>QQTW01001631.1_pt1 | contig 15862 bp, 14 predicted proteins | sample 1904831 | NCBI WGS metagenome assembly QQTW01 (sample SAMN09435610, study PRJNA476489) | Subsurface metagenome, whole genome shotgun sequencing project. | reverse complement strand
AGGCGATCGAATCGAGCTTGGGCAAATATGCAATTCTTATGTGTATTAATACCTACTAGTAGACATTGGCGGGAATTGAGCTACTATTTAGAGGTAGTTTTGAATTACTCGAACAAAAGTGTGCCTAGACTCGCGCCAACGCCCTTACATCTAAGTGAGACAGAACGGGAGCAATTACAACAATTAGTCAATCGCCATAGTACTCCTCAGCAAATTGCCATCAGAGCCAGCATTATTCTCTTAGCGGATGAAGGACACAATCACCGAGAAATAGCCCGAACTCTAAACATCAGTCGAGATATGGCACGGCTGTGGCGCACCCGCTGGTTGGAGTTGAGTGTAAAAAACATCTCAGTCGTTGAGCGAATCACAGATAACCAACGCTCCGGCGGTCCTACGACCTTCAGCTTAGAGCAAATTCTTCAGTTATTTGCGATTGCCTGTGAGAAACCGGAGAACTATGGACGGCCTATCAGCCATTGGACACCAAGAGAATTAGCCGATGAAGTGGTAAAACTTGGGATTGTCACGAGCATTTCGCCTCGCCATGTCGGGCGATTAATGGCAGAAGCCGATTTGAAACCGCACCAGTCACAATACTGGTTGAATCCCCCCCCGACCCCAACTTTGATGAAACAGTCAAAGACATTTGTGAGTCCTATCTAAGTGCAATCGAGCGTGCCGAGCGGGGAGAGAAGACCATTTCGATGGATGAAATGACTGGAATTCAAGCACTTGAGCGCAAGGTTGCTGACCAACCAATGCGACCCGGCAAACGGGAGCGCCAGGAGTTTGAGTATATTCGTCACGGCACCCAAACGTTAATCGCCAGTTTTGATGTGGCTACTGGTCAGATAGTTAACGCAACTGTCGGAGACACTCGCACCGAAGCAGACTATCTAGCTCATGTACAACAACTAATTGCGGCTGCTCCTAATGCAACCAAATGGCACCTGGTGATGGATTGCTTGAACATTCATCAGTCGGAATCGTTGGTTCGATTGGTCGCGCAAATTGAAGGACTTGAGTTTGACCTGGGAGTCAAAGGGGTATCGGGCATTCTCCAATCGATGCAAACACGAGCCGCATTTTTGCGTGACCCTAGTCATAAAATTGTGTTTCACTTCACCCCCAAGCATTGTTCTTGGCTCAATCAAATTGAGATTTGGTTTAGTATCTTGGTGCGTAAGTTACTCAAACGAGCCAATTTCATCAGCAAAGCTCACCTCAAAACTCGCATCCTTGAATTCATCGATTACTTCAATCGCACAATGGCTAAACCTTTCAAATGGACTTATCAGGGCAAAGCGTTGAAGCAATGATAAACGGTGGGCTAACTCACGCCCAAGTCTACTAGTTATTGTCCCCCCTTGGCTCAACGCTTTGCTAATTGTGCCTCTGGGAAAGAAGATGAAATTATTCGCAAGTTTTCTCCTATCCGTTTTACATCGGTTAGCGAATAGTGATAACTTACAGACTCATAAAAGATTACGCTGTTTTCAACCAATCAAACAACCGATCTAACCCCGCAAACTTCTAGTTCATATAGCCAAATAATTATTGACAATAAATTTTGGTCTTATCCCTTTCTTAGAACCATAGTTGTATTTATTACTAATGCCGCTAACCAGCGAAGATTTAAAATATCTTCATAAATTGCCTTTCATTAGTTTGAATGTACTTTATAGCAATCCTATTTGATTTATGAAATTCGAGCGTAGCCCGGCAATGCCCACCATAAATAGTAAAGATGGGCATGGCTGGCAGTACAAAATTATTTATTGTTTACGCTTGGATGCGCGGATTGCTATATACAATTTTCAGTTAACTGCAAGCTAATGTAACAACTACTGTAAAGTTATATAACTATTTATCAGTTTTTTGCTGTCTGTATGCATGACCAGACCAGTAAATCTTAGATATTCGACAAAATAGTCAAGCACAGCAAGCGCTTTGGTCGATTTATCAGAATTACATATTTACCCTATAAGCAGGAATTAGAAACAAAATTATAAAAAAAATTTTACAAAACTTAAACAAATCTGTTACATTCATTTACATAGCAGCCGAAGTACATTTGAGGAAATTGCCATGAGCGCACGCACCTACGCTGTTGATGAACGAGGTCTAGCTAACAACTTTGCTATTGAACCCAAAATGTACTTGCAAGAAAGCCCTCGAACTGGCTTCACTTCTGACGCTGAAAAACTCAATGGTCGCTTAGCCATGATTGGTTTTGTCTCTCTCATAGTTTTGGAAATTCTGACTGGACACAACTTGGCTGGGTTTATTACCAGCCTGTCCCAGCTTTAATTTCCTTGCTTAAATCCTCAAATCCACTATTCAACTAATCTGGAAATTGCAACCATGACTTATACTATCGAGTCGGCTCAAAACATTTTCTCTGCAACTCAAGTTCCTAGCCCGATTCCAGCCACCATAGCGCTATTTGACCAACTCGGCGTTGACGATCAACTAGCTTACCTCTGGTATGCCTATACCGAAATGGGCAAAACCATTACTCCCGCAGCCCCAGGAGCAGCGCGCCTGCAACTAGCCGAAAGTTTGCTAACCCAAATTAAGCAAATGTCTCCGGAAGAGCAAACAAAAGTCATGCGCGATCTTGCTAGTCGTGCTGACGCTCCCATCAGTCGCTCCTACGGGTTTTTCAGTGTCAACACCAAGCTGGCTTTTTGGAACGAGTTAGGAGAGTTGATGAAACAGGGTGTCGTCGCTCCCATACCAACTGGATATCAGATGACTCCAGGTGTCAGAGTAGTGCTAGAAGCAACCCAGAAACTCGATCCGGGCCAGCAAATTACAGTATTGCGTAATACTGTAGTAAATATGGGATTTGATACTTCCGATCTTGCACCTAGCAGTTATCCAAAAGCCGCAGAACCGAAGTTCGAGCGCACCGAGCCAGTTTCTACTAAGGTCAAGATTGAGGGGATCGATGAGCCTGCGGTGCTGAGCTATGTCGAAGCCATGAACGCAGACAACTTTGATGCTGCTGTTGCTCTGTTTACTCCCGATGGTGCTTTGCAACCGCCATTCCAGAAACCAATTGTTGGTCATGAGGCGATCGCTAGATATATGCGTGAAGAAGCACAGGGACTGAATATGATGCCGCAGCAGGGCATCAGTGAAGATCAAGCAGATGGATCTAAGCAACTGAAAGTCACAGGCGTTGTCCAAACTCCTTGGTTCGGTGTCAACGTTGGTATGAACATTGCATGGCGGTTCTTAATCAATCCCGAAGGCAAGATTTTCTTCGTGGCGATTGATATGCTAGCATCTCCCGAAGAACTTCTAAACTTGCGTCAGATGTAGAACGCGATCGCGCTTGAAAAGCGGGTAGTTTGAACGGTGAAGTGCGAGACCCTCAGTTAGTTTCACTTCACCGTTTTTATCGAGTAGTCGAATCATGGCGATATTTGCTCATACCAAGTTGCATTCAAAAGCGTCATCAGTAAAAATTGAAAATGGCTAACGGGTAATTTGTAATTTTCACCCTTCACCCTTCATCCTTTAGAAGCTCAACTGCGCCCGTAAATTACCTACATAAACAAATCACATTTGACACTCCTCGCGCCTATTGGTACGAGGATTCTTGGGCTGAACACTGCCTCCACCAAGTAATCTTAGTTTTGGTCTTACATATTCATAGCTAGTCCGACTACACCTTTTACAGCAAGCACTCTTAGTACGGGTGCATAGCTATGCGCCCGTACTCCCCAAGCTTAACTTTCCGTGGGGCACACGGTAGTTTAATCTTGCCAGTGTCTTTGCTGTTTGGACTTATTTTTACACCATTGACTGCTAGGAATTTTGAGATCACGGAGTAGGACGTTTTACGTGTTTCCTCATCGTTCTCACGGTCAGCAACCTATCGATATTTTAACGCAAAGCCGTCGTATAACGACGGGGTTTTAAACCCATTTTTCTGATAAATCGCTATTTACTACTTCAGCTGCAGCAGGATTAAAAACGGCTGAAGTACCATCATTTGCTTTACCATAAATTTGCTCTCCTGTCGCCCCACCAATTACCCGATTAAATTGCTAATGTGTGTTTTTATCCGAATATTTTAGTTTTAGACAAGCGATCGCCGAAGATACTAGTATTGGCGAAGCCTAGATGAGGCGATCGCGAGTTGAAATGATTTAGGATGAACGCGATCGCCTTTTTTAAATCAGTAGATAGATTTAAAATAGTCAGAAAAGCTTCCTCATCGGGAGGGGTTGAACTGCCGTGACTCAAAACCAGGCAATGCCAAACAGCAGCGAACGCGGGATGCCAAGCCCAACCACTCATTACGCCCTGCTAGGACTACATCCCTCTGCATCAGCCATAGAAATCCGCCGCGCTTATCGACAACTGAGTAAGTGCTATCATCCAGATACAACAGACTTACCACAAGCGATCGCAACAGCAAAGTTCCAGCAACTGAATGAAGCTTACGCCACACTCAGTAACCCGGAACGTCGAATGCGATATGACAACCAAATCGGCTATTCCCGTCTCTACATAGTGCAAGCACCAGCGGAATTTAATCATCCAGTTGCCAGAAATCAAGTACGCCAATCTTCATCTGCCTATCTCGATCCTACGGATCGCCCCCTCTCATCTGGAGAAATCTTTGTCTTGTTCATCCTGGGTTTGACCTTTATCGGCTGTATATTATTAGCGATCGCCGTTGGCTTAACACGGGGTGAAGCTTTCCCATCCACAACAATACAACCACCATTAGCCTTACAACAGCAGATTACCAGCGTTTCTTCGCCTACACCACTTCCTCAACCAAATTCTCCAGAAATATTTTAAATCCAAAATTCACCTTGAAAAAATTTAAAATCTAAAATCCGCTCATCCAAAATCTAAAATCTCTATGCCTCTTCCTACTGCTGATACACCCCTATACAATCATCCCCTGCCCCAAATTGAGCAGTGGTTAAAAAATCACGGTTGTCAACAAGATTCAGAACAACTGCATTGCTGGCATCTTGAGCAACCCTTCTGGAAAGCAGAACTTTGGCTGGATATCGATCAACTCACAGTACGATACCTCAAAGTAGGAGAAGAAGGACAAGACATCCAACGTTCTTTTAAGTATTCTCTCAGCCGGAAAGATATAGAACAGGCTGTATTTTCTGGGCCCTAAAGAAAGGATGAAGAATAAAGGCGCTCAGGCTGAAAGTTTACACTTCATACTTCATACTTCATCCTTGATTACACTTTGCCAAACCGCCGATCTCGTTTTTGATAGTCAAGTAAAGCCCGATGAAATTCAGCCCTGTCAAAATCAGGCCAGAGAGACTCAGTAATATAAATTTCCGCGTAAGCCATTTGCCAGAGGAGAAAATTACTAATTCGCATTTCCCCACTAGTACGGATTAACAGATCGGGATCGGTAATTCCGGCAGTGTAGAGGTGGCTTTCAAATAATGCCGCATCAATTTGTTCTGGCTTGATTAAGCCTTGCTGCACTTGATTTGCGATCGCCGCAGTTGCGTGTAAAATCTCCTGCCGTCCGCCGTAATTAGTTGCTACAGTAAACAGAATGCCGCGATTTTGCTGCGTATCTGCCATTGAGCGATCGATCTCAGCTTGGAGACTCCGGGGCAAAGCTGGCAAATTCCCCACAAACCGAATTTGCACATTTTCCTCAATCATCTCTCGTAGTTCTTTACGCAAAACGCGCTCGAACAAAGTCATCAAAAACTCCACTTCTTCTAGCGGTCTGCCCCAGTTTTCCGTAGAGAAAGCATAAGCCGTTAGTGCTTGGATACCCCAATCCTTACAACAACGGAGTAAATCTTTGAGTGTATCAACACCAGCTTTATGACCCATAATCCGGGGCAATCCTTGCCTTTTTGCCCACCTACCGTTGCCGTCCATAATCACTGCTACGTGTTTGGGCAGTTTTTCTCGTTCTAGATCGGCTGGCAAATCTTGAAACACAATTCGCTTTGCAGTCATTTTTTATTTCGCGGAGACGGCGGTAACTTTAGACCAAGTGAACTAAATAAACGCGAAACCACAGCCCTACTTCTAGTACTAATCTGGCGAATCAAGCCGCGTAGATTTGGGGCGACAGCTTCCCGTTCTACTGCTGGAGAGAATCGAGCCTCCAACAACTCTTTCAGTTTACTGCTGGTCAGCGGTCTATTTAATACTCCTCTTTCTGCTAAAGAAATAGACCCTGTTTCTTCTGATACAATCACACAAACACAATTATCTGGGATGCGCTCTGTAATTCCCATTGCCGCACGGTGGCGCGTACCTAGCTGACGTGATGCCGTGCGTTCAGCCAAGGGTAAAATTATGCCAGAGGCAATAATTCGAGAGCCGCGAATCAATGTAGCGCCGTCATGTAAAAGCGTTTTTGGCTGAAAAATAGTTTGCAAGAGTTCCTTAGAAATCTCAGCATTCAGCTTGACTCCTGGTACCAAAAAATCTCGTTCGTCAATTGGGCTATCTGTCTCCAAAATTAACAAAGTACCGATCCGGTTTTGCGACAGTTCTTTAACCGCATCGACTAATTCATCAATCACACTATCAGGTTGAGCTTGGGCGCGACGAGACGGTTGCAACAGCTGGCGTAGTTCACCCCTGCCCAATTGTTCCAAAAAGCGGCGAAATTCTGATTGAAAAGTAACCGCCATTGCTACGGCAGAACCCACGACCAACTTTTCTAGCACAAAACTTAATAGGGGCAAACCTAATCTGGCACTCATTGCTGATGCCAGCATCAGGACAATAAAACCCCTTACCATCCATAAGGTACGGCGCTCCCCGATGATGACAAGCACCGTGTATGTAAGCGCCAGAACCAAGCCCAAATCGAGACTGTAAAACAACAAAGACTGGGTCCAGCCAAGGTCTGTCAGCCATTGCTTCCACCAATCCATGAGCAAAGATATGAAGTGTGAATGATGAAGTGTGTAGGGCGCTGCCCTTTCGTCTAGGTAGTATGAAGTATGAAGTTTGAAGTCTGAAGGATCGAGTGGTGACGAAGCAGTGGCGAGTGATGACTGAAGGATGAATGCGATCGGGCTGAATGCTAAATGCTAGATCATTCATCATTCATCATTCATCATTCATCATTCAGCTTTCACCCTTTACCCTTTAACTTTTACCCTTTTTCCTTTATCCTTTGTGCTTCAGCCTTGTAACCTTTCTGGTAGGCAATCTTGACGAATCAAGTCTTGATAGGTTTCGCGCTGCAAAATTAGATTAGCTTCGGAGTTTCTAACTACCACTGCTGCCGGACGAGGCAAGCGGTTGTAGTTGGAAGCCATGCTGTAATTGTAAGCACCAGTTCCCATCACTACTAGGATATCCCCTGGCTGTGTTTGAGGCAAAGCCGCTTCTTTAATTAAAATATCTCCCGATTCACAGTGTTTTCCAGCAATTGTAACGATTTCTGAAAGTGGTGCTGACATTCGATTAGCTACTACTACGCGATAAACTGATTGGTAGGTAATTGGGCGGGGATTGTCAGACATCCCGCCATCGATCGCCACGTAAGTGCGAATTTCTGGTATTTCCTTAGATGAGCCAATCGTGTAGGCAGTAACACAAGCCGACCCAATTAGCGATCGCCCTGGTTCGCATAGTAACTTAGGTAAAGGCAGTTGTTGTGCTTGGCAAGCATTCTTAACTGCTTCACAAATAGCCTTGACCCACTCATCAATACTAGGGGGATCGTCGGATTCTGTATACCGAATTCCTAAACCACCACCTACATTTAATTCTGTTATTGCTAAACCATAAATCTTAGCTTTATTCAACCACTGCACCATCACTTCAGCTAGATCTTGGTGCGGTTGACGTTCAAAAATTTGCGAACCAATATGAGCGTGTAAACCAACGCAATTCAAGTTAGCTTGCTGGCTGACAAAGGCAAAAACTTCTTCTATTTGATTGGGATCGAAGCCAAATTTGCTATCTAAATGCCCTGTGCGAATATACTCGTGGGTGTGACACTCAATCCCAGGAGTCAACCGCAGCATAATCCGAATTTGGTTTTGGGTATGGCTGAGGATTTCCCCTTCGCCCCTAATCCCCTTGTCCCCTTGTCCCCCCATCTTTTCAGCAGCGGGGCCTGCTAAAGTTTGCAGCTCGTGCCAGTTATCCACCACAATAGTGCATCCCGACTCGATCGCCAAAGTTAGTTCTTCAATTGATTTGTTATTACCGTGCAGGTAAATTAATTCAGGGCTTACACCAGCAGAGAGGGCGGTGTAAAGTTCTCCTCCAGACACTACATCAATTCCTAAACCTTCGGAATTGATGATCGCGCAAACAGCTAGACAGCTCCAAGCTTTCGAGGCGTAAAGTACCTGAGATTCACCAGGATAGTAGCGCTTAAACCCATCTCGATACTGGCGGCAAGCTGTACGCAATGTTTCTTCATCTAGAATATACAGGGGCGATCCAAACTGCTGCACCAGTGTTGTGACATCACATCCACCAATTTCTAAGCAGTCTTGCTCATTGATCCGGGCCCCACGTGGTAAAAGTTCCTGGTTGGGAGAATTCGTGGCGGCAAGATTTGAAGACGAAATGTACTGACGACCAGAATTTTGAACTCCAGCGGGATGAATCGATAACATATTTGTGGCAATTGTCATGAATGCAGGGCGTGAGTGGGTCTCGTTAATAAGTTTACAAGTTTACAATTGTCAACTGTGAGTTTCTTAGAACTAAAACCGATCGCACCAAAGATGCTGAGCGCAGTGCTAGAGCTTGACAATCTATGCTTTGGCGGTTTGTGGACTCTAGAAGGGTATCAGCGAGAATTAGACAGCCCTAATAGTGTGTTACTGGGTTTGTTTTTAGAAGACAGTAGAAAAGTTGAGGGGGCCCAGGGAGCTGAGGGAGAAAAAAATAATTACGAATTACTTAGCATGGGCTGCTTTTGGGAAATTGTGGATGAAGCTCACATTACTCTATTGGCAGTCGATCCCCGCTATCAGCGTCAAGGTTTAGGACAGGCGATTTTATTTGCTTTAATTGCAGAAGCTGCCGAGCGCGGTTTAGAACGAGCCACTCTGGAAGTCCGAGACTCTAATCAATCAGCTTTATCTCTTTACCAAAAATTTGGCTTCAAAATCGCGGGGCGGCGGCGGCGCTACTACAAAGATACGAATGAAGATGCCCTGATTCTTTGGAGAAGCGATCTCCAACACCCTGAATCTCAAGCTACTTTAGCTTCCTGGTATCAGTCTGTCAGCGATCGCCTAGAGGCATTTGGTTGGAATTTCCAACTGCCCCAAACATTCTCTACTACATCTAAAGACTACCTATTGAAACAGCAACAAAGCAAGGGAGAAATGGGAATAGGTAATTTCCAATCTCAAAAGGAGTAATTCACAATCGAGCGGTTATTTGTTACGAATTATGAACCATTATCGCTGGTTACGAGTTCAACTACTTGACAATACATTTTAATTTTGGTAATAATTTCTGTTTGGAAGTGAAAGATCGCGATAAAAACCGATGAGTAGCGCAAACCAACAATGAAAATGCGAAATGCGAAATTAAGCCAGCATAAGAATCAATTCCCCCGGTCAGCGATCAAATACAGATAAATGGCTGAATTAAGCAAAAACATCAAAAAAATTTAATTTAAGAGCGGAAAATGCTCCTCAAGTAGAGTAAAACTTGACTGGTTGTTTGTATTATCAATAAACAGCCAGTTGATTGGCTTATGCTAAAATCAGCGTACCGGCACGACTCAGGTGATGGAAAACAGCCATGTTTGAACGCTTCACAGAAAAAGCAATTAAGGTGATCATGCTGGCCCAGGAAGAAGCTCGCCGCCTGGGTCACAATTTCGTAGGCACAGAGCAGATCCTCCTGGGTCTGATCGGAGAGGGTACAGGCGTAGCAGCTAAAGTACTAAAAACAATGGGTGTCAATCTTAAAGATGCCCGTATAGAAGTAGAAAAAATTATCGGTCGGGGATCTGGCTTTGTCGCAGTAGAAATTCCCTTTACACCCAGGGCAAAGCGAGTTCTAGAGCTATCTTTAGAAGAAGCACGCCAACTAGGGCATAACTACATCGGCACTGAGCATCTACTGTTGGGTCTGATCCGGGAAGGCGAGGGTGTCGCAGCAAGAGTGTTGGAGAACTTGGGCGTTGACCTATCGAAGGTACGCACTCAGGTAATTCGGATGCTGGGAGAAACGGCTGAAGTATCAGCAGGTTCCCAGTCAGGACGTACCAAGACACCAACGCTGGATGAGTTTGGGTCTAATCTGACTCAAATGGCAGCAGAAGGCAAACTCGATCCTGTAGTCGGTCGCGCCAAAGAAATTGAGCGAGTAATTCAAATTCTGGGTCGCCGCACCAAAAACAATCCAGTGTTGATTGGGGAACCAGGAGTTGGTAAAACAGCGATCGCTGAAGGTTTAGCGTCTCGGATTGCCAACAAAGATATCCCAGACATTCTGGAAGACAAGCGCGTAGTCACTCTCGACATTGGTTTGCTAGTAGCAGGCACCAAATACCGAGGTGAATTTGAAGAGCGCCTGAAGAAAATCATGGATGAAATCCGTTCTGCTGGCAACGTGGTTTTAGTGATTGACGAGGTGCATACCCTGATCGGTGCAGGTGCAGCAGAAGGAGCAATTGATGCCGCAAACATCCTGAAGCCAGCATTGGCGCGGGGCGAGTTGCAGTGTATCGGTGCTACTACCCTGGATGAATACCGCAAGCATATTGAGCGGGATGCAGCCCTAGAACGGCGCTTTCAACCAGTGATGGTGGGCGAACCTTCTGTAGATGAAACGATCGAGATTTTGTTTGGTCTGCGCGAACGCTACGAGCAGCACCACAAGTTGAAAATCTCCGATGCAGCTTTAGAAGCAGCCGCCAAACTGTCCGACCGTTACATCAGCGATCGCTACTTGCCAGATAAGGCGATCGACTTGGTAGACGAAGCTGGAAGTCGGGTGCGGTTGATTAATTCTCAGCTACCACCAGCAGCCAAGGAATTGGATAAGGAACTGCGTCAGGTATTGAAAGAAAAAGACGACGCAGTGCGTACCCAAGACTTTGACCGTGCAGGAGAACTGCGCGATCGGGAAATGGAACTGCGATCGGAAATCCGGACGATAGCTCAATCCAAAACTAGCACTCCTCGTGAGGGCGGTGAAGATTCTCCCGTCGTAACCGAAGAAGACATTGCTCAAATCGTCGCTTCTTGGACTGGCGTACCAGTTAATAAGCTGACCGAATCCGAATCCGAAAAGCTGTTGCACATGGAAGACACCCTGCACCAGCGCTTGATCGGTCAAGAAGATGCAGTCAAGGCAGTATCTAGAGCAATTCGTCGCGCTCGCGTAGGATTGAAAAATCCCAATCGACCGATCGCTAGCTTTGTATTCTCTGGACCAACTGGCGTAGGTAAAACCGAGTTGGCGAAGTCACTAGCAGCATACTTCTTCGGTTCAGAAGATGCCATGATCCGCCTGGATATGTCGGAATACATGGAACGTCACACCGTCAGCAAACTGATTGGTTCGCCTCCTGGCTACGTTGGTTACAACGAAGGCGGTCAGCTAACCGAAGCAGTGCGCCGTCGTCCTTACACAGTGGTGCTATTCGACGAAATTGAAAAAGCACACCCCGATGTCTTCAATATGCTGCTGCAAATTTTGGAAGATGGTCGGCTAACAGATGCCAAGGGTCGTACAGTTGACTTCAAGAACACTTTGCTGATCTTGACTTCCAACATCGGTTCCAAGGTGATTGAAAAAGGTGCTGCTGGTCTAGGTTTCGAGTTAGATCAAGATGCAGGCGAAGCACAATACAACCGCATCAAGTCTCTGGTAAACGAAGAACTGAAACAATACTTCCGTCCAGAGTTCCTCAACCGCTTGGATGAAATCATCGTCTTCCGTCAATTGAGCAAGGACGAGGTGAAAGAAATCGCCGACATCATGCTCACAGAAGTGTTTGGTCGCTTGACAGAAAAGGGTATTACCCTGGAAGTCACCGAACGGTTCAAAGATCGCTTGGTAGACGAGGGTTACAACCCCAGCTACGGTGCAAGACCCCTGCGTCGGGCAATCATGCGCTTGTTGGAAGATAGCTTGGCAGAAGAGATTCTGTCCGGTCGCATCAAAGAAGGCGATATCGCCACTGTTGATGTGGATGAAACTGGGAATGTCAACGTCAAGTCCGAAGAACGCAAAGAATTGCTACCTCAAGTAGCTGAGTAAATAAACGGATTTAACATTTAATCCAAAAATTGAAGACGGTAGAGAACGCCAATTCTCTACCGTTTTTTTGTTATGTAGGGTGGGCAATGCCCACCATATAAGTGGATGACTATAAATAATTACACAGCCTTCAAAAAAGATCCCCGACTCCGACGAAATAACTCCCATACAAGGTTGTGTAATTATTTCTGTCTCTGTGCTTATCAAATCCTTTCGCTCGACCATTCCTTAATAGAAATGGGTTAACAAACAGATTTGGCTGAGGCAATAAATATTAGACCTCCTGCATGAATAGTAGAGCAGTGTGACAGTTGGCAAGAGAAGAGTGGCAAAATGTGATAGAGGCATGGCAGGAATAGAGAATCAGGAGGAATTGCCATGTCATACACTGACTTACAAAATCTTTCAGCTACTGAGTTTAAGCGTCTGTGCGGGGTAAGGCGTGAAACCTTTAACGCTCAGGGTAGAGGTGCTGCGACCACAAGCGAGAGCGTCAAGGTCGGAGGGGAGGACAGAACAAGCTACGTGTGGAAGATCAACTGTTGGTGACATTGGAACAAGGCGCGGGAATACCGAAGCCAATTTCATATAGCAACGACTTGGGGACTACATGAAACTACCGTTGGTCGAACAATCAAAAAGGTCGAAGATCTTCTGGTCAAATGTGGTAAATTTCGGCTACCTAGCAAGCGCGTCTTATACCAACCAGGTTGGGAGTGGAAAGTGATGGTAGTGGATGTGGGTGAAATGGAAATCGAACGTCCAAAAAAAAACAAAAACGATACTATAGTGGCAAGCAACATTGCCATACGATCAAAGCGCAACTGCTGGTAGAGTTTGAAACCGGACAGGTAGTTTGTACAGCGATAGACAAAGGCAGAGTACATGATTTCAAACTACTGGGGTGTAGCAGTCTGCCTTTCCTGCCGTCCCAGTTATGTTTGGCAGATAAAGGCTATCAGGGTTTTGGCAAACGACATAAGGGAGCTTGTATCCCCACGAAAAAACCACGGAACCAATCCTTACCAGAGGCGGAAAAGCAACACAATCGTGCTTTGGCACGACTGCGGGTTCGAGCCCTTACACGTCATCCGTCGCTTCAAGATTTTTCGCCTCTTTTCTGGGCGCTATCGTAATCGCCCTTAAGCGCTTTGGCTTGCGTTTAAATCTTATTGCTGGACTACTCAATTACGAACTGGCATATGCTCAATGATTCATGCAGGAGGTCTATTGTTAAAACCGCCTTAGAAGTGGTGAAAATTGGGAAAAAATTGTCAATTTGAAGGGCAATGAAGTCACGTAAGCGTTGTGGAAACCAGTTATCGCTATCTTACTTTATTATCCGTAAATTTGCTGTAGGCAACTGCCTTTTTCGTCTGTATTAATCGTATTTAGCAGAAAACTTTAAACCATACATTTATGCTTTTGCCTCCCTTTTTTAGGGAGTTAAAAAAATTTCATTACTTGTGAAATTTTACCCTTATATTAAGGTGCTAGAACTTACGCATTGTCAGAAAATTGATATTATGCAATCAATCCAAAATTCTGTGTTAGGTGTTCTAAAATAAAGTCACGAGCGCTCTTGTTGAGATAAATTCCTTTGAATTTCATACCAATTTTCAATTAACTCTTCTGCCCGCATTAATTCTAATTGCGTAAAAGCTCGAATTGCGCTAAAAAAGTGAGTTCTAATTGCATCAGTTGTTCTTACCATAAACTTACCGATACCACATACTTGTTTAATGGTTCTGTGGCAGGACTCAATCCCCCAATGAATTGAATGTAGCTCTTTAAATTCTGTTCTTGAAATTGAGCTTAGTGTATCTTTTTCAGGGATATACATAATGTAATATCTTTTAGTTTCGTTTTTGAAACTTCTCCGAAATACCTTTACCTGACCAAAATTCTTCAGATACACTATTAAACCATCTTCGGGGATTTCTAAGTTTTGGACTTGGGTAAAATTTTTACCATCAATCGAACATGAGCGATTTTTAGTTACACCAGTTAAAAACCCTAATTCCTTGTTTTTCAGTAACTTCAGGTTTGATTGACTGGAATACCAAGCGTCAGTTGTCATTATTTTAGGCTTTAAACCCCAATCCATTACCTCAGTAATCATTTCTCGTAAATAATCATTTTTAGTCTTATCATCTTGTTTGTTATAGATGCGATAATTTACAGGTACAGATTTACCTGACAAGTCGGTGTAATACAAGGTAATTAACTGAACTCCTAAAGGCGGCACGATGATGTCTACCTGAATAGTAATAACCGATTAATTCTGTTATTTTTGGGTCACTATGAGGCTTATCAATTACCGTATCATCTCCGCTTAATGTACCTCCAACTAGATTGATATTGGGCTTGATTTCTTCAAATAAGTCCTTGGGTTCGTACCGTTCACGTAGCAAAAATCTGTTGACGCTATCATGAGATAAATTTTCCATTATCTCTGCCAGACGTGTGCAACCTGGATACTTTGATTCTGCCAGTAGAAGAGGATGCCATCCAAAGCAATAACGAATCAGCCATGCAATCCCTATCAGAAGATGCACAACGGGAACTCGACAATCTGCCCGATGAGGTACAACTAGTCAGCGCGTGTCGGATTGCGATCGTTCGAGCTAATGCAGTCGATCCGACAAGAGCAAGTGTTATGGCTGACAAGCTCTCTCGTATGATTAGCGCCCTTGAAAGCAGAGATGGACGTGAAGCCCATCGCCTGTGGCGGGAACTCCAGCCAGATGTAAATCACTGGTTAGATCGGAAATTGCCCAGCAATAGCATTGTCACAGGGCTAACGCGATGACGCACTTACTCAATTGTCCGGTATGTGGATACAAAGAAATTGAGGGCAATATCTGCCCTAATTGCGATGCCGATCTTTCCCTGATTCGAGCGCTTACAGAGCTTCCCGCCCTAGAGAAAGCAGAGTCAGCAGGGGGGGTAAGGCGCACGCCAAAAGTTGCTATTTGGCAAGTTGGAGTTGCCTTACTGATCTTAATCTTCGGTATTGGTTTAGGAACGCTAGGCAGTTTTCTATTACTACAGTTGTAGATAGCCTGAAAGCTTTGCTCTGCGGCGTTTGTAATGGTAATACTGTGCGATAGTTTTATGTCTTCTGCGCCAACTTAACCAATATAATCGTTGTTCAATCGAAGGCAATTTCGCTTGAAATAAATATCCGAGTAATTTTCTTACCTCGGATAACGTTAAAGATAATAAAGGCCACGCCTCTTTTTGAACTCGAATAAACTGTTTTGTGGCGGAAGTTCCCCTTTTTTTACCTCAAGAGATGAGGCTTTTAATACTGTAAGAAATGCATATGCAAGCATTGATAATGTAATGTAGCGATACCAACTGGGCCAAGAACGTACTTCATATTGATCGAGACCAACCTCGCAGGAGGCACTTTGAAAACAGCTTTCAATCGTCCAACGCACGCCTGCAACCAAGACTATTTCTTGTAAACCAGTACCGACGGGCGCACTGACTAAATAATAAGTAATTTCACCCGGATTTTCTAACTGCCTTCTAGCCAGTACAAAGCGTTGTAGTTGAGGGTTTTTTGTCTGCTCAAATGTCGCTAATGCCCATTGATATAGCCGTTCTCCTCTTGAAC
>QQTW01001630.1_pt1 | contig 15863 bp, 9 predicted proteins | sample 1904831 | NCBI WGS metagenome assembly QQTW01 (sample SAMN09435610, study PRJNA476489) | Subsurface metagenome, whole genome shotgun sequencing project. | reverse complement strand
GGTATATTCATAAAAGAGGTTAGACTAATGGTAGTAAATGTTGAAAGTGAAAGAGGTTAAAAAGATCGGACAATGCGATTCGGGTGCATCTCAAACCACATCGGTCAATCGTATTGCGTATAATATCTAAAACATCTTCAACAGTTGACATGCTTGACAAGGGATTAGATCAAACTTGTCATCTCATGTACCTTTTTTGATCACATCAATCAAATCTAATTTTCGTACTCGCTTTCATGTCCCCAGTCTCCTTGTAAAACGCTCCATAAGCATCATGCCCCTTCTTCTTCACCGTCGTACCAAATTTCAGCAGTTCTTCCGGCACAGGCTGTCCAGCGGCTTTGAGAACGTTGATGAGAGCGCCGGATTGTGCCTTATCGTGTTCAGTGAAAAGGGTTATGGCGAGGCCAGGGGCGCCGGCGCGACCAGTTCTGTCCAACATGTTAGGCCGGTATGACACCAAATTATACGAACCGTAAGGGGAGGGTTAAAGAGTTGTGGAGAGGAAGTTGAAAGAAGAATATACCGCCCAATCCGATGCACATAATCTTCCACCGTCAACGGAAACGTCACATTCAACACCAACTTGACTGCTGGAATATCCAACCCCCTGGCTGCCACATCCGTGGCAACCAACAGCGGGCATTCTCCACTCTTGAATCCTTCCAAGGCCGCCATCCGTCGCTCCTGGGACAAATCGCCATGAATACCTGCAACACGTAACCCTTTTGATCTTAAAAACCCTTCAACACGCGTAGCTTCCTTTTTGTACAGGCAGAAGACGAGAATTCTATCATTTTTCGATTTGCCGCTCTGGTACTTCTTGATGATTTGAAGCATCCGTGATTCTTTACCCCGTGGGTCGACGACTTCGACTTGCTGTTCAATTCTTGTATTCGCTCTCAACTCGCCATCTGCATTATTCTCTCCGATATGGATATGCACCGGCTCCTTCATGAACGTAGCAGCAAGCTCGCGTACGGATTCCGGCCATGTGGCTGTAAACATTAGGGTTTGACGACCTTGGGATGTAGAGGGGGTTGTGGATAGGATCTTCCGGATCTCATTCTCGAATCCCTTTTCGAGCATGCGGTCGGCTTCGTCCAGGACAAGATACTTAACTTTGGAGAGATTTGCGGAACCCTCTTCGATGAGGTCGAGAAGGCGACCAGGTGTTGCGACGACAATGTGGGCGGTGGAGAGGGCAAGACGTTGGGGTTCTTTGGGGACGCCGCCGTAGACGCAGGCGGTGTGGATTTTGTTGGTGGTGGTGCAGAGAGATTGTATCTGGGTGTGAATTTGCACGGCGAGTTCCCGGGTTGGGGAGACTATGACCCCCCGCGCTGGGGTTTCGAACTGCCTTGGGGAGGAGGTGGAAGAGACTGAACGAATGCAGGGGATGCCGAAAGCGAGGGTTTTGCCGGAGCCTGTTTCTGCCACGCCAACGACGTCACGGCCGGATAGGAGGAAAGGCCAGGCGGAGGCTTGCACTGGGGTTGGCGCTTTAAATGCGGAGAATTCAGAGGAGTGGGAGGATTTGGGGAGGTAGGAGAATCTGGTGATGGGACGGAGGGGATGTGGGGAGGATGGGTCTTTGATCGTGATGAAATTGGCGGAGAGGAAGGATTGGATTTGCGTGTCCGGAAGTGCGGTCAAATCTAGGTCCTCTCTGTAGCCTGAATCAGACGACGCATTGTGGTCCACAATCCTGAGCTCGACACAGCCGTTTCGGGTGGTATCCTCGGTCTCGGTATGGTCAATAGCGATCTTTCCAGATTGCGCCAAGGTTTTCTTCTGTTCCTTCACCAACTTGCGTGCTTCTTTCCGCTTCACTTTAGTCTCCGCCATCAAGCCTTCACCACTGCGCTGATCTCCACTGACGCCAGGGGTTAATTCGTCCTTTTCGGCTCGAAGTCGAGCTTTCTCTGCCTTTTTTGCTGCTTTGGCGGCGGCTTTTGCAGGATCTCGGGTCCCATTCTCTTCCACAGCGTGGGCCTTGCCATTGATAAATTGGTCCTCGTGTGCTTCTCGTTCGCCTTCCTCCTTTCGCAACTTCTTCAGCGCGTGTCTCTCTTCCTCAGACAATTTGACATGGCCGTTGACACTGGCATCGGATTGTGCCTTTTCAACCTTGCGCTTTTTGGGCTGCTGGTCGCTAGCATAATTTAAACTCTGAGCTGTAGCAGCTCTCGATAAATCCTCCCGGGGTCGTTTCGCCATTGGGTAGGAATTTATATCCACAATACAAAGATTTCCAAATTTGATTGCTATCGATAGCAACAAGCGCGATTACCGCCGCGAGCGCGCCTCCAACAGCGACCTCTCCTCCTCTCATAACCTATAGGAGTGCTCCTAAAGCGCCCACAACTCCCAACTACAGTGCCCTGTGAATCATCGGTAGAGTAGGTTTCTTCTGGTGGGTATTACCTCTACGACATAGCCGGATCCGGAATTTCCCTTTGCCGTCAAGAGACGGCATGACGGGGGCTAGCTTCCTAAGGCTTGAAGGAGCTCTATCCCAGGTCTGGTCAGTACCTTTATGAAATCGACGTCACCCTAAGAGAATCAACTGGAGTCATCCGTGGAATATGCTGATCTCAGGCTCATAAGTATGTGTACCCTGGGAGGTAAGGGAAACAACTCAACTATATGATAACGCCCGGTTTCGACGGGGAACAGCCTATCCTCGCAGAAACGGGAGGTAAATGCCTATTTCAATTCAAATAGATCTATATCTGAAGCCAAGTTAACAAAATTCCTGAATCTCCCTCTTTCTTAGACCTTTTAATCCTGCAAGTCGTGTTATAGGATTGATTTAAGGCCGTCGATTTTCTGCGGACAAAAGGTCCACCGTCAATAGCTGTCAATTGGGCCACTTGAACTAGCAAGCTCCAATGGTAAATATCGACCGCCGCGATATTTGCGCGCTATAGTCTGAAATTGAATTCCTTTCATATAGCCCACAGGAGAAAAAGAGACATAAAATGATAATAGAGTTTGTCGTTGGCTGCTTTTTAAAACCAGTATCAGCCTGATTTCACGTGGTTTATTCTGGGAGTGTCTGCACATTCGATGGTTTCACAATGCACGTCGTAAAGCCGTGGTTGATAGTGCATCAACCTTCTCACACGCAGAAAGTTGCATCAATCCTTCCTACTCATCAATACCTCATTTATTTAAACCAAACCCAGCCTATTACACACCATAATCTTCCCCTAGATTTCATTACTGCCCATCAGTAAATGCGCCTCTACAGCCTCCTCCCACTAAGAAAACTCTATAACATAAACCCTCATCTCCCCTTCCTTAGAAGCGGCAATGCGTGCTCCATAGATATAATTCTTAATCCTTCGTGATACTTCTCATCCCGACAACTGAAACTACTCCTCTTAAGCCTCACCATCTTCCTCATAAACCCCCCTAAAATCCACCCGCTTCCTGAAATAGCTCCTGCGATGAGATCATCAATGATATTTACGCCCTTTCCTTCGGTCTCTGCCAGAACCTCCCTGGACCAGCCTTGAGTACGGTAGATAAATCCGGCGGTGGCGCTGAGTTCGTTGACATAGATATCGATGTTTTCTTGAATTCGTGCCGTCGCGAGGATTTGGACCGCGTTATCGCCTTTGCTTAGTTTGATCCAGGCGATGGAATCGGATTAAAGCATTAGCGGGCCAGAGAACAGAATGCACGCGGTCCATTGATATGCGTTGCTTGGTGCGATATGTGTCCGCTTATTTGTCCGCATCACATAACTACTTCTTTTCTGTCTTCCAAAGGATGATTTGCAAATGTAAGAAACTATTCTGAGAAGGAGAGCAAGGATAATAGATAACCCACATCAGACGCGCTCCTCGCCTCCTCCCAACTTAGGTCCCTTGGATTATGCATCAACATTCCTCGTCCTCACTACGGTGGACACCGCATAGGATCCTACTACGCTTTCGTCTTTACGCAATCCAATACTGACCGGGGATTCCTTGACCCCTACCGTAGCTCGAGCGAATATGAAGTGCTCATGGTTCACTATACATACATGGCACGGAATGGTACCGGGATAAGCCGGGATGTACGATGCAGACACGCAGTATCCTGAGATTACAGACAAGATCCGAGTACAATTCCTGACCAGTAACTTTTTGGAGGAATACTAAAACACGTCATTGTGAAATCATTGGATATTGCTTAATTTTGCCCTTCTGCGCGAAGCTAACGACAGTGGTCATACGCGAGCGGAAGACTCAAGCGAAGTTTTTGTGACCTTGCCTTGTAAAAACCAGATTTCGAGATAATGAAAAGAAATGGTACGCATACAATGACAATATTCAGACACGGCTCGCAGAACAATATCTTATGGTGGAGTCATACCCAGTAGAAATCTATGGGGACCGTGTGTCTAACCCACCCGTACGAGGCGAATGGCAGTGCCATCACTGGCGCGCACCTCTTGTTCATTTTCATCAGGAATAGAAGCCCTCAATTTGTCGAATCTGTGCAGCCAAGCTTGGTTGTAAGCATCGACTGTTTCCAAAAAGGTGGCACCGTCAATTGCGGGCGTGCAAAGGGACAAGGACCCTTCCACGAACGGGTAGTCAAAAGTGCAGTGTAATGACTAGAAGACCTCCCCCAACATGTCTGAATAACAAGACTGCGAACCCTGAAATATGTACCGACTCTTCGAGGCGTAGCTCCCAGTCAAAAGATGAAGGTATTACCTCACAAGATCGACTCGCATGCCAATCCTTCAATGCATAGTGATTCCTGTTGATGAGTTGGAGGCTTATCAAGCCCCATAGATATTTCTGGTTTGGGCTGGAAGGCGGATGCTGGATATAGATTGTTTGGTGTTGAGTATTCTGCTATGTTGAAAGTAACTGCTGTGGATGAACAACTCCGATGAGAGGTATCTGATGGGAGTGACTTTTGTGAATGATGGTGAAAGGCTCCTCCGGCGTGTTCTCGCTCGCAGAATTCTGAGGAAATAGAGGTACTTGTAAGACTCGTCCACCTTTATATCAAGATGCGATGACTCTATCGTCCTGTAGGGACCCCAAACAGCAAGTCCTTTCTTGTGATTGAGTAAGAGTTTCTCTCATTTCAGGATTGGAGATGGAACCAAAATGACCACAACGTGCGAAATCGTACGGCTGGTCTGCAAAAATCCCGGATTCTGGTTCGGAGTCCCGATGCCAAGCGATCAGAGACTTGTCGCTTGAGTTCCTCGCAGTCTCGTGTTGGAGTCTAAGAAACGCTTGGTGTCCCTCTCCATACAGCAAAGGCCTGTTCACGCCATTAAACAGTAGGCCTCGTCCTCTATCCTTATAGTCTCTCTTAGAGAAGCCAAGAAGTTCAAGCCACTACACTAGCTTTAGTTGCTAAGTTCCAATCTAAGAAGTACTTTTCGTCGATTCCAGTGGCCGCTGATATTTGGGGGGCCAACTCCACCTTGTCACCGATGTAACGCCAGTCCTTGTCATAGAGCTCGATGCTGAAGAGGGCTAAAAGTTCTTGCAAAGTCCCGCCTCTTCTGAACAGCCAAGTCTGTTTAAAGTCCCCCAGGAAATCGTAATTGTGAATGCCGCTGGGAGCATATTGATCGACTGAAAATTAGAAGTCGCTCAAATACACATAGCAAACTGACGAGCGCCGATACTAGGAATACATTGAGTTGATGGCCTCGGAAAGTTCAGCGTTGTTGCTTTTATTGATGCAGCAAGTATCAATCCAAACGGCTCTCCGTCTCCGAGAACGTGCTAGAGCGCAACATTGTTCGATTTGCTTAGATTCTTGTAGCCTCTTAGAAGCAGAGCTTTGTAGATAGTGTTGTAGCTTATAAGACGCGGGTTTTGGTACATCATCAAATAAGACTTCTTCCTTGCCCAAGTGTGCGAGAGTGTTGCGTAAGGATTAAATAGTTTCTCGAAGGGATCAGGTTGCGGAAGGTCTGCTTGGTAGAGTTCCAACTCGGTGGTGTCCAACAGCCACATCACGCCTTTCAAGAAGCAGAGGTGCCTGACGGATAGGAATCCAGAAATCCACCTGATCCCTGGATCTGATAGTACAACTCCGTTCTAGACCGAATTGCAGGCAAGTTGCCACAGCCTAGCATCGGACAACAAGCGTAGATAGGATGGCCAAATGAGGACTACTTATGATCGAATTGCAGTATTGTACTTTGACAACTCCCCTTGCCGCTTAGCCAAGCCATTGTCAAATGCATGATGATCATGGGAAAAGTTGAGGGAATTTGATGGTGGTAATAAAGGAGAGGATGGACTCGCTTTGATTGCTGAACAAAAATGAAAGTCGCATATGAGCGTAAGTATCTGTAGCAATTTACTCCTTTCCTTATAAGCCCCAAAGACGCACCGGGCCCAGTGGCCTGTTCACCACATTTAGCCAAGCATTGCAAGAATATTTCAGGTCTCATACGATTGGAGCAGCTCTATCTTTGATTTCAGAGCGCTCCCACGTGACTTAAGACCTCTTACCTCTGTATTTGTATTACACTGCCATCTCATATCGTGCGTAACATCTCCAGTAAACCGCCCAGCTATGCCATGCTGTACATCTTGATCAACTCCGCCAACTTAGTGCACTCCGCAGAGTAATTCAATGCGCTGGCTGCCGAGACTTGGTACCGTACTCTGCACAGCGGTCAGCATTTCCATTCAAGGGAAGAATATCAAGATGCTCACCTCTGCTGGTCTTGGAAACTGTCCATCTTGGCCCTACACTTGAACAACCAAGCCTTGCAACTCGCATCTTGAAATACATCACCCGCAGCCTTATCGTCGGTTTCCTTCATCTCCATCAGCTGATCCGCACTCATACCCATGACCTGTCGTCCGACATCGTCAAAGCAGTTGAGCCATAGCTGTCCTGTATGATCGCTGGCATTAACGGACATGATATAGCGATACTCCGGCTTCGGATGCGACCGATCACATTTCTCGCATCGCCATTGCCCGTCGTTATCCTGTATAACTTTCTTATTGCAATCCGCAGACAGACATGCCGGATACGCGAAAGCATCCTGTTTGATGTAAATGATTGTCGCTCGTATCGTGAAATAATCCGTAGCCTCTGACATCCCCAAGTTTTCGTCCTTGACTTGCTGACAGGTTTTGACGGGATCCATGCGGCCGCCGGCTGCACCCATCGACGCACCCGCATTGGCGTACGACGAAAAGGTGTCGGTGCGGCCTTGGGCATCATACCATCCTTTGAGTTTGTGCGCTTCGTTAATGTCCGGATCCACTGTCATGGAACCCGAGCTGAGAAGACTCAGACTTCGCCCCCCAAAGTCGGAGACTTTAACGCCTTTGAACGCTATAATGGATTCGGGTGTTACATCGAATGTTGTTGCAGAGTTGCCCCAGATGGTTAGTCTAACGGAGAAGTTGGAATTGTCGACTAGGGTGAGCTCGCGCTTGTCGTAGGGTTTGCTTGTGGTTTTCGAGACAATCTGAGAGGTCTCTCCAACTTCTTTGAGAACGCCAATAGTGTCGATAGTGGTATCTTTCTCTACTGACTGCAGGTCGCCAATGCTGGTGAAGTTGAAGCGGACTTGCGGAACTCCGTTCTGCTCTTCTGCCTACGGAAGGTAAGCATGTCGCACCTGAACCGAGCAAAAGTATCTTGAAGCTCACCTTTTCCACCATTGTATCACGTTCGAATGTCAGCTCATAGTCATTGTTTAGATTCGTGAACTGCTTCTTTGCCATCTGGACCCTACACGGACTTGTGATGTAGTAGACTCCACCTTCCTGGAAGACCTCGTACAATGCATCACATTGATCGTTGAAGCCGGTGCCCCGGATTTCTCCACTTTCATCAAGAAGATTAACGCTAAACAGTTTGCCTTCCCCATTCTTGTTGTGCCATGTCTTGATATCGGATTTGTTCGTACAGCGAGCCTTGATAGTCCACTTATGTGCATATGGAGAGAGTGCTTCGATTGGGTAGATATTCGCATGTGATGTTGAAGAATGATTCGTAGCCGATCTCTGTGGGATGGTCTGCTGCTGTGGAACTTGAGCATTGGTGCCGTAGAAGCCGCCTGTTTGGATGGTTGTCGATTGCGGCTGGACATCATCCGTTTTGGGGTCCAAGGCTTGTGGATTTCCGATTTTTTCGCTCTCCCCCAGATGTTCCAAGACTTCCAGGTCTAGGACGATTATTATCCTGCCGTTTGCCTTAGCTTGGTTGTCGAGGGGGACCATCGTCGCTTTACTTCTTGTTCTTGACCACATTCGTCTGGAAAGACCTCAAGCGAACAAGGACACCTTTCCTCAGCCTCCCTTCGTGAACGTGATAATTGACCTCTAAGCTAGTTTAGAGCTTGTAGCGGATTGCGAGCTGGATTGAACGTACGTGTAGCGAGCATGCTCTGCACGAAATTTGAGATATCGCTAAAGACCACACGGAACCTTTCTGGGCCGCCTTGCTGGCCAGCGATGGGCTTGACTTGTACGCATTGGAAGACCGGCTCGGTAACGGTATTGGTCCCTTCAAAGATGGCGCTATTGGGTAAAATGAGTATGTGATCAAAGGATTAGGGTCTTCCGCCTACCTCAAAGAGCCTTGGTCAATATGAGATGCAGGATCCTGGGCCATGGCGACTGATGCTGGACCTTGAAAGTCAGAAGCAGAGCCGATGATATACAGTTTGGACGCGTATCAGAAAAACAAGCGCGTACAGTGGTTTGACAGGCTTGGCACAATGACCCCCCACCAACGGCCGAGGGGCCACTGTTTACTATACTGCACCTTGCCAATTTTGAGATCTATATTTGAGTGCCATCCCCGTCGCAGCAATCAACATTCGAGATGGCAGAGGATGAATTAGCTACCAAAGCTCCCGAAAGCGATGCTCAGGAAAGCTTCATACCTGGCGACACACCAGCACAAAGAGGTGCCAGCATGGGGGTAGGATCACAGCCTGCTTGATCGCATGTTCTTCGCTGACAGGACTTGTCAGGAACACTGTGTCACTGATAGGCCTTCTCGTGAGCCTTTCCATAATCCAAATTGATGTGATCCAGGGCTAAGAGTCTGAAAAGCTGCAACTGGGGCTCCAACGGGTGTGGGTCCCAATCAACCGAGTGGGCAGGACTATATGGAGGCTTACTGTGGTCATTCAGGAAATATCCAAGATAGCCGACGTTGACGTCTACATCACAAAGCCTAGCGATTATCCCCATCTACCCTCGAAGCTTCTACTATTCTTGAGCAGCGGAACCGGCATACAGTCCAAGAACAACCAGTTGCAAGCGGACAAGTTTGCTAGCGAGGGGTTTGTGGTAATCATGCCGGACCAGTATGTATGATCCTAGCAGCGCATCCTGTATGAGCGTCGTTTCGTGTATCGAATGCCGCACTCCCCAGCCAGAAGGGCAGTGTCGCACTTTTGATGAGATCCTGTCTGACGCTTTCGAAGGTTCGCTGGCGACGTATTGCGGAAGAATGCCATAGACCCAGACACGGTTCCGGATTCAAATTCCTCACTGATCGAGAAGGTCAAGATGGGTTTGGCAGACACCGCCAAATCCTTCATGATCGACATGTGGCTCGCAAGACAATCACAAGAGAAGGTCCTACCACTGCTACACAAAGTCATCGAGGGCGCGAAGGACGAGTTCGCAGATGCTGTCGCCAACGGTGATGGCGTTTATGCTGTCGGGTACTGTGTTGGTGCAAGATACGTGCTTTTGCTGGCATCAGAACTCCCGGACACCGTCGCCAAAGGTCAGGCTCTAAAGGATGAGGAACAAGGGGTTGTTAGGTCTGCTCCTCAGATCAGAGCTGGAGCTATCGCTCACGGTAAGAGTGATCATTCAGGGCGAAAGACGTTAAGGTTGACCGTATCAGGAACATCAATCACGAAAGAGGACATTGAAGGTCTCAAAGCCCCTGTTACTATGGCTTGTACAGGTACGACTGAGCGTTTTCAAGCATGTCATTTTTGTAGGCTGACTATGTGACAGAACATGACCCACTTTTCCCAGATGATATTCGGGCAGAAGGGCAGAAATACTTGGTAGACAACGGCATACCCCATGAGATCCAGGTCTTCCCAGGTGTCCCGCATGGTCCGTCTCCTCGTTTCTACCTTTACATGTCAAGCTAATTTTCGTAAAGGCTTTGCTGTGGTAGGTGAATACGATGATCCTAAGATCATGGAAGCTCAAAGAGCTGCCTTCGAGCAGATGCTGTCATGGCTGAAGTCCCATTAGCCTGACGTCCTAGACAACGCGAGATTGCGAGTTGATTTGTGCGTCATGTACATCGCGATGATTGTGTTGAAGTTCGACGGCAGATATTGTTGTTGTGCGATTAGGCCGTCAGCACTTGCTAGGAGTGACCCTAGATTATCTGTAGAATCCGGTGAACAAAACAGGATATCTTTAATGACTGCAAGGCAGTAACCTGAAACGTAACTCCATCGAATTTTGAATCGTAGATCATGTCCTTTCCACTCTTTACTCTTACCAGTATTATCAGACGTCACCATCATGGCTTGTAAGCATACAAACTCAGCGGGTACTTGTTCTAGGGCACACCGAAAGCTATCGATACTGATCCAAGTTCCTAGAGCTGCGGGTACCAACACCAGCACAGTCAGTCTACCGCGAAGACTGCACCCAATGTTTCGACTCTATTGTTTGTCCATACAACATTCTTGAGATAGCCTAGCACTAAGTGCTCGCTGCAGGATGACCCTACTGGATTGAATGTGTGCCTTTACTGTTACAACGGAGGCTGCTGCGGCGACAGAAATCATGCTAAAATCCATTATGAATCCTCGAGGCATCCTGTGGTGCTAAACATCCAGAGGAAACGGAAGAAGACAAAGGTAAGGTGTTTGGGGCGTCCAGAAAGTCTGTGAAGGTCGTGTGCTTATTGCTACTATCATAGCGAGACGAGCCACCACAAAAGATATCGAAACTTGCAATTGCCGCAGAGACCGAGGAAGACCGTTATGACACCAAGACCGAGGTACGTTGCTATGAGTGTGGGATAGACGATGTGGATAAAAGCAGTGGCAAGCTTCCTGCGGTGGTGGATGGCGTCTTGAAAGCGAACACGTTCGCAAGGCAGGCGGAGGTGCAGGCCTGGGAGCAAGAAATCACGCCTTGCGAGCACACATTATGTTTGGAACAAGAGCCAGCTCGCCAGATTGAGTCGCAGGGTAGGTCCTGCAGGCCGGCCCACAATATCTGAGGCTGACTCTACTCCAAGCATTGGGGCACTGTTCGATGTGCGATCTCAAAGAAAACCTCTGGCTCTGTTTACAATGCGGAAACCTTGGATGCGGTCGGCAACAGTTTGGCGGCGTTGGTGGTAACAGCCATGGCCTAAAGCATACAGAACTCACGTCTCATGCTGTCGCTGTTAAGCTTGGTTCTTTAACTCCCGATGGGACAGCGGACATCTATTGCTACGCTTGCAACGAGGAACGGACGGATCCAGAGCTTGCAGCACATCTTGGTCACTGGGGCATCAATATCGCCGAACGAGAAAAGACCGAGAAGAGTCTTACAGAAATGCAAATCGAGCAAAACCTGAAGTGGGAGTTCTCGATGACCACCGAAGATGGTAAAGAGCTCAAGCCCATATTCGGTGAAGGCTTCACGGGGCTCAAAAACCTCGGCAACAGCTGCTACTTGGCTAGCATACTACAATGTCTTTTCTCCATGCCTGCGTTTGCAACCAGATATTTTCATCCCCACGACCCTGTACCAGAAGTTCCAAATCCAGCGGAGGACCTAGAGACTCAAATGAGAAAGGTCGCCGACGGTCTCCTTTCGGGTCGCTACTCGTACCCTGACACCGATGTTACAGCGTCCGAGGACTCCCCCTATATACCTCATCAAAAAGGTCTTGCCCCTGCGATGCTCAAGCATCTTATCGGCCGCGGTCATGAAGAGTTCTCTACCATGCGTCAGCAGGATGCTTTCGAATTCTTCCTACATCTGCTTAAGCTCGTCACTCGTTCGGCACACCCTTTTCCTGCGCAGGACCCTGTGAAGGCTTTCCGCTTCGTCATGGAGCAACGCCTCCAGTGCATTTCATGTAACAGAGTCCGCTATCGGAGCGATGAGCAGGATAACATTTCAATCCCGGTACCAGTGCGGCGGAAACTGCGTGTCATCAATAGCGACGAGTCTGACGAGAAGCCGAAAGACGAGTTCGAGCCAGTCACACTGAAAGAATGCCTGGACATATTCACTGGCGCCGAAGAGGTGGAGCTCACCTGCCCCGTTTGTAATAGCAATGCAGGCTTCACTAAGCGATCATTGTTCAAGACGTTCCCTGATGTCCTCGCAGTCAATGCTCGAAGGTTCGAGCTCGTCAATTGGGTGCCCACCAAACTGGATGTGCCTGTAGTAGTCGATGACGAACCTTTCAATCTTGACGTCTACATGTCTTCTGGGCAACAAGATGGAGAGGAGCTCCTACCAGAGGAAGAGGGCACTGCTGCGGCGACTCAATTCGTACCCAACACCGTTGCGTTGGAACAGCTGGAAGCTATGGGCTTCCCACGTGTTCGCTGCGAGAAAGCATTACATGCTACAGGCAATGGAGACGCAGACACTGCCATGAACTGGCTTTTCTCGCACATGGAGGACCCTGACATTGACACCCCACTTGATCTGGAAGGTTCAAAGTCTGGCGGTGCATCTGCCAGTGTCGAGCCCGAAAGCCTTGAGATGATGGCAGCCATGGGTATTAGTGGCTCTCAAGCCCGCAAAGCTCTCAAAGAGACTGGCGGGGATGTTAGTCGCGCTGTCGACTGGGTATTCAACCACCCTGATGACCAAGGTGAAATGGAAGACGAGACTGGTCAAGGTACGGCTAAAGCAGAGGGACCATCTACTGCTAGGGAAATTGCTGGCAGCTCGGACCTCCCAGCTAAATTCCGCTTGCGAAGCATCGTTTGTCACAAGGGAGCTTCTATTCACGCCGGGTATGCTTTTTATTCGTTGATATATGATCCATCTCCTTTTCCCGCTGAACGGCTTTGCTGACAATAATGCAGGCACTACGTTGCGTTCATACGCAAGCCTGTACCCGACGAAGGGTCCGAGTCTTGGGTTCTCTACAATGACGAGAAAGTGGTCAAAGCGGTAGATGTGGAGGAGATGAAGAAGTTCGCGTATGTGTACTTCTTCAGCCGGATATGATGCATCCTCTGCAATATAGCCGTTATTGAACATGTGTGATCTTCCAGGGCTGCAAGCCCAATGCATCAGAGACGGACACCAGACTCAAGCTATAAGCATTTGTTCATGACATAGAAACGACCCACGGGTGATGACTGATATATCTGACTTCTAATCAGTAAAGATTGCGAGTGAACCTTTTATACGAACGTTGAGTTCCCAGGCTGGCTGTATTTAGTGTCACGTGACTGGGGGAGCCATCAATGCCAGCCTGGACAACAACCTTACATTCAGACACTCATACGCGGAACAATCAAAGCATGTCGGGTTCGTCCCAGCTTACAGTAACTGATAAAGCACATGATCGAGCACCCGAATCTTCTTTGCTCGCACAATCCACCAAGGGTGCGACGTACCTCATCCTCCTTCAAGTCGGTTCACGAGCTTTGACTTTTCTTGTAAACCAGATCCTCCTCCGATTCCTCTCGCCAGAACTCCTTGGGGTATCTACACAGCTTGAGCTCTACTCGATTTCTGTGCTCTTTTTCGCCAGAGAGAGCTTACGCGTTGCCCTTCAGCGTCAAGAGGATCCATTGACACCCCTCGAAGCTGACGACATCAAGCTATATCAGAATGGATCTCAACCCAAAACCCAAAGCTGCAAAGCACAAGAAGTCGTCAATCTTTCATATCTAGCAATTGCCCTGGGTTTGCCATTGGCTGCTGCTTTTGCAAGCCTTTACATCCGCAACGCCGACGAGTTGATCCTCCGGACCCCGGCTATCCAACTGTCGCTCAATCTCTACACCCTGGCCACGATTTTAGAGCTCTTCAGCGAGCCATGTTTTGCTGTTGCGCAGCAGCAGATGCTCTACGGTGTACGTGCCTCGGCTGAGACCCTTGCTACATTCACCCGATGTCTGCTCACTTGCGGTACGGTTATCTGGGCGAGCAAGTTCAACCTTGCTCTAGGTGCTCTACCATTCGCTGTGGGCCAGATGGGTTACGCTATCGTTCTCAATCTTGTATACTTGTTCCGGCTGCATGTTTCCAGCGCTGACAAAGCATACTCGTTCCTGATCAAGCCCGTCGTTCCTTCTTCGCCGCCCTTGCTTTTTGATCGATTCGCAATAAAACGTCTTAACCTTGCTTTCACTATCTATGCTCAATCCATCTTCAAGCATCTCCTTACCACCGGCGACTCTTTCCTCATTGCTGCTTTCACCTCCCTTGAGTCTCAAGGGGCGTACACTTTGGCGGCCAATTATGGTGGCCTTGTTGCACGGATGATCTTCCAGCCCGTCGAAGAATCATCCCGGTCTCTCTTCGGTCGCTTACTCTATCGCTCGGGCTCGTCTAGCACAGCCAGAGCCAAGCTGGAAACGGCAAATCAGAAGGATGTTAATCAAGCGGCCATATACCTTCAAACCTTACTGCGATTCTATTTATTGGTCTGTACAATCACTGTGGCCATTGGTCCTTCAATTTCTCCTCTGCTACTAGGCGTCATTGCTGGCACTCGCTGGTCTGAGTCAGATGCGCCTTCCGTTTTAGCTGCATACTGTTACTACATACCACTACTTGCCGTTAACGGTATACTCGAAGCCTTTGTATCCGCCGCTGCTACTCCTGCAGAGCTCCGCGTGCAGTCGGTGTGGATGGTTGCTTTTAGTGCCGCCTTTATCGGGAGTGGCTTCCTCATATTCGAGATATGGGATCTGGGAGCGCAAGGCCTTGTTGCCGCAAATGCAGTGAATATGCTTTGCAGAATCACTTGGAGCTGGCACTTTGTTGATAGCTATCTCCATCGTCGAGGCGCAGGTTTGAAGTTCGCGGCTATATCACCAAATCTAGGGACCATCATATCTGCAGCTGGCACCGCATGGTACTTGAATCGCGTAGAGCTCGTACTGGCCGGAGATATCTGGCAGCTTGCACGGGGTATCGCCGCTGCAGGAAGTTGTGGACTTATTACGTAAGTACTAGCATCTAAACTCTCCTTTCATCTCAAAGCAAGGGTTAAGGCCGCTGATTGCCCACGGACCTCAGACTGGTGCTAGAAAGGGATTTCATTATCCAATGCTATCAACTAGTCCATCCCTTTCAACACAGCACGGATACCGTACGAAAAGCGCAGTGACCGTCTTGGTATTGCACTGAACTCAAGGTCGGCGACTCCGTGTTATAGCGATTCAGCTCTTCTCCCTCCTTTACACAGCGACCCAAGGTTGGGGAGGATTGAATAAACCACCACTGCAATCTCACTGATACATGCTGACATTAAGACCTTGGATAGATTCCCAGGGGCTATTACTACCGATAGCCCGAGGCAAGGCACCGGCATAACAATTACACAGCGGCAATTTCACAGAAAACGGAAAAGCCTAGTAATGATTTGCGGTGTTGACAATTATCAATGTCCAGTAGCGAGGCTCCTTGGCTCATGCTACCAGGTCTGTCATGATCCATGACACATCCACAGTACTGATCCCACCGACGTCGGAAAGCCTTAGGACCTCCCGAAGACGCAGGTACTCTTAGGAACCGGGCTGGACGATAAGCTGGGGCAGCACAGAAGACGAGCAAGACTGCCATTAGCACGGACAATCCAACTACAAGCACGGCCTCTGAAATGTCATTTGAGCGACCAAAAAGCCCTTGAGTGTCTGGCATCCATGTTGAGGCTTGCAGTCG
>QQTW01001629.1_pt1 | contig 15865 bp, 20 predicted proteins | sample 1904831 | NCBI WGS metagenome assembly QQTW01 (sample SAMN09435610, study PRJNA476489) | Subsurface metagenome, whole genome shotgun sequencing project. | reverse complement strand
AAACTTTAGATGAGTTGCAGGATAATCTTCGTGAGGTAATTGAGATGCTTCTAGAGGACGAGCATGTGTCATTTAACACACCATTTATTGGTACTCAACAGATTGTGCTTTAGTGTTCCCGAAGGGTAGTGTAACCCAACAATTCTAGAAATGTTGGGTTTTGCTATCGCTGCACCCAACCTACAAGAAATTAACTTAAGTTGCGATTGTAAATTGGGTGAAATGAAGGATATATTAACATCAATCTAAAAATTACTCCTCATAGTCGGTATCAATCTCAACATCTAACGTATCCTCATCAATCCGCACATACAAAACATTTGGACGACAACACACTTGACAATCTTCAACATATTTTTGCTCAAAACCAGCACTAATATCAATAAAAGTCGTACTTTCCTCACCACAAAAAGCACAATAATATTCAGCAGTTGTTTGCATTATAATCACTCAAATAAACTTTCATAAAACAAAAAATAACTTTACATTAAAAAATTAACACTCCAACACCTCTAACTCCTTCTCCATAGTCTCAAATTGATTCATAGCTTCATTCAAATGCTTTAACAGTGTAGACTGCGGTAGCGGTCCCTGTAAATGATTCCAAGGTAGAATTTGGTCGGATGACCATTTCTGATAAACGTAAAAATCCAAGTCAGGAATTTGCCCTTTCAATTCTTTAAATGCACGCTTATAACTACCCAAAGAATCGCCAAAATCCCTTGTTAATTCTAACAGCTTAGATAATCGGCGATCGCCTCTCGATAATAAAGCTTGAATAATCGACCAATTATAGCTTTCCGGACGAAAATCAATTCCTTTTGGCTTCAAATTCTTCTGCAAAAACTGCAAACGTTTTTCAGCCTGTTTATTTACTCCATACCATTGAAATGGTGTATGCGCTTTTGGCACAAACGTACTGCAACCAAAAGTTAATCTCAACCCAGGTGCAGCTTTTTTCATATCCTGCATCATTGTCACAGTTGCATCTAAATCTTCCGATTCTTCCCCAGGAATTCCCACCATTCCGTAAATCTTCAAACCAGATAATCCACCAGCTTTGGCATTAATTCCTGCTTTGATAATATCTGACTGTTCGAGTTTTTTGTTAATGATTTTGCGAACTCGTTCCGAACCGCTTTCCACAGCAATAGTTAAGGACTTTGTATCGCGTTTAGCTAATGTTTGCGCTAATTGTTCGGTGACAGTATTTGTTCTCACCGAGGAAATACTCAACCGCACATCATCATATTTTCGTTGGCTAATATAGTCGAGTAATGTATTAAATTCGGGATGCTGCGTTACCGAAGCACCCAATAATCCTAATCGATTGGTGACAGCTAAACCTTTTTCTATCGCGGGAATTAACGAACCTTCTAAACTCGCAGTTCTAAACGGCAAAGTCAAATAACTTGCCAAACAAAAGCGGCACATTTCCGGACAACTCCGCACCACTTCTACCATGAATATATTTTCCCAAGCAGCTTTTTCGGTGACGACAGTTGATGCTGATAATATGTTGCCGCGATAGGTTTGTTTTTGAATAACTGCGGGTATTTCTGATGATATTGGTTTTATCGATTTTATTGCACCATCTAAGCTGTGATATTCGACTTCATACAAGCTAGGAATGTAAATTCCTGGTACTTGTGCAAGTGCTTTTAATTTAGTTTCTCTATCTGCATTTCTAACTTCTTTATAAGCATCGATAAAGTCACCCAATAAATTTTCGCCATCTCCCAAAAGAATAACATCGAAAAAATCTGCATATGGTTCGGGGTTGGCTGTAAGTACGGGACCACCACCAAAAACCAGGGGATGATTGTTATGACGATGATTTGCGCGGATCGGAATATCTAAAGATTCGAGAAGAGTTAAAATATTGACGTAATCGAGTTCCCATGAAACCGAAAAGCCAAGGATTTCGGGTTGTCTGGGAAGTGGTTCGCGGATATCGGTAAATAAACGACTTACCTGTAAATCTTCACGCATTGCTAAAGTTGACCATACTACCTGATACCCTAAGCTGGTAATACCAACGGTATATTCGTTGGGAAAGGCAAAAATTAGGGGGATTGCGTCGTTGTTAGGAGTCGCGGGAGTAAATAAAAGACGTTCGTTTGTAAATAAAGATGACATAATTTGAGATTTTATATTTTAAATTTCAAGTGTTGTAAAGACGTTATATGTAACGTCTCTACGATAGACCATATTATCTATATCTAATTTTAAGCCATAAAATTATTAAATTAAAAAACAAAGTCACTACATTGGCAAGGATAATCGGCAAAGCTGAGAGATAAATCCCATAAACTAGCCACAAAAATATTCCCAAATTGAAGCAAATTAGCATGACAAACGAAACATCTTTCGCTGATTTTGTTTGCCATGTTTTGAGCATTTGCGGTAAGAATGAGAAAGTAGTTAACGATGCAGCCACTAACCCTAGAATAGTAATAGAGTCCATATGATATGACCAGATAGAAAATGCCCTGTTTACGGCAATATTTGAGCATTGTCTATTATGATACTGTGGTGTCAGCGTAATTGTACTGTAGATGGCTATTATAACTAATAAAGCTTATCTAGATTTGTAGTTGAAAATAAATGAGCGATCGCTTTTTAAAGCAAACCGCTTCGGGCACTTATGCCACATTGCACAGGCTGGATGCTCCCCTAAAACTTCATCTGTCGCATTTTTTGTTCAAATTGAGACAATTTTGGTTCGGGAATTAAGAATTAAGCATTTCTGGAGAACCGAACCCCTCAGAATTGGCTGACTGATTATTCTAAGCTTAAATACTTCAAAAGTGAACTTGGAGGTAATTGATATGGCACTTATTCGTTGGCAACCCTTTCAAGAAGTTGACAGCTTGCAACGCGATATGAATCGTCTATTCGATCGCTTCATTACAAATAATAATGAAGAGAATATTACTTCTGCCTTTGCTCCAGCAGCTGAAATAAAAGACATGTCCGATGTTATCTCTCTAAAGGTGGAAGTTCCGGGAATAGATGCAAAAGATATCAACGTTCAGGTATCAGCCGAGGCAGTTTCAATTAGCGGCGAACGCAAAGAAGAAACCAAGACTGAAGAGAAAGGCATGACCCGAACCGAATTCCGTTACGGACGGTTCCAACGGGTGATTCCGTTACCCGCACGAGTGCAAAATACCAAAGTCACAGCAGACTATCAAAATGGAATTTTGCAACTCACGCTTCCGAAAGCCGAGGCAGAGAAGAATAAAGTTGTCAAAGTAAATATTGGTTAGGTCTTTAGTTTCAGAGTTAGGGGAGAGGCGTTCATTCTCTCCTAACTCCGAACGCGCAACTTTTACACATCGGACAATGCTTCTGTTGCTATGAAATCTCAATTACCGTCTTGGCAGTCGTGGAGATTTTGGTTTACACAAGACCGCATTATCCACAATTTGGAGCTTTTCCAGAATTTTATTGTAGTTTCTCTATGTGTCGGTCTCTTTTGCGTCATGCTGATTCGCTTAGGAGACATGTTTCTGAAGCTGTTGAATCCAATTAACTTCCAGATTATCACCTCAGATATCTTATTTATTTTGATTCTAGTGGAAATTTTTCGCTTATTAGTTATTTATCTTCAAGAGCAGCGAATTTCGATTGGTGCAGCAGTGGAAGTATCTTTAGTTTCAGCATTGCGCGAAGTCGTTTTAACGGGAGTCCTCGAAATTCCGCTTAAAAATTTACTAGGCGTATGTGTATTTTTAACCGTTTTAGGGGGGCTATTATTCTTGCGAGTTTGGATGGCTCAACACTTTAGCAAGCTTGAAATATTGGATGTTGAACCCAAGAACGAGGATGAAAACACTTTAAATCCTTCTCCATTGCTTAAGCGACAGCCTTTTTAACGATCAATCGTCGATGACTACATTGCACAATAATCGCAATTAAAGTAAACTTAGTTTATAAACTAAGTTTACTTTAATATGGAAACGGTCAATATTCATTACTGCAAAACGAACCTCTCACGGCTGTTGTCGCGTGTAGAGCTTGGAGAAGAAATCGTTATTTCCAACCGAGGTATTCCCATCGCCAAGCTGGTTCCTTTTGAATCTTCATCGAATCGACGCAGTAGTTTAGGGCAGGATAAAGGGCGTTTTATAGTGCCTGACGACTTTAACACTTCCTTAAGCGAGGATATTCTCGCAGCATTCGAGGGCGGTGAAGGGTGAAACTTTTGCTCGATACGCAGTGCTGGTTATGGTGGTTTGCCCAACCAGAGCGTTTAAATGAGGAAGCCATAGCACAAATTGACGATGAAAGCAATGAATTATGGCTTTCTGTTGCCAGTGTTTGGGAAATGGGTATAAAAGTTGCTATCGGTAAGTTGCCACTACCCGAACCGCTCGATAGTTACATTGCTAGTCGGATGGTGCAGTTAGGAACGCGATCGCTCTCAATTACAGCTTCTCACGCTATACAGGCATCTGCCTTACCTTTACATCATCGAGATCCTTTTAACAGAATGTTGATTGCACAAGCTCAAATGGAAGATATGATCCTGGTGAGTGGCGATTCGATGTTTAGACAGTACGACGTTTCCATCCTTTGGGCTGCAAATTAATGAGATATTTGTGTAGCTATGAGTCAGGGAATTCGATTCCCTGGCACGATGTTATATCAAGTTCGGATAATTACTTGTAATAAAACTTTTCTGTGTAGGTTGGGTGGAACGTAGTGAAACCCAACATAACCGCTATCGTTAAGCGTTTTCTGCGGAAGAGACGCGGGTGTAAATACTTTAACTCGCGTATGTTCAGTTAATACCCAAGCGCCTAAGAATTTGGTAAAGTAGGTCGCGTCGGGGTAAAATCCATCTAATAGTATTATTCGACTTTATTTTAATTCCCAAGACGGCAGCATGAATCATCCGTTGTCCAAAACGTAATTGCGAAGAGCGCAATTGCGCTCTTTACAATTGGTTTATCCCGTATATCTAGCATTTCCACCTGCTGCAACATCGAGAACCATACCTGAGATATACCGCGCTTCATCTGATGCCAAAAACGAGATTGCCTTTGCAATATCTTCAGGTTCAACGGCAGGAATTGGTAGAGAATGGTAGCCAAGCATAGCACGGTCTTGGTCTGCAAAGCTGCTCATCCCTGTGGATTTGTACTGACCCTCACTGCGATACAGGGGAGTGTTAACGGCTGTAGGTGCAACTGCATTTACTGTTATATTATCTTTTCCAAGTTCAAGGGCTGTCGATTTTGTTAGACCAATCACTGCCCACTTTGTCGAACTGTAATTAGATGCTCCTGGAACTCCTGTTCGTCCACCAATAGAAGTTAGCGTAATGATTTTGCCACTTTTTTGCTTCTGCATCTGTGGAATTACTGCCCACATTGAATTAGCAACACCAGTCAAGTTTACATCAACAACACGCTGCCACTGTTCGGGTTTCATCTGGGCAAATGGACTCCAGATTGCGATGCCCGCACTTGCAACTAAAATGTCCACTCGACCAAGCTGACTCACGGCTGTATTGACCGCTTCCTTCATAGCATCAAGACTGCGAACATCTGCTACAATTGGAATTGCCTTACGACCTTCAGCAGCCACTAGTCGCACCGCTTCATTAAGTTCTTCACGATTTGCAAGACGATAGCCGTATATATTTTCAACACCTTTGGGATCGGCAATATCAAGTAAAACAATATTCGCACCAAGACGTGCCAATTCGACAGCAGTTGCTCGACCAATGCCGCGTGCTGCACCTGTAATTAGAGCGACTTTACCAGCTAAAGGAAGCGTTGTTGGGGTTTGGGATTTTGGATTGGGTTGAGCAGGAGTCTGTGAAATTGCTTGCTCGGATTGCAGGGAGGTTAACCCTGACCCTACTGCCATCCCTGTTGCGGCTAAAGCTGCCCCTTTGATAATGTCACGGCGAGATCGGTTCATTGATTGCTTTTTCATGGTTTGATTCTTCGTTAATAAAGACAGCTTAACGAAGGAGCAATGTTGAAAAATTGTAAAATCTTGCTTAACTTGCTAGTTGCCTAACAAAGCCTTTGGGCCAAATGCCTACCGCTCGTCTGAAAGCTTTAGTGAAATGTGCCTGGTCGTAAAAGCCAACTTGCAAACCAATCTCGGTTAAGTTTGGCTTCATTGAAACTGCGATCAGTTTTTTAGCACGATCGATTCGATTTTGCAGCAAATACTGATGCGGGGAGAGTCCCAATGAATTTTTAAAAAGACGGGCAAAGTGGAAAGAACTCAAATTTATTTGCTCTGCTAAATCCACAAGGCTGAGGTCTTCAGTAAGGTGTTCGTGAATATACTCTACAATTTGCCTTAGTTGTGGGGACGAGAGTTTTCCTTTATGTCTATGCAGTTTTTGAGCGCTGACGCTATGAGACTCGATCAAGTAAAGGGCAAAAGCCAGTGCAAGGGATTCACCATAAAGAACTCCACAGTAGCTTTCTAACTCTAGCTCTGCTTTGAAGCGATGGGTAAAATTAGCAATTATGGGATCGAATTCGCCTCGTCGTTCCTGAAAAACAATATTTTCTGACAAGCCAGTATCTTGAAACGCTTGGCTGACGAACTCAGGGGCAAGTGCGATCGCTAAAAATTCAAAGTTTTCTCTCCATCGAGGAAAGTTAATTTCTCCATGCGTTTGTAAGCAGAAGTCACCAGGCTTCAAAATGGTTTGCCGCCAACGGCTACCATCTTTCCATTCGTATCGTACAGATTGACGGAGGTTAATAGCTAAACGATGTCCTTCAATGTAGTGTTCGGGCATCTCTTGAGGTGAAATTCGATGAAGTTCGATAGTAATTCCTCGCCAACCCACATCTGCACTCGAAAATATAACTCCTTCGTCGGGTGCAGCAGCAAAGATGTTTTTAGTTTTACTATTAACTAGTTGAATTTTGCTCTTTGACATTAGTGGATGAACGACTGCTACTAAAAATTGTATTAACTATCACTTTACAACGAATCATATCTTCATAACTTCGGGTTAAAGTTAGGCACGCCGATACATGTGTACCTTACTTTAACCCATCGCTCGTGACTATGTATCGGGTCATCTAAGTTTAGGTCAATACTAAGAACTCGGAGTTTAGCATAAGCTAACGTAAGCTAATGGTAACTATAAAGAGCATTCGCAACTTTGAAGCCTGCCATATGATTGGTTCACATTTATTTTTATTGCGACGTGATTGTATAAAGCTTGAGAGATGTTACTCGTAACGAAATAATATTTCAAATCAAGTCAGGGATTACAATGAAGTTGTGAAAATACCAGGTAATGCAGTAATACCAAAAGAAAAGCTAACGCGCTATCTCTTGGTTTTGAGAATTAAAGACGATAAATCGAAATTTTTAGCGCAAGCAGGATTTACACAAGATAACCCAGATGATTTTTTAAATGCGATTCAGCAACTTGTACTTACAACGGATGCAGTGGAAGATAACGTTAATGAGTACGGAGTATTTTACACCGTTGAGGGGAATTTACAAGGTCTTAATGGTCGTAGCTTACTAGTTGTAACAGTTTGGCTACAATCAATCTTACGATGGCAGCTTTCGCTTTATTACCCTCAAACCCAATTGATTGAACATTAAGTTGTTTGAGTCCACGAATAGGTTAGATGTTTTCGAGTTTGAGCGGGAGCATCGTTCTATAATCTGCTTTAACGATGGATTGGAAAATAAAGCGATTAAAATGTATCGTTGAAGCGATCGCCTAAAGCGTCAGTTAAAATTAATGGATTAAAGTACTCACGAGTCAAAAGAATTTTGCCATTGCGAATTTGAAATAGCGAGCAGTAGCGATTGTTGTAGTACCCACCAGTTTTAATGGGAATTTCCCCGGTGTACTCGGCAATTACCCATTCGGGGTCTTCTAACGTCTGAAGGTTGGAAATCGGAAACCGCATACTCACGTACATTTGGGGTAGGTACTTGTAATGATTATATAAAGCGGCTTTACCAACAATACGAGGTGGTAAACCGTCGGGTGGAAATGGCATCTCCTGAATTCCCTCTTCTGCCCAAAGTTCAGCCCACGCTTCGATGTCCATAACTTCTAAAAGCCGTAAAAACTCACGTGCAATCTGCTTATTTGTTTCGCGCAATGTTGTGAATGTTGCTTGGTTTGTACTCATTGCTTTTTTCCTTTAACTGCAAGAATTAGCTTTCTTTCAGGGGTGTGAGTATCAATGGACTCTGTTGGCGAAATATATCTTAACAACCGAAAAGCTTATTATTACGTAGGTTGGGTGGAGCGTTCGCGTAGCGTGTCCCCTTGGGACTCAGCGGAACCCAACGTTTTAAAGACTATTGATTTTCCGACGTTTCACATGTAACGAAATGTTTCGCCAACAGCATCCATTGATACTCACACCCCGCTTCCGATTAACTACACAATCAAGGATAATAAAGCGTACCCAAAAAATCTTTCATATTCTTGCTTAAACGTATCGATTCTTGCGGGATTCGATTCAACCGAGGATACTGGTGCAGAAAAACGACTTACTGGGCTTGTCGATAAGCTTTCGGAGATACTCCTATGATTTGACGAAACAGCTTTGAGAAGTGGCTTTGACTTGCACAACCAACAGGTCGTGCAATTTCTGTAATGGGTAAATCCGTTTTTGCTAGCAGAACTTTGGCTTGTTCAATGCGGCGCGATGTGACGTACTGATGTGGAGATAACCCTGTTACCTGTTTGAATTGTCTAGCAAAGTGGTGCAAACTCATTGCTGCGACTTTGGCAAGCTCAGAAAGTGACAAATCATCTTCGAGATGCTCGTGAATGTACTCCCGCACCTGGCGCAGCTTGTACAGGGGTACGCCTCCAATATATTCCCGCGCTTCGGGTGTAATTGTAGAGTAATAACCCACATTCCGCACCCTAGTGTGTCACATAGTATAATCACTTAGAATATTCGATTTTTTAGGCTATAAATTATGCCTTTTAAACAAGCTTTATCCGTTAATACAAGGAGTCTAAGTATATTAGATAGCTTTATTTTCTTATGAAAATCCGTAAAAACCGATTGTGACAGTTGAGGGTGCGGAATGTAGGTAATAATACAGCAAATGAACTGCTAGCGCTGTTGCTAACGACTCTGCATAAAGCCGATTTGCTGCGTTGTTATTTGCGATCGCGGCTCTCAAAGTGTAACTGATATAACTAATCTGAGCATCTTGCTTACCGAGATGGCTAATAATCTCAATTCGATCTGGATCTACATCGCTTATTCCAGTCGCAATTTCACGCAAAAACTCAGGTTTAAGATGTAAATTAATAACATCAATTTCCTCACCCTCTACACAACGCCATTGACTTGGTAAGCCTGCGGGTACAATAGTTACATCGCCTGATGTCAAAGAATTTTTATAAGTTCGTTCATTAATTTTCTTGACCAAAGTGACGGGATGCCCTAAATGAACCGCGATGATGTGGCTGGAATAAGCAGGTACATCCAATTCGCGGTAACTATAACGATTCTGTATTACATCCAGCCCACGCCACGCGCAGTTTTAACTCGACAGAAGTGTTGAATTGGGAATGAGTTGTGAGATGTCGTTAATTTTGCTTGAATGCAGCAAACGCTCGTCTCGATCTCGCTGCTTTGCCATTGAATCTAATCCTTAAATAACGGAGTAAATCGTAGTTAACCATAAGAATAACTATCTTTGCAATCGAGTCGCAAACGTGCGAACTAGCAGTCCTTACCAACTTCGTGATGCACTGGGTTGCGAAGGTCGAGTAGCAGTATAGTTCTCGAATGCCAAGGTTGATGTTTGCTGAGGAAGATTTTTGGTACTCACCATAAAAATGTAGCAACAAATAGCAAATCGCTGTCATTTATGAAGCAATATTAAGGGAATAAATCGCTCTTAGCGATCGCTCTTGATAATCGGACTTGGTGCGATGCCCGATCTGCTTCCCGACTGGGTATTGCGTAATGCAATTACCATAGGTATATCGCACAAGTGCGTTCCGAAGGTATATCGCTACAATTAAATTTCCTCAGACTTTGTTTCCTGGGTCTGTGCATTAATAACTACACTCCAGTCATCATGCTTGACTGCCGCATCCAATTGTTGGCGACGTTCCACTTCACTTACATCGAGCATTTCTACCTCTTGTATTAAAGTTGTATCCGCCATCGCTTTCCGCAATTTCAGCTTTTTCTCCTCATAAGCTTGGCGTTCCTCAGATGACATCGCTGAATTAGCAATTTCCCCTAACGTACTCGCCCAACTTCGGAACTCAGCACCATTCCCCGGTGGTATACTATCCAATTGCGCTATCCAAGCATCACGCAAATCGGACATTTCTTGACGCTTGGGGAACTTGAATGTTTGCACCCGCACGTATGCACAATTTTGCTCGCCATTTTGGGCAACATGACCATTAAGAGACAGTAACACATTCCGCGAATAGCCAATATACTGAGTGCGGCGTTCAGCGTTCAACACAGCATAAACCCCAGCTACTCTTGTATTGGAAGCTACCCCAAGCCAAGCTGCAAGGGGCATAATTTCCACCCCATTATTTAGCAACTCAGAAGTGATATTCGCCTCCTCCACTGCGTGTTCATCATCAGAACTGTATAAAAAGTCATGTAGTCCCCGATGTTCTGTAGGCACATTTTGATGTTCAATTGGTAAATTATTTTCAGTTTCCATATTAAATTCACTTTTGTGACTGCAACCATAATCGTACTCGATTTGGTTGTTGGAAAATTGTGGAATAAAAACGAAACGCGCTAACCGTTATCCAGGCAACACCTTACAACAGCCTAATATCAAGTTAATTTAATCTTTTTGTTGGGTGACTACAAAAAACAGTTGTCAGTCGATCGGGGTATCCATTCAAACAATCCTGTTTTCGGGTCATCAAACTACAAAGCAGCATCAAAAATCTGTTGCGCGGTCAGGTTAAGTTGGGGGAATGTAGCAGAAACAATACGATCGCTACCTCGAAACTGGGTAACTTGATATTCTTCATCTATTAATTGATAAACCGAGAAAGTTGGTTGTTTGGGATTCCCTGTAAACTTTTTGGCTCCTAATCCCAGGTAATCAGCAATCCAGTATTCAGGAATCCCCATGCTTTCGTATCTTCCTTGTTTCATATAGTAATCGTCATCCCAGTTGGTTGAAACCACTTCAACAATTAATGGAATTGATGCCCCATAGATTACAGTTGAGGATTTTTTCCACAGTGGCTCATTAATGAGATTGTTATCGTTTAGTAGCAATACATCAGGCTCATAACCTGATTCGTTTTCTAATGGTTTAACCAATACTTTTTTAGGAATGAAGTAGGGAAGGTCTAATTTATCAAACTCGACAGTCACTTTTCGAGCCAAGAATCCTGTAACTTTTTCATGTCCTCCTAATGGTTGCGCCATCTCAACGATTACCCCATCATGTAATTCGTAACGACCCGATTCGGGTCGCCATGCTGCAAATTCTTCAAAGGTTACTAATTTTGGTTGTGCTTGGGTCATAAACACATTTACATTTTCTTATTTCTAAAATGTACCCTAAAAAAAATAATGGTTGGGTTATGATGCAAATTGCTATAACCCAACCAATGACTATAAATACTTAACCGGAGATAACATCAAGCTGAAGTAGCTTTACGGCTTCGGCGTAGTCGCAAACCAGCCCCAATAGCACCTATACTAATTAGTGCCCCTGTGGTTGTTGGTTCGGGAACTTTTTGAGTAGTTTGAATGGAGAATTTTAGTATTGCCTCACCTTTAACGGGGGTACCGGGAGGGGCTGTTAGGTCAAGTTTGTCTTGCTGGGTAAAAGCTATTTGACCGCTGGCTTCATTAAATATCCCCGTTCCTCGGGTAATAGTTACAATACCACCGCCGTTGACAGTTCCTGCTTGAAAGTCTATTTTTGCACTATCGCTGGCTGTTCCAAATAACTCACCACTGCCACCACCAAAATAGCGATCGCCGAGTATTGGTAAATCTTTTAAACCAAAAGCGCTGGGATTGGCATTAAATCGGAACTCTTGGGTAGTCTCAGTTGCATTTACTAACTTTCCGTAAGTATCACTTACAAAATTAGTCAACCCAAAACCAGCATCCGCGCTTTCACCAGTGACGGTTGCTCTGAAGATGTTCTCACCTAAGTCGGGTCTGGGTATAAGTGTAAATAATGTATCGTATTTGATGTCAAAATTTTGAATCGTCTGAGATTGAAGTTCTGACCCACTGGAGGCAATACTCACTTCAGGGTTGCCAAGAGCAAACGCACTTGGTAGGTTAAACCCGAAAGCAATTACACCTAAGGCTACTGGTATAAAACGTCTAGACTTGTTAATGAGCATAATTTACCTTTTTTTGGTATAAAAATATGTGGTTTTAACGAAAGCATTACAAATGCTCTCATTCAAGAATACGAAAGAAAATTGGTCATCGAGTGAAGTTTCCGCAGAATTTATGTAATATTACGTAAACTAGTTGTATAGATTTCTGTTTTAATAAAAGCAAAAATCTCCGCCAAACAAACCATCTGTAATATCGATGGTCTGAGAATTGTTTTCGTATTTCACATTTGAGTGTTGCTCCCAAGGGGTGATGAATATAGCAAAAAAGACAAAGACTAGTGCGAGGACACCCTTAGATGCAAATCCAAAATTTAAAATTCCAACACCTTGCACTGCCCGTGATTTCGCAACACATGGTCGCATAACACCAAAGCTACCATCGCTTCCACCATCGGTACAGCACGAGGTAACACGCAAGGGTCGTGTCTTCCTTTACCTGCTAAAAGTGTTTCTTCTCCTTCATTCGTAACGGTTTTCTGCTCTTTACGGATAGTGGCAGTTGGTTTAAATGCTACTCTGATACTGATGTTTTCACCGTTGGAAATGCCACCTTGAATCCCACCGGAACGGTTGGTTACGGTGCGAATTTCGCCATTTTCATCGATATAAAATTCGTCGTTGTGTTCAAAACCTGTAAGTAAAGTTCCCGCAAAACCCGAACCAATTTCAAACCCTTTACTAGCAGGAAGCGACATTACACCCTTGGCAATATCTGCCTCTAATTTATCAAAAACTGGTTCGCCTAAACCTTTGGGGACATTGCGCGCTACGCATTCGACAACACCACCGATCGAATTACCATCGCGTCCGATTTTCTCGATTAATTCAATCATTTTAATGGCACAATCGCCATCGGGACAGCGAACGATGTTGCTTTCGACTTGTTCTATAGTGACTGTAGCGGGGTCAACAATTCCCTCTAAATCCTTAATGCGCTTGACGTAAGCAATAACTTCTACACCCGCAACTTGACGGAGAATCTTTTTGGCGATCGCACCTGCAGCTACCCGACCAATTGTCTCACGCGCCGACGACCTGCCGCCACCTTGCCAATTGCGAAACCCATATTTAGCATCATAGGTTGCATCGGCATGGGATGGGCGATATTTTACCGACATCTCGTCGTAATCTTGCGATCGCGTATCTTTATTGCGTACCAATAAAGATATGGGTGTACCTAATGTCTTCCCTTCAAACACCCCGGAGAGAATTTCGCACTTATCTTCTTCTTTACGCGGTGTGGTTATTTTACTTTGTCCCGGTCGTCGTCGGTCGAGTTCGACTTGAATTTCCTCTGCGGTAATTTCCAAACGCGGTGGACAACCATCGATGACAACTCCCACTCCACCCCCGTGAGACTCACCAAATGTCGTGATGCGAAATAAATGTCCGAATGTGTTGCCCATAGTAACCCCATCGCCAGGAATCTATATTTTACCCCGTGCTAGAGCGTAGGAGAATACCTTATCTTTTGTATTTTAAGGAAAGTAAACTAAAAATAGGCAGGTACAACGTTTCCCAAAATTTATGATAAATGTTGTAGGGGCGGGGTCTCCTCGCCCAATACATATATCCCACCCCTTCCATATATATTTATGTCAACATTAAAATAGTAATAATCCCTCAAAAAATTAGACAAAAAATTTAAGGATAAATCAGGTGACAGCGAATTTTATTAAAGATAACGCCCAAAGCATATCCAAAGTAAATTATTCAATATTGATTTCAGAAAAAGAAGGTGGTTATCAAGCGATGTGGGGTTTACCAGACTGTCAAGTATTTGCAAAAACACGCGATGCCATCAAAAATCTACATTAACTTGTGATTAATCGGTTACAAAATATAGAAGTTATTACTCAATAAATCAAACAGCCATCTCAACATCCTTGGATGAAATTTGCTGGTATCTTCAAAGACGACCCGCAATTGGAAGAGGTATTAATGCATATAGAATATCGGTGCTAACTAGATGCTATTCAGGAAGAATACTATCGCAATTGATGTAGAGGAAGCGTGATGTGGATAATTGATACAGAGACTTTTTTGTAATAACAAAATAGCCCTCTTGCAAAATTACACATCTTGCTGGGGACACATATCTAGCTTAATTTTTAAATTTATCTTTGCTGTTTTGCGAGGAATTTCATGAGAGTCTGTTGATAATTTTTTTAACTGGAGTATTAGAATTTCTACCGACAGCCTGACGTAAAAACTGATTGTTTTTACCTAGTATTGCTATCTCTTCTAAAATAGATGCGGGTGTGTTTTTATGTTTAGCTATTGCAATTAAGTGGTCAATATTATTAGATGCAGGAAGACTTGCAAAAAGTTTCTTAATAGTTTCTGCCGATGTATTAGGATTTTCACAAAAATTAATTTTAATATCATAGCTTGCTTGGTGCCATAATCATAAATCTAACTTTAGGACTTAGCTTACCCACAGATTGAGGTAAATATAACTAAGGTTCAAGTTTAAACCCTAGATAAAAGCTTAAGCGTCAACGAACTTTTTATCCTCAGACTGCTGGATTTTCTCGACTAAATAGTTCCAAGTTCATATTGCTGAAAGCTCCAGACTCATCATAATTAACACTTACTTGTTGCATCTCGGTAGGCATCACTAGCCAATTTGCTGTAATTGTAAAACTTTCACCTCTCTTCAAGTTTTCAGGACAAAGCAAAGTCACTCCATCTGGTAAATAAATTACTTTTCTTCCTTCCGTAGACCATTCAAAATGACAGGGTACTGGTAATAAAATTTGTAAATCTGAACGCATAGTTATCGAAGTCCCAGACCACTTGCCACTATGATTTGCTTCTGTCAAAAAATCAAGCATTGTTGTCCAGTATTTACTTGGGAAACCTTGAGAATCTTCCCGAATATTCGCAATTAAAGTCAAATCAGCACCGTCTGCATACCCAACTATTGCACTACACCTGAGATTCTCATGCAATAAAAACAACTCTGCGGCAAAAAACTTTCCTGGTTCATACTGCTTTGAGGCAAAAGCACCTGAACCCTGCTTAAAAAAAATCGAACTTAACGCAGGTTTTTGCAGATGCCAAACCTTTTCCTCGCTTCGACCATCTGCATACAAATAACGATTTGTATGCGTTACTTCGGTTTGTTCGGCATTACCTTGGAAGCTTCGCAAACTTTGAAAAGACTCTGTTACTTTACCATCTGGGGTATAGCGCGTCCAAAGTCCGTGCCAATCGTGCAAGTGTTTGCCGCAGAAATTATGCCAATTTTGCTCTTGTAAATCCATGTAAATATTAGCAGTCCCGATCTTAATTTCCAAAAATATCATAAACAAAAAGCGCCTTCCCTCAAAGGGGAAGGCGCTTTTTATGTAAGCTAAGACTTAAATCTTAACCGTTGATTGCAGGAGCGCTAAGTGCTAAAGGAGCAGCATCACCAGCAGCTAAGTCTAAGGGGAAGTTGTGAGCGTTGCGCTCGTGCATTACTTCCATACCCAAGTTTGCGCGGTTGATTACGTCTGCCCATGTGTT
>QQTW01001628.1_pt1 | contig 15870 bp, 16 predicted proteins | sample 1904831 | NCBI WGS metagenome assembly QQTW01 (sample SAMN09435610, study PRJNA476489) | Subsurface metagenome, whole genome shotgun sequencing project. | reverse complement strand
CAAAGATGTCGAGGAACAGTTGGAAACTTTTTGCGAAGCCTGCACCTATCTCTCTGGACAGTATGACCAAGATGAGCCTTTCCAGGAGCTCGACAAGCATCTCTCAGAGTATGAAGAAGGTCGTCCAGAGGGAAACAGAGTCTTTTATATGGCTTTACCACCGAGTGTCTTCATTCCCGTGTCACACAACTTAAAGAAGCATTGTTACCCAAAGAACGGTATTGCTCGGATTATCGTGAGTAGGTAGCTCTGTCGCCTGACTACGCTAATTGGAATAGGTCGAGAAACCTTTCGGAAAGGACCTGGGTAGCTCGCGCGAGCTTCAAAGAGCTCTCGAACCTGACTGGAAAGAAGACGAGATCTTTCGCATTGACCACTACCTCGGCAAGGAGATGGTGAAGAACTTACTCATTCTGCGCTTCGGTAATGAATTCTTTGGCGCAACCTGGAACCGAAATCACATCGACAGCGTTCAGATTTCTTTCAAAGAGCCATTTGGCACAGAAGGAAGAGGTGGATACTTTGACGAATTTGGTATCATTCGCGATGTTATGCAAAACCATCTTCTTCAAGTCCTCACGCTACTAGCCATGGAACGACCTATCTCATTCTCCTCCGAAGACATCCGAGACGAAAAAGTCCGAGTGCTACGTGGTATTCCCGCCATCGAGCCCAAGAACGTCATCATCGGCCAATATGGCAGGTCTTTGGACGGAACGAAGCCATCATACAAGGAGGACGACACAGTTCCCAAGGATTCGAGATGTCCCACTTTCTGCGCCATGGTTGCCTTTATTAAGAATGAGAGGTGGGATGGTGTACCTTTCATCATGAAAGCCGGCAAAGCCTTGAATGAGCAGAAGACCGAAATCAGAATTCAATTCAAAGACGTCACATCCGGAATCTTCAAGGACATCCCCCGTAACGAACTCGTCATCCGTGTTCAACCCAACGAATCCGTCTACATCAAGATGAACTCGAAATTGCCAGGCTTGTCTATGCAGACGGTCGTCACAGAACTCGATCTGACATACCGAAGACGTTTCTCCGATCTTAAGATCCCAGAGGCGTATGAGAGTTTGATCTTGGATGCTTTGAAGGGTGATCATTCCAACTTTGTCAGAGATGACGAGTTGGATGCGAGTTGGAGGATCTTTACCCCGTTGCTGCACTATCTGGATGAGAAGAAGGAGATCATTCCTATGGAGTATCCTTATGGTAAGTTCAAAACACATTCTGATGACATGATTCGAAAGCTAATGGATATGTGTGCACAGGATCTCGAGGCCCAGCCGTACTCGATGACTTCACCGCCAGCTATGGCTACAAGTTCAGCGATGCGGCCGGCTATCAATGGCCCATGGCCAATGCGCCTAACAAGCTGTAGGAACGACTGGTGGCTGGTAGCGCAAGGGAGTGCCAGAGCCATGAAGGGGGATGGGCTGAGATAAACGACTCATGTGAATAAATGTGCCATGGATTGGGGACTCTTTTCCTCTTGCACGCAACCGTCAGGGTAGATCAATGCCATGAATGTTTCATGCTCTGATGAATAATAGAAATATGAAGCGGTTGACTAACAAGTGGTAGATTTGGGTATTTGTATCTGGTGTGCCATCGCCATAACGCATGTCCCTGAGTCCTATTCTGTTGCATAATCAGCCACTTATATGCAGCCAACTGTTGTATCTTACAATACTCTTCGAAGCCCAATCGGTGGTGGAACAACCAGCCATACAATATACATTTCACAGGGTATGCTTGCTCGCCCGATTACCTCATCGCTCTTCCATCGAAAAGGTGCGCATGTGCACACACGCGCGCTCTCTCTCTCTATCTCTCTCTCCTAGTAATTTCTGTTGAGCTCTCTTGGTCTGTCTGGTTCTCTTTCCCGGCCAGAATGCCCGAACTCCTTGCCTGTTCACTCAAACCCATTCTCGCCCAGATCGACTGGTGACGTGAGACTGGGAATGGGGTCTAACTACCAGTACCCTTGACCGAATACTGTAATATTCTCTCCTCAGATAGACAGGGAGGTAAGTCAGGTCGATTTGCACCCCTCGATTCCACCACCACCACCAATGCAATTAGCAAACGCGATATGTAGTCCACCAGTCGGTAGTGCAATAAAGCCCTTTCACCCCCTTCCCAGAATCCCAATCGTTCATTCAGTTCAACTCCATCGCAACTCAGCCCGCCAAATCCTCCTTCCGCTTCAGCGCCCTCCAATGCCGCTCCACCTCCTCTATCACATCATTCAACTTCACCGGCTTCTGCCTTTCCTTCTCCGCATTCTCATCTCTGAGTCTCCGCTTCGGCTCCCACCTCCACTGCATCTTCGTGCCGTCCTTGAAGCCCATCTCGAGGGTTGCCGGGGCGGTGAGGGCGGCGGACCGCGGTAACAGGGTGGTCTTGATGCCGATGCGGGTGCGGGCGTCGGCGGGGAGGAGGGTCAGGATCAGGCGTGCCACTTTGCTGTGCGGCGAGAAGGGACTGAGCGTCGTGGAGAGGGAGGTTAGGTAGCTTGTTTTCATTTCGTTGGGTTGCTTGGGACTTGGAAGGAGGGGTTGCAGGGTGTGGAAGGTGGGGGTGGTAGATTGGGTGTAGGTAGGTTGAATAATTGAGTGCGCTGTTGTAGGTGAAGTTGGTTTTGGCTGTTGGCTATGGGGAGGATGAGAGGTTGCTTGTGGTGTGCGACTTTTCTCGCTTCGAGAGGAGTGAGGATTATAATAGAGAGATGAGACCGTGTGTTGTTGCTGCGTTCTCTAGATGCTAGAGGGCTCCAGCGTATCAACGCTTCGTAGACGTGGGTAGCGGGAAGATATTTTGGGGAGGCTGGAAAGGTCTCACTCTGACAACTGGTAGCGAAAAGTAATAATAGCAATAGCTTGACTGTAACAAGGGTTTGAAGCCTTAAGAAGTCAGTGCAACTTGTGCCCACAGACAAATTGGGATGTGAGATGTAAATGCATAGATACACAGTAACAAAGACTGAGCAGTTCTCCGCGCCTGCCAAGCCCGCTCCTGGAGCTGCAAAGCCACGTGGAGTTCTCCCTTTCCTACAATACGAATAACCGCTATATTCAGTATATCATGGCCCCACAGTCCCTCTCAGCCCGCCTGAAAACCCTGGCAGACACCTACAAGAACACCTTAATCCTGATACAACGACTACAAAAGCTTCCATCTGCGCCAGGAGCCTTCTCCAACTCCGAGTCTGACCCACGCCTCGAGCTTTCGTCTGAGATACATCAATCGCTCAAGGAACAGGAGGATGAGTTGGAGACCTTACGGCAGGAGATTGACGATGCTACGACGAGTAATTTTATGGGAGGGTATGTTGGGGGTGGAAGTGTGAGGAGAAGAAATAGTGAGCAGCTACGGGAGAGGGAAAGGGTTGCTGCTTTGGTTGCGAAGCTCGGGGAAGACTTGAAAATGTAGGTCTTTATCTTCTTTGATCGGAATAGCGACTAATATGAGTTTGCAGAGCACGATCCTCCTTTCGAAAAGCACAACTAGAAGCCAAGCGCAATGCGGACGCTGCCAGACGGAGAGAGCGGGAACTACTGTTCGCTAACCGGAGCAAAGATGCTGATGGGCCACTGCCTGCAAGACGTAAAGGCCAGGAGAAGCTGACACAAGATGAGCTCGCGCTCAATGCGAGCTCGGACGTCACGGCCGCCCTGAGAAGGACGCACGCTCTGCTACAAAGCAATGTCGAACAATCACAGTTTGCGCAGCAGACCCTGAATGAATCTACCGAAGCCCTGGCATCACTGGGTGAGAGCTATGCTGGTCTGGATACGTTGTTGAAGAGTAGTGGTGGGCTTGTGAGACAGCTGATAAGGAGTAACAAGAGTGATACTTGGTATCTGACGACGGCATTTTATATCTTGGTTGTCACCATTGGATGGTTGGTCTTTCGAAGGATATTCTATGGACCGCTTTGGTGGCTTGTTTGGCAGCCGTTGAGGTTAGTTTGGTGGCTGGTCATGACGACGCTTGCAGGCGTTGGTATTGTAGGTGGACCGAAAGCTGCAGCCGTATCGTCGACCGTTGTTCGGGGGCCGACTACAGTGCCGGTGGCTTCCGGGGCGAGACCTACTTGGGCTTCCAATAGACCAGCCGCCTATGTGCCTGTTGGAGCCAAAGGAGGCGGGTGGGGCATCCCACAACCCCAAGAGACTCCAGAGGCGGACAGCAGGAAGGGAGGGAGGAGTACGATGGATCAAATAGCAGAAATGATCGAAGAAAAGGATGCACAGCAAGACAGAGAGGAGTCTGTCCTACTGGAGAGGACCGAGAATGATCCTCCAAACCCGAAGAAGCGGATGTACGAACAGGAGAATGAACATGCGCCACAGAAGAGGGATGAATTGTAGAAATCCAATAGTATACCTACATCAATGTCCTCCCCTATGCTTGTGGTAGAAATTTGGAACTTGGGATTCTTTGCTCACTAAGTTTGTGTACCTGTCTGGGTAAAGATGATCAAATTATCTTGCTCAACATTGTAGCAGCGAGTCGTATCGTGATCATACTACGAGGGGTGCCATAAATACTCGAATGAAGGCTAAGATTGATGATTGAACAAATATAAGAAAACAATAGATCAGCGTACCCTGTCAAGTATGTTTACAAACAATTTTCTACCTTATGAATAAAGATCTTGAATCAGTCAAAGTTGTATACGGCAGATGTCGACGGCCCCCTGGGACCAATAAGATGAATAACGTTACGATAACAAGGTGATACTAGAGCGCCAGACTAACAATACTTATGCCTCCCCGTAGTGACTTTGAATACGAGCCCTGAAGACTTAGAGGACTTGAGCTCCGCCCCGAAGTTGTCCCGTGCCAAGCAATGTCATAACGTGGTTTCCCCACACGTACCAACGCGTTTCCCAGGTTAACATACATCTTCCATTTTATTTCTATATCTCTAATAAGAGCCAGAGTTTGACTCTGATGCCCTCGGATCCCCCAATATTCTCGATCGTCTTTGATCCGTTGATGAAATTTCTGGCCTGAGCATCACCCATTCACCTGCCAATATCTATTGCGAGTCCTTGCTCGTTCTCCACTTTGCGCATATGGCGAATTTCTTCGATAACAAGGCTCGGGCCGCCAATGCAGCATCCTCTTCATCCTCAAAGCCGAAACAGAATTCCGGGACGGCAGAGAGGGCGCAGCCATGGGTGGAAAAGTACAGGTTAGTGGTCGACTTTGTTCAGGGTGATTTGGTTGTACAAGAGAAGGTGGGCTGATCATCTCGAGGCAGGCCAAAGGATCTAAGTGAGGTCAAGGCTCAGGATCATTGTATCGAGGTTCTCAGACGCATGGTGAACTATTCTAACATTCCGCACCTCATATTCTACGGTCCGCCAGGCAATGGCAAAACGTCAACCATCATTGCTCTATGTAGAGAGCTGTATGGACCTCTACTCTATAGCTCACGGGTACTAACTTTGAATGCTTCGGACGAGCGGGGAATATCTATCATCAGAAGCAAAGTCAAGGTGCGGGAATCTCAGTAATACAGAGCCCAGCAATAACACAAACTTATCTGCAGGATTTCAGCAGACTTCAATTGTCGAATGCGCCAATCAGCGACGAATACAGGAAGCGCTACCCTTGCCCCCCTTTTAAATTCGTCATTCTTGACGAAGCAGATGCGATGTCTCAAGATGCACAAGCTGCTTTGCGTCGAGTCCTTGAGATCTACAGTTCCACCACCCGCTTTTGTCTCTGCGCAAACTACGTCAGTGCCATTATCGCACCGATTGCTTCCAGGTTTGTTGACGTCTCGAAGTGCGTAACGAGTCAAGACTGAACTAACCACCTCATTGTATTATAGATGTTCTAAATTCAGGTTCAAATCCTTAGCAGGGGAGGATGCGCGTACCCGATTGCAGGAGATCGCCACGGCCGAAGGTGTGCGATACGAAGACGGTGTCATCGACAAGCTTCTTGACGTTTCCGCTGGTGATATGCGCCGCGCAGTTACCTATCTTCAGAGCAGCTTCAACCTCACATCGGCTGCGGCGACAGCTTCCGCAAAAGGCAAGAGGGGAAAGAAGGTGGTCCAATCTGATGACTCAGATGAAGAGATGACCGACGCTCCAAGCAGGAATGGCTCTGTCGCTGTCACAGTTCGGACGGTAGAAGAGGTCGCGGGAGTGATTCCCACTTCGGTGATACAGGATCTGGTCTCGGCAATGCAGCCCTCGAAACGTGGCGCTGTTTACGAAGCTGTCTCCAAACAAGTCACCGCCATGGTCGCTGACGGGTGGAGTGCAAATCAAGTTCTCTCCCAGCTCTACACAGTACTCATTGCAGACGAGACTCTGGACAATCGGAAAAAGTTGAAAATCTTCGCTATCTTCAGCGAAGTAGACAAATCCTTGGTCGATGGCTCAGACGAGCACTTAACTGCATTGGACCTTGCGTTAAGAGTAGCGGCCGTGCTTGGGGAGAAGAAATAGGGTCTGTGGCAAGGGGAATGGGCACAGATTTAATGAGAGCAGCGACTCAGTGAGGGCGAAACCAAGAATGATAGATAGAGCACTGTCAAAAGCTCTTCTTCGATGCTAAATAACTCTAACACCTCGAAATCCGTGGTGCGTTTTCTAAGAATAGCTAAGCACGCTGATTAAAATGTCGATGGCTTTGACGTGTGCATGCTAAAGCCCGGTGACGGAGAGATGAGATCCTCTGGGGGACGCCCCAGCCAGGACACATATTTTCGCTGCTTTGATCAGAACCTTGGGATCAGATACCGACTAGTGGCCACGTTCCCTCCATGCCTCAGTCAATATCTAGCGGCTGCTGCCAGACCATTAGTGTTCCGTTCCTTTATCACGCCCCGGAGCTTGGAGATTCGGTTACTCACCTCGAACGTTCCTGCCTTGGTGTGCTGCGATTTATCATGGCTTGCAGTCACCTCACCGGCTCATCTACCTGCATCTCTTCCACTTCCTCACCTCCCTTCAGTGCGCGATACTCGCCCTCCATTGAAGAGTTGGTCCTCTGAGAGCCTTGCCGAGTTTTGGTTTGTCCATCCTGCCTCCTAGAAGATTCTGAAGTGGCATATGCAGGGGGTAATTTGTGGAATAGGCCATCTTCTCCGGCTGAAGGAATTCGATGCTCAATCGCAGGCCGTGAATCTACGGGAATTTGGTTTTCCTGAATTGGCGAGAAAGAGCTATCGATGGGCAAGGTTGAGCTGGAAGCTTCCTCCTCCGCATTATTAGTGAGAGTCTCCAACGTAGCGATCCTGTCAACAGCTTCGGTTGCTTTCGGGCATGGGAGAGCTTCTTGTGGTCCACTTTCAGTCTCAAACAGATGTCCATGCTTCGATCTTTTGGTCGGTCTTTCAAGCTGACTGCCAACAACATCCTGGGAGCGCTTGGCTTCCGTGGTGGTGTCACACGTCCCTTCCGTGGGGCTCGCTGCATTGGCTTTTGTGCCGTCGAGACTTTCATGCGAAAACCATCCAATTGCCGGCATCCAAACTCTGGTGGTCTTGTCATCCATGTCACCAGATGCGAAAAGAGCGGGCTCGATGACGAGCATAACGTCCCGGCCATTGTATTGACAATCCATACTATCAAGACACATGCATGAGTGTGCCTTAATCGATGGGGAATCGTTGTTGAATAAGAATTTACCCCCAATATCGACTTTGCTAGGTGTCATATGCGCTTTCTGTGCCCAAAGCAGCGCAGAGACCTCCCCGCTGGCTCGAATCATCTGTATCAGCTCTTCAACCCGTAGAGTTCTGCTCTTATCGTGAGAGTCTTTTATCAAGTGAGATCCCTCATCGAGAATCTTACTTGCAAGTCGTCGATAGTACAGCTCTCTGACTGGTGCCAGGGAGCCTACATTGTCTTTCTCTTCATGAATATTGGGGCTCGCTAGACTACCCTTCAGATTTAAGATTTTGACAGTTAATTGTCGCCAAGCTTGCGTCAAATGCTCGTCTCCTGTTCGCCAGCTTAGTTGCCACTCATCTAGGAGTCCAGCGTCTTGCTACTTACTCGGCATTCCATAATCCAATATCATGTTCATACCTGCCTTCTCACCTTCTCTTGCATCTTCGAGGAATGCAAAAGGGTCTTGAAAGAGGGTTTCACATAGCAAGTGTGATACTAGGATGCCGAGGAGCATTCTTGGCGCTCCTTGCGCTTTGATGAAGAGCTGATGCAGTCGTTCTGTCTCGACTGGCGATAGCGGCTGGGGCATGGCACGTTTGAGGAGTCCCTCGATATAGTGTTTGGGGGTGCCCTCCAGCGATGCAACAGCGTTATCGGATACCAGATTCTGCCATAACATCCTCACTCCCTTGAGCATGTCTATCACTTGGTTATCGTCTAAGGCATCGGTGGCTCCTTTCCCTCTCCTAGTGAAATGTGCTTCCGCGATCTGCTTGGCATACTCGTTTCTTTCATCGAATGCTCGTTGCACGGCGGCTGAGGAAGTCCGCTCAGATTGCAGTTCCTCTTTCAAATATTTTGTCTCGGTTTTCAGTGTGGTTTGCTGCCTGCGTCGTGATACGTTTTCTTTGACGACCATTGCTTTTTTGGCCTTCAAATCCTTATTCTTTGCCTTTTCTTCCTGTAAGAGCTGTCTGAGAATCTCATTGCCCGAACGTAGAGTCTCTACTGTTTCTTCCGGCTTGATTGATTCCTGCTTTTTGCGTGTCCTTTTAGGCTTTGAACATTTGGCGCCGTAATCGCTGTGATCGTCGATCGCAATGGCCGGTGAAACATCCTCAACATTGTCACTTTCCTTTGATTTGCTTTCGTGACGGCTGAGGCGTCTATTACCTGTTGGCACTTCAACTTGCAGCCCACCTGGTGACTTACCAGCTCGGTCAGCGCGAGCATATGTTCGATGCTTAGACATGTGCAGGCCGGCGGCTTGAGACTTGTCCCCCGCTGGAATGTACAGGTAGGATGTGGTCGCTTGCTCTGTCTTTTCCAGCGTATCTGAATTCGAGATACGCTTCTTTCTGCTCGACTTTTGTACAGTCCTCTCAGATTCTTCTAGATGCCCACGACTTGCAGGTGTCATTGTGAGCAGAATGTCGGGGTGAAATTGAATGATTCAAGGCTGAGAGGAAGGAAAGGGAGGTGAGTCATCTACTTGCTCAGCATGCTGCGGAGGAAGCGGCTGTCCTTTCATCAAAGGTGCTATCGCACCATTGTACTCTCTTGTTGGAGAAGTGAGTGTCCGTGTTACCGAGAAGGTGAACCAAAAGTGAGCCTCAATTAATTCTCTGGAAGATCGATACAACAGCAAGATCTAGACTAGGATCAAATAGGCCGCTGGAATCTTCTGGGTCTGACTCGATCTGTGCTAGCGTTCTATCTAAGGCATATGTTATGATCTTGTTCAGCAACACCCCCTTCACAAGTACACTTTACTCGTTGCTACATTGCTTCCTCCGCAACCTTCCCTGATTCTCTACCTCGTGCTTTGTCTTACCTTTGACTATCAGCTTCATAGAACCTAGAACAGGTCGACTAGGAGTATGGCGAAGCAACACATGGGTTCGAGTCAGCCTGGGCTCGTCGATACTACACCCAAAAAAGAAAGGTATACCGAGGGCTCAGGTGAAGGGTCCGCGAAGGATGACTGATCTTTTGGTTAGCTGTTCCAAAAAAGAGGGCTGCTAGTGCATCGCCTTCAGAGCAACCTCAAGGTACGCTTCCATCCTATTTAAGAGAAGCGTCAGAGATGCCTGATCGAAACAGTTAAGAAAGCTTTCAAAACTACTAAGGCAGCAACCCCATCGACATCAGCAGCATCAAAAAATCCGGTTTCTCGTACTGGGAAAGGGCCTGCAACAGAAGCAGTTCAGAGGCAGACACGACAGAAGACGATATGCAGCGTTGATTTTGGCACAACGTACTCAGGTTGGTCTGCTAATTCTTCCTCTAGAATCATATTTGACATGGAAAGGCGTCGCGGTTGTTGGGTCTGTAAATTCTGCTATTCGCGACATCGAGGTGCTTGACAATTGGGTTGGCGGAGTTCCCCACTGTGAAAAGCTGCCATCCAGGATAGCTTATGCGGAAGATAACCCTGGACTGGAAAAAGCCACGATTGGCTATGAAGTCAAGGCAAATATGAAGTCCTATACCTGGATGAAATTGCTCTTCGCAGGCAATGTCGTGAAAGACAACTCTACGGTCTCTCGTCTCGGAGACAATGCGCGGCACGGTATGCTTGAACTGCCTCACGGGAAGACCGCTCAGGAAGTAGTCACAGACTACTTGAGATGCTTGTACGAGCGCATCATGGAACATCTCACTGAGGAGACTCCCGGAGAGTTACTAGCTGCAAGACCCATTGAATTCTGGCTTACCACTCCAGCGTGCTGGGATGACAGGACCAACAACTCGGCCCGAAACTGCGCCCTGAAAGCAGGCTTCGGAGCAAGAGCCATCGACGAGACATATATTATGAGCGAGCCAGAAGCAGCATTATTATGTAATCTCTCCATGAGTATTGACCGGCACGAAGGAATTTACAAGGTACGCGACTGAGGATAGAAGCAGCTTGCTTGGCCGGATATTCGATGTTAACAATGACCTAGCCTGGCATGAACGTATGCGTCTGCGATATTGGGGGTGGGACCACTGACACCCAGACTCTGAGGATTCATGCATTAAATCCTCTGGAGGCAAAAGAACCATGCATGGGGACAGGTAAGGCCAGAACTTCAGAACAAGACTCGGTGCCCTCTTGTGTGTCACATTGCTGTTTTCAACCTGGTCTCGAGATTGCTACATGCAAAATACTAACAGGATCCTAGGAGCAACAGTTGGAATGACCGACATTGACTTCAAACTACACGAATACTGCGAGATACTGTTTGGTGATGCTTTCAAAAATCTTCCTACTGAGACAGTAGGTCCATCTTCGGAGTTTGCGGATGGGTTTGAGGTGGTCAAAAGAGGTTTTGATGGCAAGGCTGATAACAAAATTTCGAGGCTGAGGCTGCTGCCCTTAAAACGACAGCTGGAGTTGGCATGCAAAAGTCACCCCGATTATGATTTTATCGAAGGACAAATCTTGATTAGCGGGTATTGTATTTCAGGGTCTACAGCTTCTCACAACGACTGACGCAAGGGTAGTACCAAGATTCGTGAGATGTTCGAGCCCGTGATCGAAACAGCCCTGGAGCAAGTCAACAACCAGATTGCCCAGCTCAAGAAGAAGGGTCTTACACCAATTTCGATGATCGTCCTGGCTGGTGGAGGTGGCACGTCCAAGTACATACTCTCTCGATTCCAGGAGCACTGCCAAACAAAGCTCGGTGGCAATGTTGTTGTGCGCAGAGATCCCAGGGCCTGGAGCGCCGTAGTGCGTGGAAGTGCAATTCGAGGTCTGGAAAGCGGCATGGTTGTCAGTCGAGAATCGAAAAGGGCTTACGGCTTCGTCTGCCACCAAGCGTTTGACGAAGCGGTCGACGACGAGGAGAACAGCTTTGAATGTCCGATATTTGGCAAGCGAGTCCGCGATTGCATGGACTGGATACTTCAGAAGGCAAGAGCGTAGGTCTAAAAATTTCTGCGCACTGACTCTTCACCAGGGCGATCCCATTGTGCCGGGCAAGAAGCTGACCAAGCTTTTCTATATTTCTCCAAACGATATGAGACATCTGGTGCAATACTGGGACTTCTTTCAAAGTGAAGAAAGCCCTGCGCCTACGCGACTCGATGACAACGGTAAGCCTCACAGATGTATCACTTGATATATGAATATTCACTGGTTCTTGCAGGTGTTAAACAAATTGGGCGGATCAAGGTAGACTTGCTTTCCAATGAACTTGCGCAGAAGAAGCGACGAGTCTCTTCCCATAAAGGCAAGCAAGAACCCATCCGAATCAAGCTTGAAGTTAGCGTTGGGTCGAAGATCGGAGTCTTGGAGGTGCAAGCCTTCCATGGCCTTGCCAAAGTAGGTCAGGCGGAGATCGAATATATTGACAGAGGGTGAGTGCCGCGCGGCGCTACCAGTCTGTTCTAGGACATGACATTCCTGTGCTCCTCGAGTACACTCGTGGCGTTTTAATTTCTATCTACTCATGTTTCATTTTCGGCCTTGGTGGGCACCCTGCGAATAGAAAACACATCGACGCGCATTTATGATGCGGCCTTCGGTATTGGAGTTCTACAGATACAGATGCCTATTTCGGTTTCCAATCCTTGGCAAATACTAGCTCCATAAACACGCACCAAGAATTAGACTAGCTTCAATTCAGCACGTGATCCTCACAATCTTAGAATTTCCCAGACAGAACATCATAAAGTCACGAAAAATGCCGTTTCTCGTGCACTTAGCTATCACGTTCGATATCGGTCCAAGGTATGATGGCCTTCAGCCATCGCCAGAATAAAGCTTACTTTCCGTCCCCAAGCTCTACGTACATTTGAAACGCGTCTCAAATTGCACCATTTTTCATCCTCAGCTACCAATTTAGCCGCGTTCCAACAGAGCCTCCACCACGCCACTAGTAATCATAGACGGTGTTCCTCTCCATCATTCTCTCCACCCTTTTTGCGCGGAGGCTCTGCGCCGGTCGAATGCTCCTCACCACTCCGGTTTCGCTTCTTTGAAGACCCAGCATTTTTGACGCTTTTCTTCGTATGTGTCTTCGCTGTTTCTTTGGCTGGATCTTCAATTCGAAACTGGAAGCCTGTTGGTGAGACTTGGGTCTGCTTGCTCATCGTTTCGCTTCCTTTTCTTTGGTCAGACGGCTTGTCGTCTACTGATTCAATCAGTAGGGATTTTGATTTCCAGAGCCCCTTTTCCAATACACTATAAGAAATCTGGGAGCTGGGCTGCTTCTTTTTGTTATCGGCTTCAGTACTCGCTGGTCTGACTTGATCTTTGATATTTTCACCTCTCTGTTGATTGTCTATCTCTCCTCCATGGGTAACACCGTCATCTCTCAATACTGACTTTGCAGGCTGCCCATCGCCATCATCTGGGATCATGATCGCCACTTTCGAGGAGCGGGGTTTGGCTGCGTTGATAGAGTTACCTGGAGACTTGGTTCTTTCTGTCGGAAATGCAGTGACCTTGGTCTTAGCTCTTTTCTTCGACATCCATACCACTGCTTTTGACCAGACTTTGAACGCCTCATAATTCTCGGCGCGTTCATTACCAAAAGCAATGAGCCCGGGTTGGAGAACAATGTCAATTGGCTTACCATCCCACGAGTGGTCGCTCTGCTCGATGTCCATCGTGGTGTGAGCCTCCATAGTCGTGTCGTCCACAGAAAATGCTTCAACATCGTTATGCGAGGACAGAACCTTAATATAAACATGCTGGCCGTGCAGTTGACAAGCCAAATTCCCAGCACGCTCAAAAAGTGCAGACAATTCATCCCTTCGCGTATTCGCTTCACCTGGGTTGACGCCTCGCAGCAACATGTGGCTGCATCTGAGAAAGTTGTCTGCGGAGCTTGCGTATGCATTCTCCTTAAGCATTCGAATACGTGCTTGGCCACGTGTTTCTGCTGCGGCGGCGTTGTCTCGGACACTATCAATCATCCGTACAGTCATGGCACGCCATTGATGTTGCATCTTTTCCCCGCCTACTCAGGTCGTTAGCTCGATACAGTAAACATTCTAGGCATCTTACTGTCGGCACCCAGTTCCTGGACGGTTAATAGCAACTCTCGCAGGTCTGTGCGATGGCCCCAAGGCTGGTAATCTCGAAGATAAAAGAAGGGATCCGCGAAGACTTGGCCAGCGACGTGGTGACACAGTGTCGCAGTCAAAACCTGGCGCGCGCTTATTCTTCCGTCGAAGACAGCGTCCAAGCCATACGCGGATGCTATGTTCTGATTACCATTTGGGCCTGTGAGCATAAATTCAATCTCCTTCTTGACCTTCCAAGATTCTGCATTGAGTTCTGCATATTTCTTTCCCATTCTTCTGCACATCGCAAAAATGCTTTTGAACTCGATCTGTATCTTGTCGTCGGGAAGGCTATCACTATTAGCATCCTTTCTCAATAGCGCAAGGGCGTCCTCTTGGGCCTCCTGAAATCGTGCCTCGCGTTCTCCACGTTCTTCCTTGAGGTCCTCTATCTGCTGTTCCAAGTCTTCGTTTTCTGCTTTGAGCCCTCTGATATCCTCTTTGTGTCCCCTAATTTTTCTTAGAAGCCGCTTCTTGTCTGTCTTGAGAGTTTTGACGATTGTGGAACCACCTGACACAGGCTCTGACTGGGTACCCTTTGTCTCTATTTCTTTGCCATTATGATGATCATGAAGAGTCCTTGTTTCGGTACCATCAGTGTCTGATGTGCTCTTACCGCCCGGAGAGTTGAGATACAGTCCCTCAGGCTCTTCATGTGTTGTATTACCTTCACGAAAAATGTCTTCAGCATCTTCAGGGCTAGGTATAGGATCGTTCTCCCTGCACTTATTCGGTTCATGGCCATTGGTTGCCTTTGCAGAAAGTGTGTGCCTGTATAAGCCGATCACGTTTGCCTCAACATCCTCGCTTGCTCCGATTGATTGCTCTTTCGTCTGATCGCACTTCCTTGCTTCTACCTCATGCTTTTGATCGAGGTTACTATGCGGCCGAGAGCATTCACTGCCTGCTTCGTCCATCTTTATGGATTCAGACTTCACTGATTTCCTTCTTCTTCCACAAGCGGCAAGCTGCAGTAGTGGAGTGGTGAGGCGAAACAGAATAGACAGAGCACACCAATCGAAGGCAAAGACGGTCGGCAAGTCCTTCGTGGATATGTCGGTGCTCACCAGTTGAAGGATATAAATGGTCATGGAAGGAATAAGACCTTACGAAGGTAAAGATAAAGTTGTGCAGAAGGTTAGAAAGCCGGGAAAGTAAGTCTTAACCTTGAGATCGAATTTTTGAACTCTGCCCGGGTCAACCTCTGAAAGAATCGGGAAAAGTCTTCCCTTGTCTGATATACATCCTTTCTTGATTTTCTACATACTTTAATATCTTGGTTTCGTTTCTTCGGCCTATCTGCATCTAATCAGCACACACCCAGCTTCTTTCCTGTACTACGCTTACAGACCACCCTATACAATTCTCATTCCTTATTGAATTCGACATGGAGAGCCACAGTATCTTGCTCGGCCTCAAAGACAAGAAAGCCAAACCAACAAGTGAACACATCGGTAAGAGCCAGCGATATAACAGCTGTAAGCTAACCACAAGCTTAGCATCCGACTCAGCATCAGGTCAGCTCAAAAGCACGCCAATTCCACCTGCTTTCGGAGTGAAGCGGAAATACACTGGTAAGTGAAAAGTACTCAACTCCAGTGGCTGGTAATGATCCGGTACTGGAAGCTCCCACTCCCGAGAGAGCGGCGGAATTGCAAGAAGCTAGGGAGGAGAAGCGACGCAAAGTTGCTGAAGAACAGACTCGCCAATCCCTAATTGTTGGGATTGATTTTGGTGTTACATTCACAGTAAGCAGATCTTCGGCGACGTGGGAAAGCTGCTGAATCAACCAAAGGGGGTTGCATACGTTGCAACCAACATCGGCAGCCGAGACGTCAAGGTCATCAAACAATGGTCTGGTGGGCGCAGGCAGAATGATCTCTTAACCAAGGTGCCGAGTCGTTTTGCATATGCTGCCGAAAATGAGGACCTGACCGAAGATTCTTGGGGTTACCAGGTTCAGCCTGGCATGAAGAGCTACTCCTGGTTCAAGCTTCTGCTGGACAAGGACACCGACGCCACTGAGTATGATGATCCTCTATTGCGTGAGAGTGCGGCGCAAAGCATGATGGATTTGCCCTTTGGAAAATCCGCGAAAGATCTCACTGCTGATTTTCTAGCACGCATTTACAAGCACACACAATTCTGTCTTGGAC
>QQTW01001627.1_pt1 | contig 15872 bp, 14 predicted proteins | sample 1904831 | NCBI WGS metagenome assembly QQTW01 (sample SAMN09435610, study PRJNA476489) | Subsurface metagenome, whole genome shotgun sequencing project. | reverse complement strand
ATAGCTTGCTGGATTAGTATGCAAGCAACAGAGTCGATACCATGCTCGAAGAAATCTTCATCATGTGCCAGGCTTCTCCCAGTGGTTTTTTCAACAAGCCGAGTGATGGCTGCTACCAGATCAGTTTTATTGTGTATTGAGTACCCTAAATCTGAATCGGTTGCCTGCCCGTCGTACACCTGGCGGATTTGGTCATGATATCGCTCATGAGCTTTGCCTCTCAGGATGGTGCCTTTACTGCTCTTCTCAAGTGCCGGTACGGTATCGTTCTCGTGGAATAGTACCTTGATCATGCCCTTTGACAAGCGGGCATGGCTCGGACTATGATTATTGACCTCGTCTATGGTTGTCCAGAATTGATCTGAGAGGTCTTCCGGATTTTGGTCTGCGTTCCTACGAGCGAAAATCAATGCTCCAGGATAATTTTGACCATCACCAAAAATAAGGACATCCAGTATGAGGTCCGACTCGCATTTTGACACAATTGCTGATTCAAGGGGCTCTGGATCAAATTTCTTGCCGTTGACTAACGTGATTTGCGCATCTGCACGGCTATGATAACGCCAAGCGTTGGGTTTAGTAGGATGCTGCTCGAAAAGATCGGCCGTGGCATATGAACCATCTTCTCGATTAGTCTTTGCCATATGGGGCCAACCGGGCTTGACAAATAATTCGACAAGACCGTTTTCCTGTGGCTCAAAGGACAAGTATTCTGCTCCAGTGTCAGAGCGCAGATAATCCCAGTCTTTATCCTTTTCGAAGTCCCTATACGAGGAGAGCAGGAATCCACACTCAGCGCTTCCATAACGGGACACCAAATGGACTCCCTCACTGACAAGCTTCTGTCCTAAGGTGGTTGGAAAACTGGCACCTCCAACACCCACAATGTCCATTCGTCGAAGAGCCTCCATTCCGTCCTCATCTGCGGCAAGATCTCTGAGCACATAGGGCACCGAAGAGAAATATTTGACTGGGAATGTTGACTGGTTTGAAACGGCCTCGTCCGCTACTGAAAGGCATAAAAGAACAGTCTGAGCAGTGATGGGTTTCTCTCCACCTGGAAAGAGCCAGATCAATTGACCACTTGTCCATGCCCGAAAGCAGTCGGCAATGCCTCCATGATATAAGGGTGTAGACGAGAACGTTGCTATGCTGGTTGACGTGTCTATCAAGGGCAATGTTGCAAAGGCAGCGGCATTTGTCTGAGCAATTGCCTTGGGTCTTCCAGAGCTAGTACCGGATGAATGATGCAGGTATGGAATAGGGCTAACTCTGCCATGCAAGCCGATCTGCGTTTCAACTTCTGGATCGGTTTGCGCTCCATGAATAAGCTCGTGCAATCCAAGATGTACTAGAACCAGTCCTCCCACCTCTGCAGCCTTCGTGGCATGGCAGGTGTCGTGGAACAGATACTCCACGTCAAGTTCGCGACAGAGGTGCTCAACAGAAGCCTTGTCGAGCTGAGGTGCAAGCAAAAGCACAGAGTAACCTAATCTGATCAGTCCAAGCCAGGTTTTCAGAAACACAACATGACTGTGAGCCAGTAGAGCAGCTGTACGCCCTTGACCAAGAGATTCCTTTAGCTTTGGTATTTTCCTTACGAGCCCTCTGGCGGCTTGCTTTGTCTGCTCATTCAGCTCGTGGAATGTAAGCAGGCAGGTCGGGTTTTCGGCCAAGCTAGGAAAGCCAACGGCTGGTCTTTGACCATACTGTTCTGCCTGCAAATCGAGAAATTCGGCTATGCTGCAGGCCTTCGTCTTAGGATGATGTGCGGCCTGGCCGAGCGTGCAAACAAAATAGTTACTTGCCATGATTCTAATTGCTGTTCACGAATGAGATAGGAAGAAGATTCAAGTCATTTTGAAACACCCAGCATTCTCAACTCAATGGAGTCTGTCTGCGATGATGTCAATTAATAATCATAGACCCCTTTCCAAAGTATCACGCTTCCCTGAGGTATGTTGGTCGCATTGAAAGCAGTATATGCGACGTCGCCGACCTTAATAATCCAAGAGCGCCCCAGGAACGAGAAAGAAAGGTGTGGAAGTAGGGCTTGGGAAACGCTCTTTGTCGATGTTGGTCGAATATAGGCTGCAAGAAGGTTCTTAAGCTCAGTCTCTTGCTTCTGACAGGGGAATAGATTGTTAAAGCATGGAGATCAGTAACAACATATCAGTCTTCACTGGTTGGTTCTCAGCCTGCGATAAAATGTTTCGCTCTTCGAGACTTTCATATCACAATCTCGCGAGGTATACTCCGTAAATTCATTCAAAGTCCTATCTGCTGAATGGTAAACTTACATGCTAGACAGAGCCCGCGCTACCTATGCAGGAGTTTGCAGCCTCAGGGCCCCGGTGGCTCTCCAACCCCTTGACAACGATCTGCATCACGGTGATTCGCACCAAGTTCGGCTGGTCTCGGGCTCCAAACCATCAACTGGAGACTGCTGGATAGTACCAAGTTGAGACCCACATTGATTTATCTAGGACGCTAGTATTTCAATGACGGTATGAGGAGACTTCCGATTTCGCTATCACTTTTCAAATATGAGATGTTGATGTTTGGCTTCTTCATCACGATGACGTCATGACTGGGCTCTTAAACATTGGTCCGTGCTCAAGATCTTCTTCCTTTTGCAAACAATGCTGGGGACGTTTGACAGTGACACTGAATTCGCCCTGAGTGACATCCTGCTGCTATATCTGGGCGTATCCAGAAACCCGAGCACAGTGCTTTGATCCGAAAGTGAATCAATTACCATGTCGACGAAGCTGGCCATCACAGATGTCCTCCCTCTACCCAATTGTTCGACCAAGATTCCAAGACTCGGTTTCGGGGTCTATCAATCCTCACCCTCGCAATGCGTACAGTCCTGTCTCAATGCCCTCAGATCAGGCTACCGCCACATCGACACTGCTCAATTTTACGCCAATGAAGCCGAAGTTGGCAAAGCTGTGCGAGATTCGGGATTAAACCGCAGTGATGTCTTCTTGACCACCAAGATCCTGAGTGCTGGTGGCAGCGTGCAGAAGAGCTATGAGAAATGCCTGGCCAGCGTGGAAAAGATTAACTCAGGCAAAGACGGATATGTTGATTTGTTCCTGATACACAGCCCCCACTCTGGCAAGGAGAAGAGGAAAGAAATGTGGTTGGCACTTGAGAAACTCCATGAGGAAGGCAAGGCAAAAAGTATCGGTGTTAGTAATTACGGTGTTGGTCATATCGAGGAAATGAAGAGTTACGCCAAAGTGTGGCCGCCACAGGTGAACCAAATCGAGGTATGCTGTAGGAACACACACATGCAAGACTTTGTAAAAACTGACGTGTCCCTTTTCACAGTTACATCCGTGGTGTCAGCAGAAGACTATAGACCAGCACTGTCAGAAGCATGGCATAGTGGTTGAAGCATACTGCCCCTTGGTCAGGAATTACAAGGCCAACGATCCGACTTTAGTAGAGATATCAAAAAAGTACAGGACGACCACAGCTCAGATCTTGGTCAGATATTGCTTGCAGAAGAACTGGGTACCCCTGCCGAAGAGCGACAATCCAGAGCGAATAGCCCAAAATGCCGATGTGTATGGATTTGATCTTGCTCAAGAGGATATGTCAAAGCTAGATAGACTTGACCAAGGAGCCTCTGGCGCCATCGTCGAAGCTGTGTCCAATGACTGAAAGAGATCTTCTTGTCAGAAGCATAAGAAAAGTCTTTACCCGGCAAGCATCTCAGGCTTATCCATCAAATATGCGTTTATCGATTGCAGAGTCGATCGTGACGGGTTCGCGTCCGGTTTCGAAGATGTGATCCATGCCAGCCGTTGCCTGATGAAGTTCTTATTTATCTTGTGTCCTTGCTTGGGTTGGCAGGAATCACATGACATGGCACTCTTCGTGGATATATCCGTCTCGCCAGATTCATGTATGCACTTACCGCCAGATGAATAGAAGCGACAGAGCAACATCAGCGCCACTCCAATAGATAGGTCTTTCCCGGTTTCACAGGTGACCAGTATTTGAGAAGCTGGGTTCCGGGTCAAGATGCTTGCGACACGTGAGTCGACATTTTGCAGCTTCTGCCGCAAACATCTGCTTCCTAGCTTTCCAGGCCCGCATTCAAGATTCAGCTGTTTAGCTCTATTCTGTAAGCTAATATGGCTGTTGTTGCAGTTGATGGCCAAATCGAAACCTGGTAAGTCCTCAGTGTCTGTCCAACTAGCAATGTAGAGATTCTTCGTTGGCTCAACCAACGTGACGTGATAAGGTTTAGGAAGCTTTCGTTCGCTGAGGAGAAGCTTCTCAATCAGCTCAGGCAGCTTGTCCTCCTGCGCTTGTAGAAACATGTCTTTGTGCATCCAGAACATCTGTGGTGTTATACCTTGAGACCATCCTTCGCTATCGTCTCCTGCTCCTTGAATGTAGCCTCCTTCCGACATCTCAGCACCACCCACACGCCTCGAAGCCGAACATAGGATGACAGTATGGCAGAGTGTATAATCTTGTATCACCCATCTTTGATCCGTTGGGAGTATACGTGTAGCGTGGCCGACCACCCATTTCAACCTAATAGGCCGTCCAACCCTCCTTCGGAGATCTTCTTTGTCAATTGCCAGATCTTGAAATTCTCTTACGAAATTGTCCAATCGAATTTCGATCTGAGAAATTTCAGACGCAGGCAACTCGACCCCAGGTAACTGAAAATGATGATGTTGTTCCTGCTCTGGAAAGAGAGCTCTGTTAATCACAGCACACCATATTGGTACTGTCTTGGAGAATGCATCCGGCATGACCTTGCCTCGACGAGTGGAGTCAACAATGATACAGCCCCCATGCTGCCCAATGATGTCGAGTACATGTAGATTAAGCCTTCGCAAACTAAAGCTCCACTGGCCTGTATGGCCATCAGTGCTTTTGAAATACGCACTACCACCCTTCGTCTCAAGAGGAACATACCAACTGCCGCATCGCTCGTTGGCTATGAGCGGGAGTTGATATTCAGCGGCCACTTCTTGAACGAATTCGGCGTCCTGCACTATGGAGTGCAGACGATTCAAGGTGGACAAAGTAGATTTGCGCAATTCCTTCAGGGAGCTGTAGAAGTTTTGGGATGGGAGCAGTCCTTCATCTCCGGCCTTCAGGTCGGCCAATGACCTTGGGTAGGAAAGCATGAACGACGAGTTCTTCTTCGGGGGCTCATTTCACAGCGCGACGTGCATCTTTTGCGCCTTAATGGAGGATTCGTTGAGGTCGAGCTCTGCAGAAGTTTTGCAGATAGTGTCTCCTGTGGTGAGGTCGACGTCTTCTTACCACATATTATGCTTAGGAGGCTAAATCAATGGTTTACAAGTTGGAACAATATCACGCAGCTAGATGAATCTTGACGATTTCGGAACAATAAGTTGAAGTAGTCTTTTGCAGCACCAAAAAGGTAGGCCTGATATCGAGCTCGTGTATAGGACTCGAGCCTGTGTAATATTCCTCGGAAGTACAACTCATGGGTATCTTCGGGTTCTCTGTTTTGTGCCATGAACGCCAAGGAATGCAAGCCCCTGAGCCAATTACCTCTCGCAAAATCCGTCGAGTACCTGAGCACCATTCCTTTGGCAAGCAGACACTTTCCTTACCCTGCTGTGCCATTCGCCATGCTTGGTCCCACACTCATACCCATGTTCACGTCTGCACCCATATGATTGAGCATTGGCGTCCCATTCGTCATTGGAACCGGACTTCGCCTTGTCAAAATCTCTGGGAAGAATGGGTGTAAGCTGTATATGGGACCCTTGAAATCTTCGCCATCGAACAAAAGGAAGTTCTGCAAAGGCTGCTGGCGCTGTCCAAGCACATTGATGACATCTTGTGCTAGACTGCCACCCAGAAATGCTGCTACAGGAGCAATCTCTGCTCCAAGATTCTGAAGAAAACTTCGTAGAAAATCTGACCGTAGTGTTTCAGTGGGTAACAGCAGTTCACGATGTTTTTCAGTTGCAAGACTGGTGAACAATTCTAAGTCCGGCCGACTGTGAGATGGTAGGCGACCACCAGAGACTTTTTGAAAATCGAAGAGAGCTCTCAGGCATGATATGAGTGGCGTTACCTGCAATCGTCGTCTTCTGTTGTTTGTGATCTCTGCTGGCAAAGGTGAGGTATTAGCGAGGATGATTGGGGAGTAAGTTTCACGCTTTGACACCATCTCAACGACTTTGCCATTTTCCTTCTTTGTTGTGGAGCTCATGACCATTCGTGTCATAGTCTCTGCCTTGTTGACTTCTGTAATTTTGTTGCTTTTGGCCCGCTCAATAACGAAGTCATGCATGATCAGATCTGCGAACACATAGCCATACATTCCATGGGTATCAGCTGCATAGAACTTCCGATTCGATATTCGGCAGGAGGCGTTGATCATGGAAAGGATATCGATGTCCAGGCAGGTGGCAATAGTGATGTCGTATGCGGCGAAATATTCAGGCTGCTTTGTAGAGATCGGTTCCTGGTCGGCTTGTAGGCTGACCCTAGGATTAAGTTTGTGAAGCTGGGGAAGAGCGGCATAAGCACGATTCTGTCCAACGTGATCTTCCGAAAGGAAGAATTGACAACCAAGATCGTCCTCTGTTACAGCTTCATGGTCGACGACAGTGAGGGAGCCAACACCAGCGAGTACCAGGTTCTTTGCTATCTCATTGGCAAGAGCCTTCATCCCAACAAGCAGTATTCGAGCGGACCGTAACCTGAGTGTCTGGTCAGTGGCAATGCTAGCTGAAATTCATGTGCCTCTCACTTCTCTTGCGCTTTGACGCCCCATAAGCGGATTTGTCTATCGTAGAGGGCAATCTCATCTGATTGCGTGACGTGTAAGCGAAATACAGACCCCATACGGATGCTAAGCTTACCTGCTGTAATTGACTGGGGAATTCCATCAGGTGAGTTGTTTGAGGCCATGAGATTCGGTTGCTGAAGCAGGTCGACGAAGCCGTTGGCTGATTGACTGGTTGTCGCAATGGCAGATATGTCATTACCACCGGACACAGCCTGATCGGCAGGCCATGTTTGGTTGGAAGTAGATGAATGTACTGAGGAATTCGGTGTATCGGAGGCTTGCTCCATTGTCACAGATGTGCTGATTGGCGGAGACTGTAAAGAGTGAAATGAAGAGGACGACAAGGTCAGAAGAGAGACTGGAAGATAAGAGCAATCATCCTTTTCCCTCTCTGCTCTCCGGGGTTGCAGAGTGGTACTTAGAGTTGCTTACCTTCTCATGCGCATCTTGCGGGTGTTGACAGCACGCTCTATGCAGCGGATTGCCGCCCAGGTCTCCGGAAGCCCACACTCAAAGATCCCTCAGCTCCGCAGTTGCCTGCATCAACCTCAAGACAACATTACAATCTACGTACCACGACGACGGCGCCATCACAACCAAGTACAAACCTCACCGATCTTCCTATCTCGGCACTGTGAATGTACTTCCACAGCATCGGCAGTGCTGTCACGATAGCCACATGCTCTGCCTTGGATGAAGACGGATTCCTTTGTCTGCCATGGACATGGTAAGTCTGACAGCCGTCCTAAATACATGGCTCAATTGCATCAAATGCACAATCTGCACAGTGTAATAGCAAGCCATGGACTCCCTACTCTGGCTTCTCAGCATTGACCCTATCCTTCTTGTACAGTCAGGTGAATACGATTTCCCTCCCGCTTCAGCTGCCTCCCCACCTCGCCTCTCTGTCCCCAGCAATCCGCCATCCAGAACCCTTCCAGACATCACCGCTCGCCTGGAGCATCTACGGAACCTGCTGAACTCGGAAAGGCACAGAGATAATGAAGGAAGGAGACAGCCATTAGACTTACTTGATCGCGAACTCTTGGAAGCATCAACAGATTCCATGTCCGATAGAATAAATCGCCAGACGCGATACCTCGAGTCTCAGATCAGAGGCTATGAGGCCTCATCGAGTTCCGATCCAGACACCATACCTATCAATCATACAAACTCACTTATGCGGGCAAGGCGAACGGCGACCCGTCCCAGTGAGAGGCTAGAAAGGCATAGACAGCGTTTGAACCAGGGTGTGAGACGTCCTCGGGGTGACGCGGACCACCCTGCAGCGGTTGATGGAAGCCCTGCTTCGGCATTGCCGGATAGACCCATTCCCCGCATTGGTTCTCCAGATATCACGGCGCAGGAATATTCTGGAGAAGCACAGGTCAACCGGGAGAATCGATGGCGAGCAAAGCGGAGGAAGATTGAATCGGATGACCTAGCTGATGGTTTCAGAGGAGCCAGCTATGGACACCGCGGTCAGGTTGTCTCAGGACCACTTAAGATGGAAATCGTCAGTTGTGATGGTGGACAATATTCAGAACCAAATGGTGATAGCTCGTGGCCAGAGAATGTTCTTCAGGATGATTCCTCAGTCTACTGTACAAAAAGCGAACGTTGCAACATCATTCTACGACACAAGAAGGGCACACCGTTTTCACTTCGGAAGCTTGTCATAAAGGCTCCACGGAACGGTTTTGATGCACCGATTCAGGAAGGAATGATTTTCGTATCCTCAGATGACAACAACCTTCTATCTCGCACGGCACAATACCAAATACAATATTCACCCCGACGCCCACGTTCCCAGCGTAACGAATTCAGCCAAATACGACTGCAGCCATCGCATGAGCATTTCCACTCGATTCGCTCCCCGCTTCGGTCCATCGACCGCTCAACGTACCTCCGGAACCCCTTCCCTCCACTCCGCCAACCAGAGAATTCCACCATAACTGCCATGACCACCGATTTCAGCAATGACTTGGAGAATCAAGGTAACATACCCCAGCAAATCCCCGGCTTCCATGTTACCACACAATTCGACGACATCGATTCCGACAGCGAGGATGCCGCTGGACGACAATCAGTTTCCGAACAAGAGGAGGCGGAAATTGACCGGATACTCGATCTCCGCGATCACTACTGGCCTCGATACCGCCGTTCATGGTCCGACAGACAGATAGACGGAGAAGATAGCCCCGGCCTTTCTTCGGACGAAGAAACAGAAACGCCAGACGAGTACTTCTCCCGATCCGGGGTCGATCTCGACAACGTCAGTCCGGAGGAGCGACGCATACTGATCTCGCAGTACACGGCGCAGATGATGGAGGACCGTCGCATCCGATATGGCCGAAGGATGAGGAGGGCACCGAGTCGGATCGAAGTCGCCAACCCTGATCCACTGAATGCTGGTTCGAAGACAACGGATGTTCTGGCGCCTCATGCAAGATTTTTCATCAGGAGGCATAAGAGTTGTGTCAGTGTCCGGTTCGATCCGCCTGTGTGAGTATCTCCTCTTTTTTGTTTCTCCTTTGCCAGCCAATGCGTGTCGACTACTCCCTCCTCGTGCTCCTCCACGTATCGTGCTAAAAAAAATGCTTTAACCTGACTATGAAAGCGACTGCTGATTTGCTGTAGCGCCGGAAAGTTCATCCTCATCAAGCTGTGGGCGCCTTCTCAGAACTCGAATATCGACATCCAGAGCATCGTTGCGCACGGCTTCGCAGGACCGAGGTTCTTTCCTTGTCTGCAATTCCAGTGAGAGTCACGTACGTACATACGTCTACGCCTTCCAATAACAAGCGACACTTCTTGGGGCTTGTGCAGAGAAAATCCAGTCTCATCATCACCATCATCACCATCATCACTGAGTACGACGAAGGGGGGATGGGGGCACGGCATCCCCCCTTGAGATGGACTCTCAAGTCCGTATCTTCGATGCCCGCTGCGCCATCGGGATGGGATGGGGTTCAACGCTTCAAGAATAAGCAAGGAATGGCGAACGAACAGCGGCATCTTTCAAAATGTGTACGAGTTCTCAGAGGCGTCATGTGTGTCATCGAATGCATGGGCATATTGATGCATGCAGATGGATTGGGTCTGGGCCAACATAGATAGCTAAGCCTAAGCCACAGGACGAGCATGCAAAACAGCAAAAAAAAAATTCCCCTTGTCTGTATGTCTGTATGTCTATCTACCCAAACGCCGGCAATGGAGTCCCCTATCTAGAAAAGCGGACTGGATGCTCCGCTCTTGTTCGAACCTCGCTATCCCACCCCCCCCCCAAACCATCCTAGGGTATGGGAGATAGATGGTCAAGCGAAGCACACGACCACGACCATGACCAAGAATACTTTTCCTTGACTTCCGCAAACTTGAAGTGGTTTATTCCTCAGAAGGATTTGCAACCTGAGGGAAGCCCACCCCCTTTTTCTTGGCCGAAACAGACCAGCCTCCTCCCTTCCCCTTCGTAGCCGTAACGTTACGTTCATGATCGCGCATTCAGGGGATCCCCCACCAGTTCTTGCGCGGTCTACACCTGACCCATAGACAGCATCTTCTTTCGCAGATAGTTCTTGTATTCGCCGATACTGCCGTCCCAGCGCCTGACTGTCTTGTTCTCGCACACCATGATGTCCCTGGCAATCTTGTCCAGTAATCTGTTTCCGCAACGATTAGCTCCGTTCGTCAAAACTTCTTCCCGGATGGGGCGTATTCCCAGCTTACCTGAAGTCATGCGAAACCACCACAACACCACCGCTGAAGGCGTTGATAGCATCAGCCAAGGAGTCAATGGTTGGGATATCCAATCCGTTGGTCGGTTCATCAAGCAACAACATATTCGGCCCCTCGATCGCCAGTAAGGCAAAGACGATCCTGCTCTTCTGGCCCTCAGACAACGTCCCCATCAGCGCAGTCTGCGATTCCCCGGATAACCCATACCGGCCCAGCTGCTGGCGCCAGTATTGGTAGTCCTGGGATTTGTCCGCGTATTTATCTCTGACGAAGTCGAGAGCTGATTTGGTCAAGTCGAGCTGCTCAGCCGAGTGTTGCGAATACATGCCCAGCTTCAGATGAGTGTGTCGCGATACGACGCCGCCGGTCGGCGAGAGCTTGCCCGTCATGATGCGCAGGAGTGTGGATTTGCCAACTCCGTTTGGTCCGACCAGGGCGGTTCGTGAATCCATGTCCACTCCCAGATCGAGGTGTTCGTACAGGTTGTCTGCCTTGTTGCCGGAGTAGGAGAATGTGACATCGTCGAAGGAAAGTACGGGGGGTGGGAGTTTCTCGACGTCGGCGAAGCGGAAGGTGAAGACGCGGTCTTGAGCAACGGGTTGGATAAGGCCTTCAGCTTCCATTTTGTCCAAGACTTTCTGGCGCGATTTGGCTTGTCGCACCAAGTTGGCATATGTTCCTGCCGAGGCAATGAATTTCTTGTAATGGGCGATTTCTTCCTGCTGTTTGAGATAGGCTTTTTGTTGGTTGATCTCTTGTTCTGATCGCGTTTTGATATAGGAGTCGTAATTTCCGCCATAATACATCAGTTTTCTTTGGCGCATATCGATCATGTTTGTGCACACGCCGTTCAGGAAATCCATTGAGTGGGAGACGAGAATAAGGGTCTTATCCCATTTCTTGAGGTATTCTTCCAGCCAGACGCAGGCTTCAAGGTCCAAATGTGCTGTAGGGTCATCGAGAAGGAGGAGGGACGGCTTGACAAACAGAGCTTTGGCTAGGGCAACTCGCATACGCCAACCTCCTGACATGTCTTTTGTTTTCTTTTGTATTGTCTTCTTGTTGAATCCAAGACCAGTCAGGATGAGGGACGCACGCGTCTGAAATGTTGAGGGCTCCATACTTTCGATACGCTAGCCTCAGTCAGTAACAAAGCTGTTTGTTGCCACGACTGAAGTCATATACCTCATACAAATCCATCAAGACCAGACTCTCTGGCCCCTCTTTTTCTAAGATATCTTCCGCCTGCTTGTCAAGCCTCTCCATCTCGTTTTCAGCTTCTTTCACCACCCATTCTAACGCTCCGAGTTCGCTAGGAGGGGCACCCTCGTTAAGCAAATAAATGTCGACGTGCTCTGGAACCGGATATTCTCGCTTGTCGATGGCCTTGAGAAGGGTCGATTTACCACAACCATTCTCACCAAGCAGACCGTATCGTCTGCCGAAATTGAGCTCGAGGGTGGTGTCTGTGATCAGAACCTTTCCATGAAACACCAGGGACGCGGAGGTGATTTTGACGTCTCTGCTTGCAGCTAACGATGCCAGTACACCAGTTGTGACTCTGTCCGACATGCCATGCTTGTCCATCTGCTCGGTCAATTTTTGCACCTTGGTCATTTTCTCCTGGTTGGTGGCGGGCTCCTCTTCGTCAGGAAGCGGGTTGCCATCTCCGTCTAACAGAGGAGGCGTCTCATCTCCGTTTACTGAAGAGGCTTTCGACCCAGTCTTTGAGCCAGCCTTTGACGACAGACGAGATGTTGGGGTCTTCTTTTCAGCGCGCTTAGCCTGACGGGCAGCTTTTGATGATGAGACAGGCATTTTGAAGGGCGAAAATCAGAATTCGAACAGAAATAAGTTTGAGAGAATATCTCGAGGTAGGCCGATGTGGGGTGTGCGGGCGATCTTTATCGATTAGAATTTTGGACACCCACCAACTAGTACTACCAAGGGACTTTGTAGCACCTGCAAGTAACAGAGGACTCCAAGTAGGGTCAGATCGCTGGACGTTTTCTTTGGTCGGGTGAGCCTCGTAGTGAAGGCAAAAATGAGTGCCAACAGCGATTGTGGTGGCTAGACGCCTATTCTGCACCCTTGATGAGGTCGGATAGATTTCTGTTGGAAAATGTTACTATTACGGCGGACCATACAGTATTGGGTTGGGGCCACTGACACAAATATGGAGACACAAGTCGGCGGTCGCCAGCACTAATCACCATACCATTTCTGCTGTCGCCTATTGCTGCCCTATCTTGCTACTCTAGTAGTAGTTTAACAACGACAAAGTGCTCCACATCTCGACAAGACAACGCTATTCTGATAGCCCTATCAGATCTTAATTGAATGAAAGACTTCAACACGGCCCGACATGCGAATATCACTTTAATCCAAAACAAAACAGCTGCTGTGTACCGAGACATGCCGAGAGCTGTAGTTGCGTGCTCATTCAGATCATACAGAAGCTACTCACACGCTCAACAGCCAAATATCTTCGTAGTAGAGATGTTGACCCTGCTCCATCTTTTGCCTGTCCTTAGACAGGTCCAGAAATGCGCAGGCCAGTAGACATGATACAACCACCACCAGGGCAACGGATCCCAGATCTCGAATGTGCCTTCTTTCCAAAACAGAACATGGTTCACAAAAGTGGTGGCATGATGAATGAATTGCCAGAGTCCAATCCGGAAGGTCAATAGACGTAGCAGAGGATGAAGGAGAAGAGTGACGATATCGTGGCCAACCCAGTAATAGCCAGGAGCTGTTGGTTGCGGATAAGCAACAGACCCGGTGCCGGAAAGGGCATCAGACGGTGCCATATGCCCATTGCTGCCGTTTGCTGATGAGGAGCTCAGAGCACTCATGTAAGCTCTGACCATTTCAACCGAGCCTTGGGTACCTGAGAACAAGGCTACTGCAGTATGTGCTCGAGGATTGCATTCAATGGGGTAAATATTCTTCTGCACACAACCCTCTGATACCTTCTCTTCTACCATAAAGTCAAATGACAAGTGCCCGGTAAATGCTGATCCGGATCGCTGAGCAAATTCTTCCGTAAAGTGGAGCATTGCTTTACCGAGCCCTGATTCTCGCGGTAAGGCCTGGTAGTGCATCAAGAGATCCGACGACGGACATGCAACAAACAGCCTGACCTTGTTGTCAATGACAATCGAGTGTGTACAATATTCTTCGCCTTTGATATATTGTTGCAAAACCCAAGGTGTTGATTTGGAGATCGAGAGCTTGGAAACGTGGCCGTATGTCTGGCTTATTGTTCGCTTTGGCAGGATGATGGCCGCGCTTGCTCGAGATGCATCGTCGACACCAATGGTCTTCATTATGTACTTCTTTTCACCGTCAATGGCTTCGTTCAGCACATTAAGCGCGGCGGTTCTTGAAACCACTTGGTGGGTTTCAGGGACGGGCTGATCAAATAATTAGTATGTTCTCTGACTACTGTTTTCATCAATAACATACCAATCCTAGAGACTTCGTATATTCGATGAAGCTATCTTTTTCGTGCAGAGTTTCTGTGGTTTTGACATCGAACTGTATGCTCTTGCAGTTCGTCTTCCTTTCAAGTAGTTCCATAGCTTGTCCATCTTCAACAGCAGAAGCAACGCCCGAGCAGCTGACCCAGAGTTCCACGTCCTCTTTCTCCACTATGTACACCAAATCCCTAACATAGTGGGCTGCGCCGTGCTGCGGTGATGGCTTACTGACGCGGTAAAATTTCGTGATAGCTTTGGAGAATCGGCCATTGACGGGAATTGAATTTGGTTCAAAGTCGGCTCCTATGACTCTGTGACCTGTCTGGTAAAATGCCCGAGCGATTCTCAGTCCTTTAGCCATGCCGACTCCAGTGACAAGGATGGTCTTTGATTGAAAATGTGGCGATCGTTGCGAGTGTTGGCGAGAGGCATTTTCGCTAGAGAATTGTCGTGCAGCATAACTGAGGACGAGTATTGTGGTGGATAACGGAAGGAGTATAATAGAGAGAAGTATGAGGGACACATTCTGAGCAAAGTGTAGCAATTCAGAGGAATCGGCGTCCAGCATGCTGAAGAAATGTGGACCATTGGGTCTTGGGCCCAATGTATTTACGACCACATCTCCTCAGCTCTCCTCATCACGATGGAGATGCACCCTATAGATAGGTCCGAGGTCATGCACAAGATCAGGTGCGAGTTTCCGCGTCCTAATTCTGTACTTGGGCGCATGCGATGATCAACTTCAGAAAAAAAAAATTGCGGAGTTAGAATAGATCTCTAATGACGTCATATTATGCTAGATAGGACAACTGTCCCAGGTCTCCTCACGCAGTTTTTTACATACATGCTTCGTATGATAAGAGGCCTTGGCCGCTGGTCAAGATAAGTACCATAGGCACAGAAAGGTCAGGCAAACAATGTTGAGAACAGTAAACAATGGAGAGATCGAGTAAGCCTCTCGCTCAATTCTTAAACTGATCTATCAACTTTTGCGTCGAAAGCAGCAAGGCCTAAAATCAAGATGAGAATTTTCGTCATGTCTATACATGGTAGTACTCTCATGCTTCTGAACCGTTGGTGAAACCATTGGCACCATTTGTCAAACCGTGCTCGGCCACATCAAAACCAACCTGCTGTGCTGTCTTAGAGACGCCATCCAAGTCTCCATCCATGTGCGATTCAGGACCGCCCTTATGCCCATTGCTATGGCCGTTCACACCATTCGAGACACCATTCGTACAATTCATATGACCGTTAAGGCTGCCCGCGGTGACTGCAGCCTCTTTGATTGCCTTGGATTCGTCGTAGTTATTCTCGGTATACCCGGTATCGCTGGCATCAACGAAGGCTTCCAGTCCTTCGCCATTTCGCGGGAACTGTTTCATGATCTCCTTGTGCCTGCGCAGGACGCTGTGCATCTCCTTTGGTGCGAGGTCATTGATGAAGACGCAGCTTCCCAAGGGGCTCGGAACGGCTGCTCGAAGTTTACCATCTCGTGTCTTCAGAATTGCTGCTGTGCCTTTGTCCAGTATCTCTTCGTTGAACTGGTGGTGATCCATCGATAGGCCTGCCCGAGAGAAAAGATTGAGTAGACACATGTGCTCGGCATCACTCATGAGCCCCCGACTGTTTGCTAATGTAGCAGAATAAGCCATGTCGACTGAGATGGCGTGCCCATGGCGAAGCGGTGTGTCGGGAACAAGTTCGTGGAGAGGTGACCATCTAGAAGTGTAAGTACGCAGCTGGAAGCTGTCAGAGAAGTCACGTCTTACGTGTGCCCATAAGCAATGACTCGATCCAGCCCAATTTCATGCAGGTTGGGAGTCTCAAGCTTCAGC
>QQTW01001626.1_pt1 | contig 15873 bp, 14 predicted proteins | sample 1904831 | NCBI WGS metagenome assembly QQTW01 (sample SAMN09435610, study PRJNA476489) | Subsurface metagenome, whole genome shotgun sequencing project. | reverse complement strand
AGCAGTCAGGGGCACGACCACCCGATGGCCCGCCAAAGGATGTTCTTAAAGATGATCGAGGCTTAGAATCCTTCGCTGAATCCACCAGGCAGAAATGGATGTCCTTGGACCAGCTGGCTTTTGCGTGGGTCAAGGCACTTCTCTCGCCCGAAGTGAATGAGTCGCCAAGTGCGTCACCAGGCGTTTCACCAGCAAGCACCTACGAAGCCTTGCTTTGGCCGGATACACTAAAGGAGACTGTTGTGCAGCTGCTTGTGATATCGGACGACTACATCTTCAACAAATTGTTGGATGGACTCATGCAAACCATTGGAGCAGACGTGGTGGGTGCTTCGAAGAAACCCTGTTGTCCGGATCCTGGGATGATACAAGGCATCTTCGAGATCCACCTTGACATATATGGAAGGATCACGAACCCAAATAGTGAAGTTGATGTATCCATCAGGACCGCTCAGCGAGATCGATTGCGACGCTGGGCCTCGCTAGCCTATCACGCTATCAAATACGAAGAAGAGACTAATGAGAAAGTAGCTTCGGAGGATAGGCTTTCCAAACGCTTTGTGTGGGCTTATGCGCTGCTCCTTAATCTATGCGAGCTGTGTCCACGGGATCTCATCATTTCATATTTCCAAGGTCTAAAGCAGGAACTTGATGAGCTCGGAAAACCTGTGATTGAATTGTGTAATAATGCGATTATGCCAGAAATTTCCACCGAAGCCGCCGAGAAGCAGATATCGCGCCTTACAACGATGGACTTCTTCACCAGCGTTTTCAGTCCAGAGAACAATGATCCTGCCAAACTCATTCAAAGTCTGGAGCCTATCCTCGAGATATCGTTGCAAAGGGACCAATATGAACTCTCTACTCTGGGCCAGACTAATCTCGACAGTATAACAGCCGGAGAAAGCTCATATCTATCCCAAGCCAGCGATTCATCCCTGCTGGCAACAGATCCACGCGCAGAGCAAATGCTTCAGTTCCTTGACAAAGCCAGCCTGCCGATGCGGCTTCTCCTATGGCGAAAGCTCATCGATGCTTACTCCGTCATACAGTACCCACCACGGATACTCTCATGTTACATGCGCTGTGTAAGACTCATTATCGGCTACCTCTATTCTTCCGAGCACCTTGAGACAAGCGAGGACGGTCGACGAAAGGAACTGTTCCGCTGGTTGAGATGTCTCGATGAGCTACTTACATGGACACTAGCGCTGGCAATGAGTGATACCAAAAGTCTCGATTGCATGGACGAACCCAACCTTCAAGATGCTATTCAAGCTCTAGCAGCTCTTCAGTATATCCTACATTCGTTCGTTGTAGTGGATGATTTGATTAGGATTGGAGTACTCGATCCACCGAAACAAGCCAACAATTCTACAAACACCGCTTATGCCAATGCAATGACAAGATTGAGGGAACTGGTAATCAAAGTCTGGACTCTGCAATACATCTTTGTGCGAGAGAGCGCGAGCCAACGCTCAGACGATGTCCCCGCTACCAATGAAGACCTGATACTCTATCTGAAACTCACACATAAACTGCTTGGTCCTCGACAGTATTGTAAACTTTCGAACAAAGTTCTACTGAAGTTACTGAGGGACGAGATAGCAAGGATCGATAACCTCGTGGACTCGGAGATGGAGTCGGCTCAGCTTATATTCGACCTCTATGGGTTGAAGATCTTACCTGGCTCTGGTTTAATAGAGGACCACGATTGCACAGCCGAGACCCTGGACCGTCAAAATGCCATTGCGATCATAGACCGGGCCATGGTCCAGGCCAACAGGCTTAACATCAAAGATTTGATCAAAAGCGAGCTGCGTACAACGATTGAGAAGATGCAGCAAGTCATCAAAACACCAAAAGGTACCGCTAGCGTACTGCATAATCGACGTGTATTCAATAGCTTCCTACGATCGCCCATCAATCCTCTCAATCTCTACCGTGCTATGCACGGCATCGGTGACTTGCACTTCCAAGATCTCCGCGGTGAAAGCGTCAATATCGCCAATAAAGGATGGTTCTTTCTACAAGGCTATCTCGCACTAGCCAAATACCGATCTCAGAGAAGAACCACCCCAGCCGGAGTCGATGAATTAGATGTTGCTTTAATGTTCCTGAAGTGTGACATTGAACAAGGTTACGAGAAGTGGGAGACTTGGTACAGACTCGCCCAGGTATATGACGCGAAGATCGAGGAAGAGACTTTGTGGACAGCGGACAAGCTCAATAGCAATATGGATGAAATCAGTGTCTTACAACGTAATGCTATTCATTGCTACACCATGGCTATGGCCACAGCCGAGCGCTGTGCAGAACCTACTTTCGACATGTCCCAAAAAGTGGCTGATCTGCATTATGACTTTGCTGCGAGGATGTACGGCTCATCTAGAGAACCTTTTGCTATGGAAGCCTTCAGCGTGGACAAATTCACGAAACATTTCAATGGTGGTAGATTAGGCACGTATCAGGGGAAACCTTTCAACCCTATCACGCGGCATGGCGCTTGGAAGTTCGCAAGCGGGCTTTTACGTCGAGCTCTTGTTCAAAAGCCGGACAATTGGATGTACGTTGTGAATGTCGTTCTTCAGAGCAGCTCGGCCCAAGCTGACAAATTACACAGGATCTGGTTTATGCTAGGCAAATGCTGTTGGAAGATTTATAAATGCAGAAAGATCGACTCTTCCGGCGCTGACCATCCAAGTTTCGAGCCTGCACTTACTGCATTCAAGACGGCGATTGAATCCTTACTTGAGCGTCGAGATAACAAGCATCCGGAGAAAGAGCCTGTTCTCGAACCCCATTACAAGCTCGTTTCCGTTGTCCACAAATTAGTCTTCGCGGAACAGCTTGACGTAAGCATCCTTGTCTTTCGGTTCTTTAAAGGGGCCATTACTGACAACGATGAAGGCCGGGGCTGCATGTAAGATTCTGGACATAACGCCATACGCGCGGAAAGTGCCTTCAATCCAAGACCCCATTGACTGGGAAGGCTACGTTCTACAAGTTTTGAAGGCACTTCGATCTGCAGACAAGTCAAACTGGCACCACAGGATGGTGTTGCGCGTACGTTATAAAACATCATCCAATTTCCAAGCTCTTACTCAAATCAATTAGGCGGCTCGTACAATCTACGATGGATCTCCTAATGATCACATGGCTCTTCTCGGAGCCAAGTCTGAGCTGACACCCCAGATCTTTACCAAGACCATGAGTATCCAGGTTTGGAAACCCGAGAATGAGCGTGTCGGCAGACACTTTGTCTACACAACGCGATATGTCGAATTCTTCATCAAGCTACTCTTCGAACTGAAAGATAGCGCGGGAATTGAAGCTGTTGAACGGCAGATCCGTAAAAAACCTGGCAAGTTCTTCAAACATACCGACCTCTGGAACGAGACTTGTATGATGCATCTCACGGTACGTAGACATGTTGACTCTTTGTGTTCTCGTGTAACATGTTTTGCTAGCTCCTGCGCATAAAAAGCGCTGTCCCCAAGGACTATTCGGATTCTGCGTTCAAGAACATCTCCCACGATCTTTTCGTCCAAAACGCAGATCGCCTGGAAGCTTGGGCGCAACTACCCTCAACAACATCACGCAAACTCCTGGAGCTCGAAATCATGAGAGAAGCCATTGAGCTGAAAAAAACCAACTCTAATCTAATGAAGCCAGCTGTTATCGAGGACTTCATTTCAGACCTTTACGCTTTTATCTATCAACGGAAAACACCAGAACTCATAGGGTTAGAGAACGAGGAGGAAAGCCGTAGCCGCATGCGAGTCGATCACCTCATGAACTCCGAAAATCCCGCAACCAGCACTCCTTCGCCAGATCCCGTGAGCAAACCAGATGATGTTGCGCCTACCCGTCAACGCATCAGGGGTGTCGGTCGCAAAGAGATCCAGAAACGAGCAGAAGCTCTGGTCATGAAGCCGGTGACAGCAGCCGCCCCAGCAAAGACTCCGAAAAGCCCGGCACCAACCAACGACCTACCACCAACACCTCGAAGTACCGTTCAGGTGGTGATCAAGCAAAGAGAACCAAGGAATGACAATAGCAGCGTCCCGGGCAGTCTTCACGACAGCGCTGACGACGAAAGTGAGCTTAGTGATGTGGAAGCTGCCTCTGAGATACCCAAGGCTAGGCCGTTGTTTCCGAATTTGGGAGACTCGAAGTCGGGGGCAGACGAGGAGGAGAAGGAAGGAAGTGAGCATGAAACGGAGCGAGGTGATGACGACGGAGCTGGAGGGGGACAGTATGAGCGGGTAGAGGGGGAGGAGGAGATGGATGATCCTGGCGACGGTGAAGGAGAAGGAGAAGGGGAGGAAACTTATCATACGCCGATGGAGATGTGATTCTATTGACACCAGTAGCGTTTTTGTGGCGCCTGAGCACGCGCGGATGGGAATCTTTCCACATGCATGGGTTGAAAACTAGGCGTGAATGCTGGTGTTGGCATATTCGTGCTGTTCAGCATGGTTTGGAATATCCTGGATATTTAGGGTTATCATTGAAGGGCAAACCTTTGAAGTTTGTTACACTTCGTATGAACAAAAATTTCTATTGGGTTAACCAGGAATCATCCATTTCATACGACAACGTCATATTAAAATGGCACAACGGTTATCCTATGATACTACGCCTTCCTCCTTCAACCTCTCTATATCGCCCTCGCTCATCCCTAGGATATCACCCAGTATCTCATCAGTATGTTGTCCCAGCGTCGGCGGTGCAGACCGTATACTCGGCTCCGAATGCGAATACTTGACCGGCGTATTGACCAATTTCATCGGACCGCAAGTCGGATGCTCGATTTCTGCAACCATGTTCCTGGCCAGCACTAAATCACATTGTATCCTTATCAGCGGGTTCATTCCAACGCGCACACACAGAGAAACGCCCTCTGATAACTCATGTTGATCGCTACGACGGGAACGACTCACCATGTTCATGATTCATCGTAGCTTGGATATCGTTGACGGCAGCATAGGGCATTCCGCTCCCGTCCAGTAAAGCGAGCCATTGAGCTGTTGTCCGTGTCCGGGTCTCTGCTTCTATCAGGGCTTCGAGGGATACTCTGTTAGCAACACGGACGCTATTGGTGTTGAAACGCTCGTCGGTCTTCCATTCGGGTTTGCCGAGTTTGTCGCAGAGGATGCCGTAGAGTCGGTCGTTACCGCCGCCGAGGAGGATGTCGCCGTCTTGAGTCTTGAAGCTGCGGTAAGGTACAATTGATGCTGTTGTATATCACCACATCAGCAACCATACCCTCAATATATTGTGGTTATTGAGGAAGGAAGCGTACGATGTGACGTCCCCCATCGCCCTGAATCCGGCTCTCCGCTAATCAGGGCCGAACTGGCGATATTTGTTAACGTTGCTACCTGACAATCACTCAATGCCACATCTAAATGCTGTCCCTTCCCCGTCCTCCCCCGCGCCAACAACGCCGCCATGATCGAGTTACTGGCATATAACCCCGTCGTTAGATCCGTTACGGCGACTCCGACTTTCACAGGCGGTCCATCCCTCGAGCCTGTGATATGCATTAATCCCATTTCGGCTTCCACCATGACGTCGTAGCCAGCTCGGTTTCGGTAAGGCCCCGTTTGTCCGTAGCCGGTTATGCTGGTGTAGATGAGGCCTGGGTTAAGAGCGTGAATACTGGGGAAGTCCAGAGAGTATTTGGAGAGGGTGGAAGGGAGATAGTTTTCTACGAGGACGTCGCTGGTTTTGGCGAGAGAGTGGAGGATAGATTGGCCGGAAGGGGAGGCGAAGGATAGGCCGATGGATTTCTTGTTGCGGTTGACCTTGAATGGAGATTTTCAGAGATAAGGGGTTTTTGGAAGGTTGTCGGTTCTGGAAAATTGGCTTACAGAGAGGAAGTAGGCACTTTCGCCGTGGCCTTTTTGGCTTTTACCTTGGATGTGCTTTGCGAATGGAGGACCCCAGGCACGGGTGTCGTCGCCCCTTGTGGGATGCTCGATCTTGATGACCTCTGCTCTGCGGTTTACGATGGCAAATATCAGCTATCAAGGAAGTCATCTTGTTGCAGCACGAATTAAAACTACAACGACTGATGTGCACAATGAAACGGTCTACTGCTTACCTACCCAAGATCACCCAGAATCTGGGTACAATACGGCTGCACCACATCAGTACATTGCCCTTTAAAGGAGGCAATTGGAGTTGACTTACGCCTGCAAGAACTCTTGTCATGTCAAGCACCCGGATCCCAGCCAATGGCAAGGTTGATGTATCTGGAGTCGTGCTTGCCAGTCCACGGCATCGACCTGTCGTCTTCGAGCCATTGACGCATCTTGTACGACACACTCGGTTTGCAACCGCTTGGAGACGTCTTGCAGTAGCCATGATGACTTTTTACGGCGTCGGCAGCTCCACTCGTTCAACGGATGAAAACAGCAAATGCATAGAAGGATGTCCCCGCAGCCGAGGTCCACTTTTCGCGTCCAGGCTCTCTTTCTGACGCCGTCGTCACCCTATAACATCCTTATCTACAAAATCACACCTATAAGGTACGCAGAACGTAGAATAGCCTCGACAACATGTTCACCGGCATAGTTGAGTGCATCGGCAGTACGTCCTCCCCCAGTTCCCCTTAAACAAACCCACCAAGAGCCCATCTAAACTAACCCCCCAGCCCAGCCATCTCCTCCCTCTCCACCTCCTCCTCCTCCGGCACAACCCTCACAATCACCACCCCCACCTTCCTCTTGGACGACGCCCACCTCGGCGATTCCATCTCCATAAACGGCACCTGTCTAACCATCACCTCCTTCACCCCGACCTCCTTCACCGTCGGCGTCGCCCCCGAAACCCTCCGCCGCACCAACCTCGGCCGCCTTGCCCAGAGCAGCACTGTCAATCTCGAGCGTGCGGTTAGCGCCGCAACGCGCATGGGCGGACATTTCGTGCAGGGGCATGTGGATACTACGGCGACGATTGTTGGGGTGAAGGAGGATGGGGAGGCGAGGGTTTTCAGGTTTCGGCCGAGGGATGCGGGGATATTAAAATTTGTGGTTGAAAAGGGGTATGTGACGATTGATGGGGCGAGTTTGACGGTTACAAGGGTGTCTGATGATGATGGTGGGGGTGATGTTGGTGGTGATGGGGGAGAGGAAGGGGGAAAGGAGAAGGGATGGTGGGAGGTAATGTTGATTTCGTATACGCAGGAGAAGGTCGTTACGGCGGGGAAGAAGGTGGGCGAGGAGGTTAATGTGGAGGTTGATATGGTGGGGAAGTACGTGGAGAAGAGCGTGAGGGGGTATCTTGAGGGGTTGAGTGGGGAGGGGAACAGGCAAGGGGGAGGCGTGTTGGAGAAGATGGTGGAGAGGATTGTGGAGCGGAAGTTGAACGGCCGATAGCATGAACAAGTTGATGGCTGTTCTGAGTAATGGTACTAGAATTACCTATACTCACTTTCAAATTAGTTTATGACTGTAGTGTGCTTCTCACAAGAGTATTATCTGTGAGTGCGCCCATTGCCAATCGAGGGGACTTCGTTCGCATGCTGACGGCCTGGGCGACCGACCTGGCTGGTTAAAGTAGCCCTTGAGTTAGAGAGGGTTCATCTAGGATGGGCTTCCTGCACGCCTGATGCCAGTGGCGAGACCTTCCTCTGGATATCTGTTGCCTTCCACTTGAGAGCTTGAAGCAATGCTACAGTGGACATGCGTCGAGGATGATTACAACTAGTTGTGCGAACCTTTGGCTTGTTCAAAGGAGGAGTGACATGAACTATCGAACCCCGTTCTGGGCCGGGCAATCGCTCTGCAGTAACTTGGATTGGTTTGCTGCGTGCCAACGGCATTATTAGACCGACAGTTGGGCAACATGATGGCCGGTACATAGTCAAGGCGGCTTCAGGGCCAAAAAAATTCAAGAGCGATGAATACATGCAACACATAGGTTCTATATTATAACCGGCATTCCTTTAGCTTTTTTGATGATCCTACATAATATTCCTTCTTCCCAAGCACGAAGACATCATATCTTCTAATCCTTGTCGCCCAATCCCTCGACCTCTTCCAAATCGTCCTCCTTCGGCACTTGCGCGCCCTTGGCCTTCTTCGCGGCCGCGGCTGGCCCGCCTTTGGTTGCAGTGTCCTCAGGGGCCTCTTCCTCGGCGTCATCTTCGTCATCGTCATCGTCCTCTTCACCGGGGACTGCCGCGGCATCTTCATCGTCATCATCCGCGACCTCGGGTTCCTCATTGTCATCAACTTCTTCTGGAGTATCCTTCTTCGTCGTGGTGGTTTTGCGCTTTTTCGTCGCCGGTGGGGCTGGAAAGATGAGCGCCTTAGTAACAAGACTGTTGGATTTCGAAGTCAGGAAGATAGGACAAATACCTGCTGCGACTTCTTCTACCTCATCATCGGAAGCGTCTTCGTCATCAACGTCGGAAGCGTCAGATTCCTCATATCTGCGAGCGATTGACTTCAGCAAGGCTGTCGCTCAAAGCAAGCTAGCGAAAGGAAGAAGGCTGTCTTAGTCGCAAAGCGTCGCAAGCATTAGAATCATACAGCGCAACTGGATTGATTGATCCAGCCGGATGGCGCAGTACAATCGGAATTTTGGGGGCAGAAGCGAACGGTGCAGAAGCCGATGACGTCAAGATAGCCTTACTCTTCTTCCTCTTCCTCACTGCCCTCACTAGGAAGTGCCTGTAATTCCTCTTCCTCCTCGGCGTCTTGCTTTCTCTTACGTGTAGACATGTTTGATGTGAGTGGTGGTGGTGTGTGGAGAAGACAATGGATGAGAGGGTGGATGAAAGAAGGGGGGGCAGAGGTTGAAGGAAAGAGAAAGCTGGCGAGCTGAGGTCCCAGCAAGCTCCAGGACGGCCCCACGGAGATCATCGTTAGCTCGACCACTAAGCCGCGGCCAGAATAGCCCAGCCTATAGAGATGCTTCCCGTCGGACGGGAAGGCCCTTACATGATGATCTCATCTTCAGCCTTAGAGGACCTTCAACCTCGAGGTCGATTGCATGAAGTGTGTTGTGTCAATTTGGCGATTTTGATGTCCTTTACTGTATAAGCCTGCCACAGAGAAGCGCAAAGCTTATTAAGATTAAAACGTACACTTAGCGTTTGCTGGAGGCACCAGATATGGTCACCTAGAAAGCCACATCTGCGTTGTTGGGTTGTCACTTCTCGACTTGGCTGTCACATTTGAGGCCTCTTTTGTCCCAATCCCACACGTGGCTGTACACACCAACATCTTCATCAATCAGTAACGCCAGGTTCTCGCTCTCTGAAGGGAGGGGTACTCCGTTGCCGGCTTTGGGATAGGGTAATGGTTCTGATTCGGGATATAAATCTTCTTCTTCCTCTTCCACAGGTGCCGTGGGATCCACGAAGTGCGTGATTGGCCGCTTTCGTCTCTCCGGCAGAGGTCCGCCGGATGCTGTAGCGAAGATTGGTAGATTCGGATGAAGTACGGTGGCACGCAGAAGAAGAGATACCAGATTCGGAGAAGATAGGGTTTGCAGATAGCGCCGTTTCTAACGCAGGGCTTTTAGGAGACTGCATACATAGCTCAGGGAATGCAGACTCACTTCAACGATGCTCAACGTTGGAGCACTAACCTTGCCTTCCACATGAGCCTTTTCTTCTCGTAGAATTTGACAGTCAGCACAAAACCACTCCTGTTCTTCGATATTAACAACATCTTGAGATATCGGCGGATCGTGACAGAACTGATGCCAGGCTCCATTGCATCCATCGCAAAATACTATCACGTTGGATGCTGGACTATGACCGCGACCGCAATTCTTACAAACGCTAGCTTCTCCAGGTTTGGAGGCCCGTTTCTTGCGCTTTCTATTCGGAGGCTCCGGAGTTTCGACGATGTTAATGGTGGCTTTTGGGGTTTTGGCACGAGCTGAGGCCTTGGGTTTCTCCTCAAGGTCGATGACAATGGGCGAAAAGTTGTTCGCATGAGTGATCTTCCGACCTGATCTTGACTGAGTAGGCAACGGGGTGATGATTTCAGAGACATCAGAGTCATCCTTTTCGTCCTCTTCGTCCCTCTTTCGTTTGGCGGCACGGCTACTGGAACCTCCGGCTCGACTGCCTCTTGGTCTACCGCCACGGTTAGTTCTGGCTCCTCGCGCTCGCCCACGTCCTGATCCACGCCCTTCTACCGGAGTACTTGTGACCATAGGTGTCACGCCGTTGTCTCGGGGCTCTACCTTAACTCCAGGGGTTCTACCTCCTCGGGCTCTTCTGGCTCCACTCTTGACTCCTCTGATAGATTTGCTGGGTGGTGTAGCATACTGCGGTGGAGTATCCATCTGAGTCGTTGTAGACTGCGGTGGAGTATCCATCTGAGTCGTTGTAGACTGCGGTGGAGGAATCCAAGTTGGCGGAGTCGAGTTCGTATTTTGGCTGGGTACATGTTCATTGCTGACTCTAGTAAATGCTGGATTGACTGGGAGGTTATAAGACGGCGGCGCAATTAACGGACCCGGATTTACGGAGTTATTATAGGGAGGTGCGCCCAGCGGAATGGGATTCACATTCTGGTATTGAGGTTGATGAAAAGGTAGCGGAAAATGATTCACACTTTGGGTCTGGGGTTGATGAAAAGGTATTGGATGAAAGGCGAATGGTGGTACATATTGGATAGGGGCTGAAGCTGAGAAGACCGATTGGCCTGGACCATTTGTTCGAGGGAGGATTGGCTGTGGTGTAGGCCGTGACTTCTTCCCTGGACGACCGCTACCCTGACTGTTTGTGCTCGGGCGGCGGGATTGTGGGATTATGGTATTCTCCCAGTCCGAAATCTCCGTGGTCGAACTCATAATCCCGTTATTCATGAGGACTTAAGTGATAGAAATTATCGGTGATTCAGGTATATATTCAAATTTATGCAGCAGGCTGGTGGGCAAGAACATCAGCCGCTAACCGGATGGAGCCAACTACCAGCCCGGGCCCAACCTCTCCTTTCCCCACACCAACGATTCCTGACACACAAGTATCTCTTCACGTCCTTTCTTCTACGTATATCCTCAATCTCATCATAACCAGCCGAAACATCTCAAGCATGTTGGCTACTCATGTATTTTCGAAACGATGCTGATGTCATTTTCTAGACCCCGAATAGCTCTACCAGATGTTGTGTATACATCTACCCGAGAACGCAGACCGGAGCACATTGTATCGCTGAAGCCATAAGCGTGTGAAAGTGACAAGACGAACCATAACATCAAAAGAACATCAGCTTGGTGTTGGTCTTGCGATCTCCTGCCAACACACCTGCCGCATAAATGCTGTAGGCCTGTCAGCCTAGTATGGGCCGGTGCAGTTTCCCTTGTGGGTCAGGAGATTCAATCCTCTTAGTAAGAAGTGGCGGACCTGCGCAAGAATTGCTGTGAAACGGTTTGCCACTCGCTGAAATGGATTGCATGGGTAATGCAGCACGAGATCGAAGCAAGGATAACCGACTAAACAATGTTTGCACCGACGTAGGAACTACGGTCTGATTAGGACAACTCTAATCAAATATTAAGATGGGTCATTGCGGCTCAGATTTGCGGTTCCCACGCACCTCTTGCGGCTGAACAATGTATACGCACTGAGGTTTAGAGCTCCAGCAGAGCCAACGGAAGCGCTGAGTAATGCGTTAAGTCCGTGGCTGCTGCTCCCAGGTCGAGTGCCTTGTTGATGCTGGTATTTGGACATCGGAGTTGCTGCTCGGACAACTGGGAAGTACGTGAACATGGCAACAAAATGCAGGTGTTTGCGTGATGACTGCGCAAGCTTCGTGGATGGACTACGCCAGGCTCTTTCCAACATCGATTGTTGGGCTATTCTAGGTCACCCACTGAAGCCGAGTAGCTGCTGCAGGGTCTCATCGCTCGGTCCTGACTGGAGCGTTCGAGACGGTGCTGAACGTTGAGATATATCTACATGAGTGGCGACCGTCGAGTAGCAAGCGCCAACGGATATGTGATATAACTATCACCTGTGTTCGTCGATCGTTTCAGGAACGGTATCATCTCCACAACTACTTTACCGCAAGATTCGTTGTCTTCGGCGCAATCGACCACCAGTATCACCAAAAATTCGTAGTTCCGCGTCTTCATTTGACCGGCGTTCGGCCCACAGCACCCTTCCCCAGCCGCCAAATGGGATCTGATCATCAACCTTGCACCTGGCTTCTTGAGTCTTTGTCACAGTCTGGTAAACATATTGTTGGGACTGACGAATTTGGAAGAGCTTGGCTATACAGCAAAGTGGGGTGATGTGAATCCGACGGAGGAGAGGTGAGCACACCGATTCCCCTAGACCTTGGGGTAGTGACCTGTTTATGTCTGGTCCTTGCTGGGAGTCGAACTTTTCGCTACTGTATTCGCTGTGATCTTCGTCTTACGATGTAATTTGATGGACAAAGGTGAAAGATTTCCCACGAAAGGTTGACCTGAGCCCCACAGATGGCTATGTTGAATAGCCAATACTGGCACAACGAACAACGATAGCCGTACATTCTCGGTGGACTAAAGAACGACACGGACAAATCACCAAGCACGTGCAGTTCCCGAGAACTAGTTGCTGACCGAGCCAGGGAGAAGAACGATATCATAATATACTAACCATCCATACGCCTTCACTTGTAGCGAACCTCATCCCAGAGCTAGTATGGGACATGAATGCTCGGGTGATTCAACCCATCAAGCCTGCTGTTGCTAAAGTCCTTGGCATCGGCTCATCAAGTGACAATCGATAGTCAGGAAACATAAGGCTATTCGGTGTTTGATTGGGGTAGAGCTTGCTAAGGTAGAAAATAGGCAGTCTTATGCAAGGACTCAGCATCTCACAGCCAGTAATATAACAATCCCCTTCTCCTCTCAACTGGAGCGAGTACTTCGGGTCATGACGGGGTAAACTGTTGACGAGCGCTAATTACTTAGAGAACGGAGATCTTCACGGCCAATCATTGATTCATCTAGCTAGGAGCATAAAATGTTCATCGAGTTGCTGCGATGGGAGCTAGACGCAAGACGTTACGGCCATATCTTTTGTATCAGCCAGATTTCATTCTTTGTACTGTACAAGCAGTTTCGGAGCATTCGAGACACCCGCAAAAGCACTGTTTCTTGCCGAAACAAATCGAAAATCAGTTCTTCCGACCCTAGAGAGTGCTTGGTGTCTTAAGACACTGGATGTCCCGTAGTAAGCCGGTCGTTAAGCGAATTTCAGTAAGTCCAAGCATAGTTCGTGTTAATATATCATGGTGGACACAGACTCAGTACTTGAACTCCTGACCGACGAGACCCTCGCTTAGCTTCCAGCACTTCTCGACGTGCTCAGGGTCATACGCATGCTCGACGGCGGGCTGGACAACTTGATTATTTTGCAGATAGGCGGGAGCCTTCGCAGTGAGATCCGGGTCGAGGGCGGCGATAAGAGGGGTGGCACCGATCTGTTCGTAAGTTTTGAATCTCGGCTCGTCTCCAACACTAAACTGGAAGTCTTGGCCTGTGTTGCGCTTTGTCAACGGCATGATGTCGCCATAGTCATCCATGTTCAGGTGGGCCCCGAGCTTTGTATCAAAATTTGATCCAGGGTGGCAGGCGAATGAGACGACGCCTCGCTGCTTCAGCCGATTGGTCACGCCGTGGGTGAACAGGATCTGCGCCGTTTTGGCCTGTCCGTAACCGGTCCAGGGGTCGTATGCTTTGCCGTGTGAAAATGAGGGATCGTCAAAGCGGACAGGAGAGATCTGATAGCCTGCGCTGGTGAGGTTGACGATGCGGGCTCCATACGGACCTTTAGCACCAGCTAAGATAGCAGGCATGAGGAGATTCGTCAACAGGAAGTGCCCAACGTGGTTGGCTGACATCTGCATCTCAAGACCCTGTTTGTCGATGGTGTAATCCTTCAAGGCCATGTTTCCAGCGCTGTTGATCAAGACGTCGATTTTGGATTCGGTTGCGGCCAAGATCTCGGAAGCGGCATGTCGCACCGAGTCGTGATCGGACAAGTCCACCTGAACGAAAGTTGCCTTGACTGAGGGGTTTATTCCGCGGATTGTGGACAAGACGGGTTCAACTTTGGCAGCGGTCCGGGAGGCGATGAGGATGTGTGCTGGCGAGGCTTTGGCGAGCTCTGTGGCCATAGAACTTCCAATGGAAGGCTGGCCGGCGCCGGTGATGACGAAGGTACGATCTTTGACTTGTGAAGCGAAAGCCGTGACGACCTGCTCACTAGTTGCTGTGGCGTCGAAGGGCATTATGACGATAATGATGGAAGTTTCAGCGTGTGAAAGAGCTTGGTGAGGCCAACTTCAAGAGCGTTTGGATCAAGTAGTTGATGATAATGGAAAGTGGACAGTGGAAGTTGCGGGTAGCCACCGCTATATGCAGTGAAGACCACCTCACCTTATGCTCGACGGACATATCTGCTATATCCGAGAACACCGCCGTCTGCATTTCATACGGTGAATGGAAGGTAGCATTCATATGGTACATGACGATTCAGTTGACTTGCATTGAGAGCTGAAGCCGGATGAAGCCGTATCCCAGGCTGCAACGTCCTGGCAGGGCTGAAGAATGGGGGCGCCATCGGGTATCAGTGCATGGGATAGGCCCGTTGAGAACGCGGAGGGACATCTCCGTACGCTATCAGCCTTGGCCGTGCTGACAGCACTAAGGTAGCCTCTGGCATTAGCCTTCCGCGTCTCACACTACTGTACGAAATATCGTGATGCAGTCAGACTCAATTAGAGTCTAATTGGACGCCCTGCTCATACAGCCAGGCTCCCTGGGAAGGAGGAAACGCAGCCTCATCCTACGACCCACTATCTACGGCCAACGCGTTTAGCGAGATACCAAGCAATTCTAATGTCTCATCCAAGAGCCACATGAGACTCTCAATTGGATCGGTCAACCTTACGGAAGCCTTCAGGTACTAGCAATACTAAGTCACTATGTGGTACCCCTATTTTGGCGCTTATTGCAGTCTGACCGGATGGCTCAACCTCGTATCCGGGGATGAATGCTTGTATGTCGTTGTCACACCTGCCTACGCCAGTAAGCGACGTTGCATGCCTACAGGACGCCAGGTCGCGGCCCCCAAAAGTCGGTGAGGGCTCGTTTCAGCTTTGCAAAATCTGGGGAAGAGTACAAGTAAGTACCGCTCTTGGGATCTAATTTTGTAGTAACACCGCCAAAAACACAATGCAGGCAGGAAAACGAAGACGTGAGGTGTCTTCCTGTAGCCCTTGTTACAAACGAAAGCAGAAGGTATACATGGCCCGCCATGACCTCTTTCATGGTGACTGTGCGCCTCGCAGTTAACATATACTTCGGCTTTAGTGCGATCGTCAATATCCATGCAACAGGTGCAGTCGGCGTCGACGACCAGAGCTTTGTGTTTATGATTCTTCTCAACCACAGACGCACAGTCTGCCGGTACCGATTGACAAAAGTCGTGACGATGACTCGCAACTTGGTGACAACCAATGTGAACAAGCAAAAGCATCTGATTTGTCTCCGACCCTGGCCGCGTCTGGGACCCCTAGAGCGAGGCTCGAAGTGCCTTCACTGGCTGAGGTCTTTGGTTACTATGGCTCGAGCGAATTCAATACAATGGCACTCGTGCGAAAGGTAAATTGTCCATGAGCCTTGCGACAAAGTTCCAGCTACTTACTTGTCATGGCCAACAGCTTGTACCTGAAGATGACAGCCCTGACGCCAGGGATATAGCCATATCGAGTGAGGTCGCGGCCGAAGTCCGTAAGACGTTGAAATCGATGCTGAGCCGTTCTATACTCGATTTTCTAGTCCGATATTTTGTGACCAAAGTCAACTGGTTCGATACACTGTCGCAGGTGTGACAACGACATA
>QQTW01001625.1_pt1 | contig 15876 bp, 11 predicted proteins | sample 1904831 | NCBI WGS metagenome assembly QQTW01 (sample SAMN09435610, study PRJNA476489) | Subsurface metagenome, whole genome shotgun sequencing project. | reverse complement strand
AAAGAATTGAAAAAAATAGTTTATATTGGACAACCAAGCGAACTCAATAAGTATACTGATATTTTCAAGGAATATTTTGAAAAACACCTTGTAATGTTAATGAAGCGAATGACTTTAAATTTTCAATCATTCAAAAAAGTTCAAGTCTTATCCGTTTAGAGTACAAGAATCAATAAGCAATCAATTTATACATCAATATGAAAAAAGTTCTAGTTGCCGCTGGATGCGTTATCTTCTCAGTAATGTCATCATCAAAGTCAATGGCTGCGGATTTGAATTTTAGCCAGTTTTTTGTTCTTGGTGACAGTCTTTCGGATACGGGTAATACGTTTACTGCTACAGGAGGGACAATACCTGTACCAACAACCACTTCTGGACAGCCTGCTTATTTTCAGGGACGTTTTTCCAATGGCCCGATATGGGTTGATGATTTTGGTCAGCAAATTGGTAAGCAACCTACACCTTTCGCTTCTCTGGGATTAAGTCCTAGTCTTGACGGTAAAAATGGTGTAAATTTTGCTGCCGGCGCCGCCCAAACAGGTTTAAGTAGTACATTTCCTGGTATCAAAGGTAATATACCGGGTGTAGTTGGGCAAGTTGGTTTATTTAGACAAAGTGTACCAGTTGACCCGAATGCCATTTACAGTATTTATGGTGGTGCAAATGATTACATTTTTGACAATACAAACGTTAGTCAAGTAGTTGGAAATTTAGCAAGCTCAATTGGTTTACTTGCTCAAGGAGGTGCCAAAAATTTATTAGTATTTAACTTACCTGATATTGGTGAAAGCCCTTTTGCGAAGGTTCGTAATCTAACTCAACCATTAAATGCTTTAACACAAGAGCATAACAGGCAGCTAGCAGTAGCTATAGATAATCTTCGCACTCTCAATCCACTGTTAAATATTTATTCTGTTGATGTTAATACGCTGTTTAAAACAGTACGCAGTAACCCTGGACAATTTGGTTTTACAAATGTTAATGATGCTTGTGTAACTGGCAATTCTTTATCAGCAACAAGTGTCTGTGATAATCCTAATGATTTTCTGTTCTTTGATGATGTTCATCCTTCCTCACGCGCGCACAGTTTAATCGCCAGTGCGGCGCTAGCATCTGTTAAAAGTTACGGTAAATCTATTCCTGAACCTTCGATGGGAATTGGTGTGTTAACGCTTGCTGGTTTAGGCACCGTAAAAGTTTTGAAGCGTAAGAGCAAAAAGTTGGTGAAACGTTGCTTAACACGCACTAACTTATACCCGTTTATTTTACTTTATTGAATAAGCCTGCTGTCTTTATCAGTGCAAGATAGCTCTTTTCAACAAAGGCTTTCCCCGGATTTCTCACAAGTGAGAAAAAACACTTGGATTAGCCAGGTTTAGGATAATTTAATTGATACATCATCAAAATACCTATAGAGCATGAGTTAATTTGGCGTAGATATAGCGAAGACACTGTTGGCGAAACATTGCTTAACATTAAAAAGCGATAAAAACCAATCAATTTGGAGAAATCGTGAGTGACAATCCAGCAGTTTTTGATCAACCTTTCTGGGGAAAGCTTCCCTCCAGAAAGGTTGATGCCAATCAGAAACTGTCAACCATAAGTTTTATTTCTTGAATAAATCGATTGAGTGCTTTATGTACTGCTTTGTAACCTGAAGCTTGCCGTCCCAACTTCAATTCAAATAAAATGCGAACCGAAGGTCGGCGCTTCGCTATCGCGTATCGCCTCAAAATTTACAACGTCATGTACAAAGGTAATAGCTGACCGTTCCTTAAGCTCTAAATTATATGACTGAAGATTGTGTACTTGAGCTTTAAGCTTCTCTATCTCCTGCTCATGCCGTGCAACACTCGGTACAGGGACGGCGCAAATCGGTGTATTACATGGGAGATTAGTTGAATTTCGCCGTGTAATACATGGCAAAAGATTACTTGTAACTATTTCCTCTAAATAGTCAGCCCTGGTTAATCCCAAGCATTCGGAGGCGATACCTAATGCCTTCCAGGTATCGTCAGTCAGTCGTAAAGAACGCACTTCACGATATTCCGAGCTTTTAATCGCAAATTTACCCTGAATATCCCTTTTCATCTTTTTCATAGGATATGCTTACCATGTATTATACGGTAAGCGTAAAAACTTCTTGAGTATTTGTCAACCGTGTATTACATGGTATAGTTGCTTTGACTTATTTTTTAAGCACCTTGTGGTTGCAATTGTTTAAAACTTTCTGGAGCGAGTCTGGGCAACAGGTATGCCCGCCAGCCAAGCATCCAACCGTACTAAATTAAGCGCACAAGCTATAAAAACCTGCATCATGTGAGTTTTCTTTAGACCGATGTAACGAGATTGACGTAGGACTGAACGTCGTATACCTTGCGAGTGTGTTGATTCAATGCCTGCACGTTGGTTGTAAGTAGCTTTCCACTCAGGTGTTTGTTGAGCTTGTCGTTGAGCTTGGAGTGCTATATGTTGCACTTGTGGAAGAAAAGTTAACTCCCGTGGTTCGGTTTTTGATTTAGTGCAAGATGAACGTACCGGACAAGTTCTGCATGTTACGCCATTAAACCTCACACGAATAACAGGCTTCCCACTAGCGTCTTGTCCTAGTAACCATTTAGTACTTTGGTGTCCTTGGGGACAGGTAACTTTCTCGTTATCCCAGTCTATTTGAAAGTTAGAGCTATCAAATCCTTGTTGAGCCTTTGTTTGCCAGCTGGGGTCTGACCGCACCGGACCAATAATTTCGATATTATATTTAGTCTTGCTATTTAATAAATTTTCTGCCGTGGGATACCCAGCATCTAGTAGATGCTCGTCTGGTAGTAAATATGAGTCTGCGAGTTTTGAGTGGATTGGTTCCACTGCTTGCTCGTCGGTAATGGTGGATAGGGTTGTGTGGACGTTAGTAATAAAACGGGGGCTATCTTCGTCGCAAATCTCAGTCATGTGTACTTTGTAACCGACCCAATCCACGCTACGCTTGGAACTATAGTGTGCTTCGACATCATGGGGCGAATGAATCGCAATTGTAGATGGTGGCATATCTTTAACAGTACGCCATTTTACTCGGACATCTGGTTCTGGGGCATAAAATTGCTGTACCCATATTTGGCGAAGGGTTTCGACTGCTGGTATTTGTCGTAACCGCTGTGGCGCACTTGCTTGATAGATTGCGTCTAACAACAATAATCCATCAGTACCAATAGTACTAGTGCATCGCGGCAGAAATAACTAACCAGTTGTGGCAGTGTCAGGATAGCCTAAAAACTTCCAAACAAAAGGCTTTGCTTCTTTACGATTAAAGTAATCAATGAAATTGACAATTTGGCATTTGAGGTCGTTGGTTGAAGTAAAGTTTCCACGTCGAATTAAGCGGCGTACCAGTATACTAAACCAACATTCAATTTGATTGAGCCATGAGCTATGCTTTGGAGTATAAACAAAGCGAATACGGTGACTTTTATCGGTCAAAAAAGCTGCACGAGACTCCATCGAATGCAAAATACCGGATTTACCCTTAATGCCCAAATTGATATCGATGCCACAATTGGTTGCGACAAGTCGCACTAGGGACTCAGATTTATGAGTATTAAGTTGGTCGGTAACAAAAATCCATCCATCAGATGGTTTAGTAGCTATAATCGAAGCGATATGAAGGTTAAAATCCGAATCGTTACGTGTCGGGCCAATAGTAGAATGATATATCCCTCCATTGGCTACATGCCAAGATGCGATTAGAGAAAGTGTTCCATGTCGAATATATTCAAACTCTTGAAATTCGATTTTACCTGGTTTCATCGTATCTGTTGGATATGCTCGTTCAAGAGCCTGAATACCAGTCATTTCATCAGTGCTTACGATATGTATGTTATTGGTACTTAATTCTTGTGCCTGCTGGTATAGCTGACAAATTTGATTGGACTCTTGTTTAAATGCTTCTGGGTTTTTAGGATTTGCATTTAGCCAATAGCGATTTAAGTGTGGTTTTAACATCACTTGATTTTAAAAAACGACCCACACTCCGTGGCGAAATTTCTTTAACTATTCCGCGTTTAATTGCAATCCGTGCTAGCTCAGTTGGTGTCCAATGCGTTACGGGTAGTTCCGAAGTTGCTGGAAGTTCACAAGCAAGTGCAACAATTTGTACTATTTCTTCGAGGCTAAATTTTCCCGGATTACCTCGTCGCTGTTCGTCCATAAGAACCAAAATAATTTTTCTACGCAATGCTTCATCATCCATACCCTCCGATTCCGCCTGGTTCAATAATATAGCTGCATCTTGCCATCGGTTTCGCCATAGCCTGACACGGTTGCGTGTTAGTCGTAACAACAGCGAAATTTCCGTATTTGTCATGGATGAAGCCGCATACAATACTAACTGTGCCCGTTGGACTAATCGAGAAGGGTTTGTGTGAGCACGAGTTATTTGAGAAAGCAAATAGTGTTGCTTCTCAGATAACATGATAGTTTTTGCTACTGGTTGCGGCATTTTTCGGCTCCCCTGATAAATTTATGATATTCAGCTTATCAGTGTTTGCCACCACTTTAAATACTGGTTAGTTATTTTAGCCGCGATGCACTAGGTAAAATTAAGTAATGACTAACCTTCAGTTGTTGGTTGATAGAGTTGCTGCAATTCTGATACCGAAGTAACAGTTTTTATTCCTGATAAAATTTTTCTTAATTGTTGAATATCTTCGATTTGGGAAATATCCGATACTAAGCTTAATCCTTCGCTACCGAATTTGACTGATAGACCTACTTCAATCCCTTCTAACAATGATTCCTTCCTTGCATTTCGCTCAATAGAAGTGACATACTTCATACTTTGTCTAGCCTCCAATTGTTGTACTTCTCTGTCAAATTCTGCTTCTAAATCAGATGGTAACGTCAACATCCAGTCTATGAAAGCAAATAAATTAATAACGTCTTGTTCTTCCAACCCCCGTTCGTACAACCGCTGTACCAAAGCCAGTTTTTGTACTTTACGCTCGTTACGGTCGCGAAGGGTATTCATTGCGGCTAAGTGTGCCATCACTACCGTAGCAAATGGGTTGCCATCGGTTTCAAGTTCAGATAACTTTTGCTGATAATCTACTAATTTAACAATCGGAAATTGGAAATTCAACGTACACCCGAACAAACTGTAACCAAACTGCGAAGGGTTCCAATTTTTGCGTTCGTCACCGAGTATCGCTAAAGAAGCTACCGGCTTTTTATACATATCATAGATGCGATAATTATAAGTATACATCCTTGCCGCAAATTCCCATTCTTCTTGAGATTGAACCTCGACATGCACAAGTATCCAATTTTCCTCACCGTTGGTGCGGTATAATTTTACCAATTTATCGGCAAATCGTCGCCCTAGCTCGGCATCTCGTACCGCTTCTTTGAGTTCTTTATCTAAAAATTCGGGTTTTTTAGTCCAATCTATTTCGTCGTGTGCAGCAGGAAAAAAGAATTGCATGAACTCTTTAAAATATGTTTGTAATATATCCTTCCACGGCGAATCGTATTCGGTTGGTGGGTTTTTTGGTTTAGAAACGTTTGTATCGTTATTATCAGTCATTGTCGTAAATAATTATATTATGAAAGCCGTACTTAAATATACGATTAAATAACGGCACGGTATCTGAAATTGTTACAATTCGTCTGGATTTTAAATAATCGTTATTGTTTTGGTATACAATTTGCAGCATCAAATAATAAATTCCCGCATAATTAATATTTTGCCAACAGTGGTTTTCAAGTTAACTTGCGACCACATTTACATTTATTTATAATAGTCTTCGCGCCGTAATTAGGCGCGATGAATGGGAGCATCCTTGTAATCAAGATAACAAAAATATCTCTTATAAATAACGCTTGTCACTTAATGAGAAATAATATACTTCCGAGCGTCAGCAAGCTGCGTGAGCGAAAATCTTTCTACACAAGCATCTCTCAAATTACAATCACTCAAGTCAGCATCGGTAAATTTGGTGTTTGTAAGGTTTGCCTTAATTAAACTACTTTTACTTAAATTGGTGTCGGTAAAAACTGCACCACTCTTGTTGGAAGAGTCGAGGATTGCTGTAATTAAATGTGAATTTTTAATGGTGGCATTACTAAGATTGCAGCTTGTCATATCGCAGGACTGGAAATTGACGTGTTGCAAATTGGCACCAATCAATAAGGCTTTTTCAAAACAAGTGCCGTAACAACTGACCTCTCTCAAGTCGGCACCTGATAGGTTGTATTGATTCAGGTCATTGCAATCAATATCGTTTGGTTTATCAGTTGGTTTATCAGTTGGTTTATCTTGAGCTTTGACTTCGTTACTGTTCCATTCCTTGGTTTTTTTTCTTGGATGCTTCAAATGACTGCGAATCGTCCTTTAACCGTAAATAATCCAACAATTCGGCATTCCAATCCATCGCTTTTGGCTGCACTACGCTCGAAAGTGGCAGTAACTTCTTAATCGCTTCCCCCGTATCGCGTCCCGCCGAGTCATTATCGATTGCGACAGTGACCGACGGGATGTTTTCGAGAAAATCCAACGGCAGGTTTTTGGGGCTATCCACTGCCAAAAACATCGTCCGCGAAGGTTTTGAACCTCCATGTGTAGCTCCTGACAGCGCCGCGCACGAAAGTGCATCCATCGGCGACTTACAAATAACTACTTTTTGCAAGTCGTCCGTTGTTTCCCCGCCCAAATCGAAGTAAAAGTAACCGTCCGCTCGTTTCGTGCCTTTTGCGTATCCCTTGAATGCATTGTTTTCCCCTCGCGTCCCACGTAAAAACGCGCCAGTGGTTGCGGCTTGGACATTCCCTTGTGCCGTCGTCGGTAGTGAGCGCATCAAAAATACGGCATTTTGCTGGTCATCACCATACAGCAATCTAAGAGTGTGAAGGGTAGCGGTGAGGGAAGCAGGCAATCCCCGTTGAATCTGGAAATAATCGTGTACAAATTGCCACTTTGACGTATCTTCGAGTGGTGGTACGAACTGTGGTGCGGGTTCAGAGGCCACGATTTCAGTAGCTTGTGTCGCCGCGTAAGCCTTGACCGCTCGCAGCATCCCGTCTGACTTAAATCTGTCATGTAACCAAGCTAGAGCTTGCTTATAGTTACATTGTTGTACGTGTAGCACGAGGTCGATTGCCCCACCACCACCCTTTTGCTGGGACGGATGGAAGTCGTACCACTGAGATTCATCTATATTAATGATGTGCTTTTCTCCCTTCCACCTATTATCTTTTTTGCTTTGAATTAAACCGAGATGCCACGCGACTTCGGACAGTGGGAGGTCGCGCAGTTGGTCGGCTTGCTGCTCTCTTGAATAGCGCAATTGTTGGTTTTCTGCTTTTAGCGCTTCATTTTCTTTGACCAATCGAAGGGCAGTTAACTCCATTTCACTTTTCTTTTTTACTGCCCTATCCCTATCAGCAGCTTTGGCTTGAAGTTGTTGGGGGGTGAGTTGTCCCGCCGAGAGGTCTTTCCCCTCAGAGACAATTTGGTAAAAATCTTTGATATCGTCATGAGTGGCGCGACTACCTTTGATACCGCGTTCCAACCCCAGGTGTGCCATCGCTGTGTGATAACTATCTTGGAATTGCTGCATTTTCTGGCGACCATCGAAAAAATGGTTACACCGAAGTTGTCCCTTATCATCAAGCGGGACTAGGTAAGCGTGTAGGTGGGGTGTGGCTTCGTCGAGGTGGAGTTCGGCGCGGACGATGCGGTCGCCATAATTCTCCTGCAACCATTTGACGTTTGGCTCGACCCATGCGTTAAGTTTGTCTTCATCCCAGTATCCTGCGCGTGTAGGGTCGTCGGGTCGGTAGTATTGGGGCGATGCGGTTAGAAGAATTTCGACACAATAAACCGCGTCAGTGCGAATTTTACGCTTTTGTTCGTATTGCCCAATTTTAGCTAGTACCGAGTCTTGCAATCGTTCGTTTGGGTCGGTACTGCCGATAAGTCGAATATTTTCGAGTTCCTGAGACGCATTAGGTGTTTCGCGCATACGGGCAGTATGAGTTTCGCTGCCAGCAATGTTATGCAGCTTGAGTTTTTTGGTGCGGGCGATTGCGTAAGGCATATCTATAAAAAATCGATGATTGTTTTTTGATATGCTGCTGGTTGATGGGAAGTGATGAAGTGCTGACCAGGGGCGGCACGGCTGCCCCCCCGAAGGGGCGAACGCAGCTTATTTGTGACGAGCGATAGCGAGGCATTGCCGCAGGCAACCCGCAGGGCAAATAAGCGTAGTGAGTACGACTATATTAGCCCACCAACCCGAAAAACCCCTTTGTGGTAGCAGGGGGTGCAGGTACGGCACAGATTGGTGCTTTTCCTGCACAATTCGATGGGCTGCTGTAAACAAGGTGCGGCATGGTCGGTATATGAGTTGGTGCAATATGAGTGATATTCCTGTGGCGGGTTGAGTGATTGTTGAGCCAGTATGGTGCTGTAATAATTTTGCCATTTTCTGCATGACTGACATTTATCTCAGCGTGGACGTGGGAGGGTCGCAAACCAAGATTATTTATCAGATAGAAAGCGACCAACAACCCGACTTTTTATTGATGCCGCCAATTTTGGAGGAGATTTCTACTACCAAACTCGACAATTATAAGGAGCGTAAGGGATGGATTGGTAGTCCCCATCCCGACCAAGAATTATGGGTTACGTGGGACAAGCGCGTGGTGGTGTTGGGAGATTTTGCGTCAAAGTTTGACCCGATTGACCGGATTAAAGAACTTAAATACGAGAATGCACTTTGGAAAGTGCTTGGTGCTATCGGGCTAATTGTGGAAACTAGCAAGGTGAAAGTACCACCCAAAAAGCCGCTCAAAGTTGAATTGGCACTGCTTCTACCTTGGAATGAGTACAGCGATCGCAAAAAGTTTGCTGAACAATTGCGTAAAATGCTGGCTGGTTTTAAGGTGCGCGACCTTAATTTAAAGGTGGAACTGAAACGCTTTTTGTGCCGTCCGGAAGGTGGGGGATTAGCAGCACTGCGGATTAAAGAGCAGGGGATTGACTGGCTGCGTGACCAACAGTTGGGTGTGCTGATGTTTGGTCACAGGAATACGACAGCGCTTTATTTTGACCGAGGAGAATTGAAGCTGGGAGATAGCCCGCTGTTAGGGTTTGCCACAATGCTCGATATGATTATTGAAGCCACGAGTGGTTTAGACCGAGAACGGTTAGCGGCTGCGATTAATAAAGCGCGTTATGCTTCATTTAAAGAAATATATTCAATAACACAATATGGTCGTGCCGCTACAAGCCATCCTAAGTGGGCTACATGCGATGCCATCAAAGATTTAGCTAGCGCCAAAGACCCGACTTTAAGAGAAAAGGAAATTCAAGATATTGCCTCTGCGATTGATGTTGCTACTGCCGAGTATTGGGATAAATTGCAGCGGTGGATGGGTCGGGTTTTTACGAATTCCCTGGATGAAGTGATTATTGGCGGTGGTGCAGCTTACCATATTGAGCCGGAGTTGGAGAATTATTTTAATTGCGAGGCAGAAACGAAGTCTCAACAAAGTTACAGCAGTACAAAAGTTAGAACGGGTAAATACGTAAGCAAAAGTAGCAGCAAACACTTCACGCCGATGATTTGGGGCAGTGGTTTTCAAGAGGTAGTTAAACAAACTTTCGACCTTGATTCTAAGCAGTTTGGGGAACAGTGTACGGAGGCGAGGCTTGTAGATTGTTTCGGGTTGTTTGATTACTTGGTGGGGTTGGAGGCTAAGACTAATGAGTAGGGCGAGAAGAAAGCGTGTTTCGCTATCGCTGCGTCTCCAACCCTATGAAGGCGACCCAATGGCGGAAGTTGCTGAGTACCTCAACTCCCGAAGCAAGGATGAAGTTAACCGGAAGGTGGCAGATATTTTGGTTGCTGCTTTGTTGCCGTATGCGCGATACGATAGTGGGAAATATACCCCTGAGCAATTGCGTTTTGCGTGTTGGGAATCGCAGGATTGTTTGAATAAGCACGGCAGTAATACGCGGTTGGCATTGGGAGTGGAACAACCGCAGTTTGTACTACCGCAACAAGTTGCGCTTCAATCCCCAATGATGGCGAATGATAATAATAATAATTTGAAAGAAAATACTGAAGAAAACCTTATTGAGTTTAGACCAAGTTCTTTAGTGCAAGGTAAAGCTTCTTCTAGTGATTTGGGCAGTATTTTTGGGGACGATTAAAAATTAACTTTCTTTAACAATAAATAAAATAAAATTCGAGCGAAGGTTTTGTGCCGACTTGTGGTATAAACGGCTCGCGGATAAAATCAGAGCCATACTCCGTAGGAGTCGCTACGCGAACGCACGCCTCTGGCGTGCGAACACAATAAAAATTAACAATTGCATCGGGATGCGGTTGAATACCACATAATTGCCATCATTTTTTAGTGTTTGTATATTACTATTTATTACAAGAATGGATTAAATTTTGCTGCTGTGTCGGTTTCATAATAAAGAACTGGAGACTCATGGATCCAATTACGCTTTTCCCCAATCGTTCGTGTGCTAATTATTTTTTGCAAATATTGTGAATTTCAATCAAGAAATGCTTGATTTATCGTGCATAAGAATTATCGAATATATGCTTATTATGAAATGATAATTTGTCGAAATGTATCTACAAGTTGGTCGTATGATGTTTGGGATGCAATTGAAAGTCGAATGTTTTTATCTCGAAGTTCACGCAAGATACTTTACATCCAATCCGAATAATGTTTGTCGGTGCAATAAAATTGTGATACGGCACGTTTCCGCATTGGTTTTTACACAGTTATAATGTTGTGTAATCTACCCGACGAGAGAAGTTTTTCGTATGACCGATTCTGGCAGGACTGCTTGTAGAGATAGCACTAGGTGACGAGTGGTGATGGCATCGACAATGAATATGCGTGGTTGGCACTGGTTTTACTGTGGTGCGTACTCCGAACAGTGCTGGGAGTGCAATACCCGTGTAACCACATGTAGCGACTTGCTTGTTCTAGCTGCATAAAGGCAACCAGGAGTGTAACTACTATCAATATAATCGAGATAGTCAAGATACTCGTACTCAACATGTAATTCCTACTACCATAACCTACTGATAGCAGTAATGTCACACAGCGCATAAACCCAAGTGCCACCCAGCTTATCAAAATTATCCAATTGTCAATCCAAATAGGGTTTCGGTTTAGTCTTTCACTATTACAATCACCCTATAATTAAAACAGTCGGGTTTCACCTTACTTACACATACTTTGTGTGCGTCATGAGCGTGCGGTGAGTATTCTCGTCTGCACCGCAAAAAAAATAATCCCAAAAAATGCATTTATTGTTACGTAATTATACTGTTGCTCCCTCTATCACGTACCTTTACACAAATTCAATCGCTAATATTGAATCATACTAGCACTTAAGTAGTATACGAAATTTTTACTTATCTACTCACCGAATGCTAGATAATATTCACAACATCTCGGATGAAAGTTGGATAAAGAGTTGTGCGCTTCGTTCCTTCAATCACACTCCGCTCTGGAAATATAAATTTTCGACTTACTGCACACCTAGAATGCCTGGAAATGCAACTTTTTTTGAGAAAAAATAATAATACGTAATTTGCCCAATGGCGCGAGTTCAAATAATTGTGTAAAAAAGTAAAAGTAATCTTGTTAGGTAACGAGCGACTCGCAGACAAGCAGCCGAGTTGCTCAAAGATAGAAGCGTATCTAGACTGTCTTAAATTAGTATCGGGGTGATAAAAAATATGCAATTAGCCTTTTCTGTTTCAAATATAGAATTTGCCTTAGCTCCTAAAAATCATAGTGTCAGCTTCGTTAACTTTGATGTTCTCAAGGGCGTTGGAGTTATAGGAGCATCCGATACAGAGGCGAGTCCTTCCATCGTAACCAGGAATTATGCTCAAACTACCTTAACATCTGGCTTGACTTTTGTAGCTCAACAAGACCGAGTATTAGTTATAGAAGCTATTAAAGACAAAGAATTTAAATTCATTATTGCCCCCGATAGTGTTAACAAATATATTCAAGCATTCCCCAACGTGGAATATGAAGCTGTTGGAATTAATTTTAGAGGCTACATACCTTTTGAATCCCAAGAAGCAGCACGCGACTACATCAAACAAAACCTGATATCTCCGAGCCTCTTGCAATCTGAGGGTGAAGCGGATATCCTTGCATCACTCAATTTAGTGTACAAATTTCCTCACGCTCCTTTGTATCTAAATATTGCAGAAGCAGCACTGCGCGCGTCAGAAGATGAAACAACCATCCCAATTGTTATGTTTGCTGGTAGTTTTAGCTACTCTGTTAGTGGTGAGCAGAATGCAAAACGTATTGCTAATATGCATCAAATCATTGAGAATTGGCAGACTAATTTAGAAACTTTCTCTAATATCGTCACTACCAAGTTTATGACTCAACAAGAAATAAACTCTTCAATAATACCTGATGTATTCACTAATTATGCTGCTGCGGTAGCTTAACTTATTAGAGTAAATCTCTACAACCAATCAAATTACAACTGATTAAAAGGGCTTTAGTTCCAAGTATATGTAACAACCTGCAATACTAATCGCTCAAACCAGCAATCAAGACATTTATAAACCAGGATTAATTGCAATTATAATTGTGCTTCAGCCAGGATTAATTGCAACTGAACCAGAATTAACTGCAACCAACCAGCAATCATCGGTTTGAGCCAGGATTAACTGCAATTATAAAAGTTAAAAAAACGAACGTTTTCTTAACTGCTGCACTGGTAAGGCTTAGAGAACCTTAAACCGTTGGTTTCAAAGTTAAAAAAGTCGGTAAAGAATTCAAAGTTTATCTATCAAATCCTGAGATGAGTTTTTTGACAAATTCTTCTCAACTCTGTCTTGGTAAAGTGTTGAGCTTGTTTGCAAATAATCCTGGTCGAAACGGATAATTGCAGGCTGGTTGCATTTAATTCTGGTTCAGTTGCAATTAATCCTGGTTCAAGTGAAATTATAGTTGCAAATAATCCTGGTTTGAAAAAGTCTTGATTGCAGGTTTAAGTGATTAGTATTGCAGGTCGTTATAAGTATATATAAGGAACTTAAGCCCATATGCAATATTTTTCTATACGCTTCCTAAAATTTTAAAAACTTTTAAAAAACAGATTTATAACAGGCAAACGGAACATGGCAGGCACTAACAACTTGGGTAACAACGGAATCGACAACGGTGGCATTCTACCTCCTTCGCTACTTGAACAAGCTGCACTTGATGACAACACACCACTTGCAGAATTTCGCAAGGCACTCAACGCACCTAGTGGTTCAGACCCCATTGGTAAAGAATTAGACAAGCAGACCATTGATAGTAAGGCTGATTTTAGCGACCCAACTAAAACTAAGCAACAAGGTGCAGCAACTTATGTCCCACCCGTTGGTACTGTCTTTGACCAAAAGCCTACGTTCTCCCAACCAACCACTAATCTCCGTCATAGTAAAAATAATTTTTCCAACAATAACCAAAACGTTGACCCGCTGACAGGTAGCACTACAAATACATCGCTGGTCTCCCCATTATCTCAACAGCAGAGTCTGTCATATGACGAAACAACATCAAGTCCCTTCGGACCACCAAAGTTTACTTCGTTTGCCTTGGTTAACGATACTGCACCCGGTGGCGCCACTAACACAGACAAGGTTACATTCGACCCAACTATCTCTTTGACAGTCCCGTTTCCCCAAGAAGTTGTTGAATGGAAAGCAGGCTTTAATAACACTCCTGAAGCCAACTATGTAAATATATTGCCATATCTACAACAAACGGGTGTTACTACCTTTAACCGCGCTCTTTTAGAAACAATTAATCGAGGTCCGTTACCAGATGGCGGATATGCTCTGTATCTATTAACAACGCGGGACGAAGGAGAGTTCCAAGCGGTGTCTAAGGAAGGTTTTGGTTTTATCCTTGACACCACTGCACCAGCACAACCAACCTTCAACCTTGATGCAGCCTCTGACTCTGGTGTAATTGGCGACCGTAAAACTAAGGAAGCCACTGTAACGCTGGCAGGTCAAACTCAAGCAAACACTACTGTAACTTTACAGCAAAGTAACGCGGTAACAACATCGGACAGTACTGGCAAATTCACTTTTACGTCGGTCCCCTTGGTAATGGGAGACAATCTATTCACCGCACGCGCTACAGATGTTGCTGGCAATATTAGTATTTTCTCTACAACCATCACGCGCCAACCTCAAGTTACTGTTACCCTAACAAACAACGCGATCGCAGAAAACAGTTCGACTGGAACGGTTATTGGTCAGTTAAACACCAGTAATCCAAATACGGAAAACAGCTATAGCTATGCTTTGGTAGATAATGCGTCCGGACGCTTCCGCATTGTAAATAATCAATTGCAAGTAGCCGACAGTACGCTGCTCAATTTTGAAAGCAATAACCAGCACACCATTACAGTTCGTAGTACTGATGCGTTGGGTGCAAGCACTACCCAAGAATTTACCATCGGTGTTACCAACGTCAATGAAGCACCCAGCTTCACCAGCACACCTGCGAACACGAACATCTCTGCTGGTAGCACTTTCACCTACAATATCACCACCACTGACCCTGATGCTCTTGACACGCGCAGCATTACCGCAACGGGATTACCAAGTTGGTTGACTCTCACGAACGGAAGTAACGGTACTGCTACATTAACTGGTACGCCGAACAATTCGCAATTAGGTTTATTCAATATTGCTCTAACAGCAACTGATGCTCTAGGACTTAAAACCACGCAAAATATTATTATTGGCAGTCAAATAACCCTTGCTGAACAAACCAACTTTGTTCCACAGCGCAGCTTCCCACTGGTTGTTCCTGCTAGTCCATCAATTCTCAACTTCAAGATTGACCCCACCTTTGATTTAAATGACCTCAAATCCATTAACGACGCATTTGAAGTTGCATTAGTTGATGCTCAAGGTGACTCAATAGTCCATACCATAGCCTCCAGTAGAGATGCTTTCTTCAATCTCACTGAAGGTGAAGGTGCAGCAATGGGCGCCGGTGCAAGCTACAACGCTACAACCAAGACTGTCAGCTTGAATTTGATGGGTGTCAAACCAGTCCAAGCACAACTAATATTCCGTCTCGTCAACAACGATAGTGACACCACCACCAACGTCAAGATTACTGACTTTGCTCTCACTGCGGCATCTGCGGGAACAGTTGCACCCACACAAAGCACATTTGCTGCTGAAATTCGACCTGGGGCAACACCTAACTTCAACCTACTAACCGATGTATCGAATAGCTTAGTGCCCTCATACGGTCGCACTAGCTACAACGCAGATACAAAACTACTGTATGCAGATATTTCCATCCGCAACACGGGTACTTACAGCGTTGATGCACCCTTATTGGTTGCAGTTAAAAATATTAACGACCCAAGCATAGTATTACGCAATCCAGATGGTGTTACTCCAGATGGTATCCCGTACTACGACTTTACCAGCTTGGTTGCAGACGGCAAACTTAATAAAGGCGGAGAAACTCTTGAGCGCACGTTGGTATTCTACAACCCCAACGACGTAAAGTTTATACCCGATTTGGTGGTACTGGCACAGTTAAATAAAAAACCAGTAATTGATAGTAAACCTGTTGTTGAAATCATAGCTGGGCAGCAATACCGTTACGATGTAAATGCTACTGACCCCAACGGGGATACACCTGCTTATAAATTGTTGGTGGCGCCTACTGGGATGACCATTGATGATAAGACTGGGCTGATAACTTGGAATACCACCGCAAGTAACAAAGGCAACCAGTCAATTGTCGTGGAAGTTAGCGACAGTCGTGGTGGGGTAGAAACTCAAACAT
>QQTW01001624.1_pt1 | contig 15876 bp, 19 predicted proteins | sample 1904831 | NCBI WGS metagenome assembly QQTW01 (sample SAMN09435610, study PRJNA476489) | Subsurface metagenome, whole genome shotgun sequencing project. | reverse complement strand
TTCGACAAAAATGTGACTTTCTATTATGACTGATGGTGAAATAAGGATATACGCTGAACATCTGAAAATATTCTGATGTGGAACGGATCTGCCGTCCATAATGTCGAATTCAATAAATGACTTGAATATAAAGAGTAACGAGTGCTTGTGATCATTCATGATCTTGGGATGTTTGAATTAGGTGTTATTCCATGCCATTGTGTTTCGAGCAAAATTCCAGCATTTCGATACATATTCGTAAGAAGTAAGTGGTACTTGTTATTAGCGGCGACGAGTATATTGCTGGACCGCATGGAAGAACTAAATAGATGTGAAGTTCTTGGCCGACGAGGAAGAATCTACTAAGCGTCCGTTGCTACTGTGCGAAACTGCCATCGGATATATTAGCATTTGGAGTGTGCTATATAGGGAAACCATTGATGTTTGTCAGCGACATCATGCTTGAGATATTTTTGGCTGATGTTTGCCGAAACGAGGAACCACGTGAACTTCTAGCGGATGAACTACCCAAACTGATGCTGCTTGCTTTGGGACACCAAATACAAGCTTCAAAGAAGACTTAAAAAGAGGGCCTAGCATAGATTAGCAATCAACTAGCGCAGGTAGTGCAAAGAGATAAGGTGAAAACATGAACGTGACTGCCGCATGGCATTCAACATGGTGTTGATGATAATGATGAGCCAAGCGATCCCTTTGTTGGTTTTGACAGAATTGCATAAATGCAACGTCTCTTTGTGTCGTCAGGAGCAATGATTCGTAAATCAGCCGGCGCTGTTGGAGCCAGTCGGTGGATCCACCTGGCTAGAAGCTCTCCTAGCCAGCAATTATGCGCCCCATAACACTCAGTGAAATCAAGAGTCAACTCCGCCAATGGTAGCTCTATGATCGACTCGTACTTTGCAATCCACCTGCAGACCAATGTAGCGTACGCATTCGTAGGTCGCGTGAATTCTTCTTGAGAATCGACTATTTCTGCCCAAACCTCATTCGAATCCTTGTTGCTGAACATAACATATGCCCTACGGATGACAAGGGGAGCTCCCTCAGACCTCAGCCCGAACAATTCGAGAGTACGGTGCGCCCTTCCAGGAGCCATCACAACAACATTCTCACTGAAGATTCTTGTCTGGTACTTCTTGTGGATGGCTTTACTGATGCATAGGAGCTGCGGCCGAGCGGTCTTGTACCGTTTCCCTTTCCAGTCGTGAAAGCCTTGGTTATTCTGGCGATGAGGGAAGATGAAGCCAGGGCAAAAAACAAGGTCGAGGACCGTCTCTTGTATTTGATCAAAGAGCTCCTGTGGCAGACGGTGGATAAGCTGACTGAGGGAGTCGATTGCCGGTCCGGTGGTTGGGGGACCTTCTTCACCCGGACTATCAGTGAGAGTGGTGATTGTGCACTGGTTCGCGCTGGTCTGTCTTCGGCCTAGATGATTGCCTGACTCATTGACACAGGTATCGGATGAAATAGACATGGGAAGCCCGAGTATTGCCTATTAGGTTATGAGGTTTGAGATGCAGAGGTCAGAATTAGAGAAGGTCAATTATGTAAGGAGTCGTTCAGAGTATCAAGTGTCGATGAAGAGAAATCCCCTGCTTCCATACGTCTCATGAGTCTTATGGAGCAGTCACGTAAACCAGAAGTCTGTATTAACTTCTCATGATCACTCAATGAAGTGATACTCATCCGGAAATATCCGTGAGCTAGTGTGATGACGGCCTCGCTAGACCTCTCCGCCAGTCTAAACCCAATTTGTCAGTACTCGTGTTCAGGGGAAGCTGCAGCCCCCTAGGAGCTGCAGCACGCCATAGTGGAGAATATCTAAAGTCCGAAAATACTATGGCATGCTGCAGCTCCTAGGGTGCTGCAGCTTCCCCTGAAAACGAGTAACTCGACGAAAAGCTTCAGGTAAGTAGCAATCATAACTTGAATGGATCCAACGCTGAGACCATCCCCTGAGTTTCACACGTTCTTCACCTTCCCACATCACGAAGAGCAAGAAAACTGGAAACAAGTGCACCATTGAGATGTCGATACCAGAAGACTCGAATCGACTTCATGTTAGTCAAGTCAGAGCATCATAGGATGAGCAGAATGCAGACGGCGAAATCTTTCTACTATGCATGGACGCAAAATAAGTTTATCAATTGGAGCCACGGACAACAAACTACATTCAGTCAGCTCGATTGATGAACCATCCGTCGTGCTTGATTCTATCGCAACTATCTGCTCTCAAAAGAATGTCGTCAAACCATGCTAGTAGCAAAATTCGTCAACCTTTTTCTTTTCCCCCTTCTGCCGACTGCTTAGACAAAAAGCCAGTAGCAGAAATCCAAACTGCCATCACCTTCAAAATGCGGGGTTCCGCGGAAACGATCGTTTCCAAAAGTATCCCAATTGGAGTCTATTCCCTAAAACTTAGTGTTTGGATGTCCGAGTCTTCGAATCAAGAGCCGTTGCGTTTGGTTTGGCCTCTTGAAGGGATTTTCTCACATCCTGGAACGGCACAGGTAGCGAGGGCACCGAAGGCAATCCGATGCCATCTGCAGCGTCGCAGATGGAAGTTTTGACGAGCGTCCCATTGTGCCCGACGTTGAACGAACTCTCAACATCGATGAGTTCACAAAGCTGCTTGAGTCGGCCCTGATCATTTTTGAGAGCGCCGACAGCCTGGAAGATCCAAATGTACGACGAGAGGTTGATTGCTGTATTACGGATGTAGGAGCTCGGAATGACGTTGTAGCCGCCACCGTTGAGGAAAGTCGCCCAGCCAGCTTCGCAGAAGATGTTGTGGATGGCGGAGATGTTGTACCCCTGAGCCTGGAGACGGGTAGGTCGAAACTTTGGAATATTGGAGTTAGCATTTTGCAGTCAGAGGAAAAGTGAAGTATCGAGACTTGTCCTTGTGGTGGAATAAGAGTGCCTGAGCTGTGGATAACCCTCATATCATGGCTCAACTTTGGCATGAGCAGGAATGGAGGGGGAAGCTGTGAAAATCGACTTACTTCACACAGAGCTCTGTAAGCTGTTGCAGTTGAGACTTGGTGCCTGCCAGCTGGACCGCTGTTGGGCGTTAGCAAATGCACCTGACAGGATCTGAGCAACTCCGTGCCAATCGTTGGGGCCAGGTGATTGGATGCTTAGGCCACTAGTCACACGTACTCTTCCAGTCCCGACTGTCGAAAGGCCATATATAAGGGGGAAATGGACTTACCAAAGAGGTCGGAGGCAAGGTTGAGGATATCCTGAGTGGTCACTGGCTGTAAGTCACGCACTAGAAGATTGGTATTGGCTGATTGCACCCCAGTGGAGTCGGTGGTCGGATGAGCAGTGATATAGGAGAAAAGAGTGATAAAGAGCAGCACCAAGGGTGCGAGATTGACGGACTTCATCATGTAAAAGTTGGCGAAGGCTGATTGCAGTAATTCAGTAGATTGATGGTGAAGTTACTCGGGTGCAGAATGGATACGTTAGCTGGAAGGAAGGAGCGTCTGGAGAAGGTAAGCTGTTGAAATACCCTGTTGACATTGAGGAATGCTTAGCTAACAAGCCGTGAATGACGAGATTGGCCTATCAACAATCTTTAATTCCAGTAAGAATCGACACATCATGCTTGCCTTTGTTAGCAGCTGTTTCGCAAATTTTCCTGGGGCAGCGTTGGCCAGCATGTGAGGATTCTGCAAAGATCTCAAGTCGCTGTCCCTGCGTACTCACTCCATTACGCCAGCTGTTATCTTCAGACATCCTGCCAGTGCTATCAAAGTGTAGTGTTCTCCCATTGAGGCAAAGGTGCCATCTGCCGGAGGGCCTGACTTGCAAACCGGACTCATGTCAGACCAAATAATGATCAAGAGACTGGACCCAATTTCCGTGTTGTCAGCTTATAGCTTCTGCGCAATTCGAGGATACTCGAGTCTTCTCCCCGCCATATCCATGCCGCAAGTGCGGAAGTCCACAGAAATCCAACCCTCAGATTTGATTTGATGCCATGCTATTTTGAACGCCTGTTGTTAAAACTTAGTGTTTTGGACCGGAGGGGACCAAGTCTATTTTGAACCGATATGAAAAACTAAATATCGAGATCACCGCTTGATATGTGGTTTGCTCCGGCTCGCTCACTGGAGAACCTCCGTAACGCGCAAATAAGTCGGATGGGAACGAAAGTGGCACCTTACTTCTTATGAAAGGTTTGGGAGGTAAGAGGGTACGATAGATTACCAGAGATGACGAATAGAGTACTGAGGTGAATGCAACGGTTCCTGGGGAGCGAGAGTTGGTACGAGGCGTTTGGGTCGTCCAGCAACCCCATGCTCCCTCGGATCGATTATCATACCTGGGCAAGGCTCAACGATGGTTCGATGGTTTGAACGACTGGAGATTTTGCCCGTCGATCGTCCCATTTGGTGATTAGGTCTTGAAACCAGAGATTCAATCAGGTCGTTTCGGGATGTCGGAAATGCGGAGATTCAAGATATAAAGCATAGACCGTGTTCCATCTCTTGACGAGACGCGACTATACCACACAACTGCTTTGATGTCATTTCATGCAGCTGACTCACTCACTTCTCACCAGAAAAGAACTTCCCAATTTCATCCTTCATCACCAACATATCGCCCTCCATGACCTCCTTGACCTCAAGCCCACCACCACCTCCAGTATACTCCACCATCCAAACCCCATTCCCCTCGCCTTTTTCACCCTTCCCTTTAACCACCTTCAAGATCTGTTGTAGAATCTTCAAATAACGTTCCAATACGTCGCCATTCTCCTCCCCCCACTTCTTCAGCTCCTCACCCATAGTGCGGACGTGGATATCAGCCAATGCAAATCTGGCCTGTGTCTTCTCTTGCATGAATTTCCAATACCCAACGTTATGGTAGTATGCTTCGACAAAATGGCCCGTTTGGGAGAGGTAGAGATCGGGCAACTTGTTTGCAAGAATGAAGGGGTACTTGCTGAATTTGGAGCGCGTGATGAATTCGAGCAGGGTGGATTGGGGTACTAACGCATTAATGGTAGGGATGATGGCAAGGGTGTCCGAATGGCTAGTAGAGTCTTCGACCTTGAGCTTTGCCTTCTTTTTGACGGTATCCTTTTCATGATCATCGGACAGAATGTCCACTTCTTTGAGACTCAGATCCTCGGCCTCCCTGGTATCATGACCGTCGGTGTTGGCTATAGATCCGTCGACCCCTGACCTTACCAAGAACTTTAGATCTCCGAACTCATATTCCGAGATCCGGTAGTGCGATTTTGCTCCTTGAGCCTTCCCATTAGGTCGCAGATATTGTGCCTCGAACGCCCCACGGTACCCATGAAATTGCCCCTCTTCGAACTCCTCTCGTGTCTTTTCCTCCATGCGGTGGCATACCACCGTCTTCTTATCGTCTCCAAAGACAGAGAACCCAAATCGGAAATTCTTGAGGTTAGGTTCTCTGGCAGCGAATGCGTAGAGCTTACGGAGAGGGGAGCAGTCACTGATAATGTTGATGGAGGAGAAAGGGTAAGTGGGCTGAACTTGCAGGACGGAAGAAAAGAGAGGGCTCATTGGGGACTTAGGGTAACGGTCCGCATTCTGGTCGACATAGTTGAATCCAGTATCAGGGGCTATGGCCTGAGGGTCCGAGAGAGCTGACCAGATAAGCGGGTGGCCTTTTGGGATCCCATATGTCAGCGTTATATCAAGGAATGTTGAAGTAGCTAGCGGTGCAAGAAGCATACCTGGTACCAAAATTGTCGGACTTGGAACATCAACCCAGTTGTAAGACGCAACTGGAGTAAACCTAGTGATGGCTGGGTGCTTGGATGGCTCGTCACCGTTGCCAGTGGGTCTATCGATGATAGTGACACTCATTCTGACGGCTCAGAAAGTAAGTGTATTGAGTGCTAATGGATTCGAATACTGATGATGCGGGACACGGACCTTGAAGTAATATGCATGGGTGAACGAGCACAGCGGTGAGCAAGACTGAGGGGACTGTAGTAGCAAACACGGTTATTTACTGATACCATTGGCATCCTTTGTTCCCCTTATAGAATTTGACGGCATACTGCGGTCATGAAACCTCACCAGTAGGGGCACGAAGTCGTGGGACCAGTTGAGACCATGTCCTACGGACCGGTATATGCCTTGTTGCAGAACGCCATGATCGTGCTTTGCTCATATGCTCGTTAATCAGACTATATGATTTGTTAGCGAGCCGGCTTGTCGATGGCGTGGTCTTCGTCAGTTCCATAGATGCAGAATGATGGACTCACATCTCAAATCCCATCCGATTTTGGGCCCAATCTTGGGTAGCTCCTCTGCTACGCTCTGTACATCCTTGTCACCTCTTCCACTTAAACATATCACAATGTCTTTTCCTTCTTCCATTTCCTTTGCCATTTGTACAGCACCCCAGATGGCATGTGCAGTTTCAAGCGCCGGTATGATACCCTCCAATTGCGAAAGTAACCTGAAACCCTCGAAAGCCTGGGCATCTGTCGCAGCGATGAATTTTGCTCTCTCATTGTCTTTCCAGCTACTTAATTCTGGGCCTACGCCAGGGTAATCGAGACCAGCGGACACGGAATGCGTTTCGCTGATTTGACCATGCTTGTTTTGGAGGACGTATGTTCGGACACCGTGGAGGACGCCTTTGGTCCCGCCAGTCAATGTCGCGCTGTGCCGCTCAGTATCAAGCCCGTCACCACCCGCTTCGACACCAAGCAGCTTGACCTCTGGATCCCTAGCAAAAGGGAAGAACATTCCGGCCGCATTGCTACCGCCCCCTACACAAGCCACGACGGCATCCGGTAATTTGCCTTTGAGTCTTTGCATTTGCTCTTTCGTTTCGTTGCCGATGACTGACTGGAATGTGCGGACGATGGTAGGGAAAGGATGAGGACCTATTGCGCTGCCGATGATGTAATGCGTGGTATCAAGATCTACGACCCAAGCTCTCATTGCTTCATTGACGGCATCTCGTAGTGTTTGTGCACCAGCTTCTACAGCCACGACCTTAGCACCAAGCAGCTTGATCCGGAAAACGTTAAGAGCTTGCCGCCGCACGTCCTCCGCGCCCATGTATATCGTGCAAGCCATGCCGAACTTCGCACACACTGTTGCTGTTGCTACACCATGCTGACCTGCACCCGTCTCCGCAATGATTCGCGTCTTCCCCAGTCGTCGAGCGAGGAGGATCTGACCAAGGGCGTTGTTGATCTTATGACTGCCGGTATGGTTCAGGTCTTCCCTCTTCAGCCAGATGTTTGCCCCACCAGCATGTTCCGTCAACCTCTCCGCCATATGCAGTTGACCTGGTCGTCCCATGTACGGGTAGTATGAGCGATACTCTTCCCAGAACTTCGGATCTTCCTTGGCTTCATTGAAGCCAGTCTCGAGCTCCGCAAGGCAATCCATCAAAGACTCAGGCACGTATTGACCACCGAATTCGCCGAACCGTGCAGGCACGGCTGCATCACCGTTGTTCATGTTGAGGGCTTCCAATTGGTCCGCAAGCCCTGGACCATCCTCGCGAGAACCCTGCTTGATAACTTCGGTAGGTTGTGCTTCTTTACGGGATGAGTAGCCGTTCGTCATAGACTCTTCCTTCTCCTGATGCTCTTTAACGCCGTCGATAACTTCGTGTGAGACTTTTCGGCCAGTGATCTCAGAGCAATATTCTTCGACCTTTTTGGCCCCTTCACCCTCGGGAGCATCAGCGAGTGTTATTACTATTTGGCTACCGATCACCACTCCCTCTGCTATTCTGCTGACATCGACATAATGCTGTCGAGTGCTGACGCCAAAGCCAACTGCCGCGGGGACGTTATTGGAGTATTTATGTACGCGGTCCAGGAGTTCTGGAAGAGCTTTGTTCAAAGTTTCGGAGGCGCCGGTGACACCCATGCGGGAGACAACGTATATGAAGGAGTCGGCGATCTTGCAAAGTAGCTTCAATCTTGACTCTGAAGTTGCAGGGGCGATCAGGGGGACATATGATAGACTGTGTCAAGAGGATATTAGCGGATGCTCCTCTCAGACAATTGACACTTTGGAGATCGGTGTCGACGTACCCGCCCTTTGCGCAAAAGTTGCGGAATCTGACAGCCTCTTCCGGTGGTAGATCAACGACAATGAAGCCATTGACTCCGGCTTCTTTCGCATCCTTCAGTATCTTTTCTTCGCCGTAGCTCAGCAGCGGGTTGTAGTAGCCCATGAACAGCACTGGCGCTCTCAGGCCTTTTCTCCTTGCGCTCCTGACAATGTCCAATGTCGATGTGACGGTGACGCCATTCTTCAATGCCTGCGTGTTCGCTTTCTGTATTGTTGGGCCATCTGCGATTGGATCTGTGAAGGGTAGACCGAGTTCTATAAGGTCTGCAACGCTCATGAGCATTCTATTGTACTACTGACGAAAATCGAGGCATACCAGCACCACCAGCTTCCATCCCCAGCAGGATATCTACAGTTTCTTCCGCCGTTGGATAGCCTGCCGTGACATAGGTCACAAGGGCAGAGCGTTGCTCTTTTTTGCATTGCGCAAAAGTGTCTTTGATTGCCTCCATGATCACGGAATTTGATAGGATGAGAAATATGGGTATCGTGTATAGAAGGGAAAGCAATTGGACTTATCGCGTGGATGTTACTGACTCATTATTGAAGTAGAATCGGACCGCATTTAGCGTCATTTGCCACTTGCGGATTCAGAACGATGCATCGAGGCATTCAAGCAGCCTTGTTGTTGTAACATGACATTCATGAAATATCACTAATTGTACAACCCCATTCTCCAAATAAATTCATGCGATAGACCTGCGGACTGAGCCTCAACGCCGTGTGCTCCCCTTCCCCGCACCGAAAACGCCATGCTTGACAATGACAGCCTCTGTAGCTCCCTCTCTTGCGCCATTTCAGAAGTCCGTCACTCGTCCATTATAACTCCAGTCCGCCTTTCCGCCCCATCTCAATGGCTCATTCTTTGGTCCCCCCACCTCCCCCGTCTTGGGGTTCCTCTCACCCTCGAATTCGGGCTTCGCACCTCGTCTGACATCTGGATGCAGTTCTTCTCCCTTGCCCGTGGCTTCAACTTTTGCACTGATCTCTTCCGATGGACCGGATTGGCGGTCGCTTGACGGCGGCGGTGTTGAGTGAGGTGACTGATTGATCTGCGGTCTCGATGACCGTGAGTGTTCTGGGGTGGCGGCTTGATTTATGACAATGGTAGGTTTCGGCGTGCTGAAAGCGCCGGTGGACGACGCTTGGAGCTTTTCGTAGAGTTCCTGCTCTTCTTTGGGAAGACGGGGTGGGGCGGGGCTTTGAGAGAAGCTGGTGGCATAGAAGCGAAATGATGGGGATCTTAAGCGGCGAAACAGAGGATTTGCAGGTCTTGCGCGGTGGAATGACTGCATACTGGATGATGATGAAATAATTAGACAGTGTGGTTAAAATGGGTTGGACAATTATATGTCTGAAGGATTATCAATCTCAAGTGGCACAACAATAGGCGTGCTCACAATTACAATTCGAGAGAACTCCGAATATTGGAGGAAGACGAGGACAGAGAAATCATCGGCTTTCCAATCAATGAGTTCTGAACTGAAAGGAAGTCCCACCAACAGCAAGCTGCGTAACGCGCCACCTCCAAGACCTCGGCAATCTGTATCAGCCCTAAGGTACGCCACAGTCTGGTTCCCGTTACCTCGACACCCATTTCAGCCTCAATGGCAGTACCCCATTCCACAAGCATTCGATCAGCGCCACGCTTCTGGTGTCTGGGGTCAACGGTTAACAGGTCTAATGCTATAGCGTCTGAGGAGTGTACTATGGCCCTGAGAGAATAGGTTGATCCGCAACATACAGACGAGTTGTCCACCCGAACCCCTGATCGCATCTCTCCTTGGTTTGTGATATTTACAGAACTTATACGAAATTGGGGTGGACGCCCGTCTTGCTCATCGTTGGCAGAGGTATTATTCTGGATCATGCAATGACGGGGCTCGTGAATGTTGATCGTCTGTTTCTCTTTTGATCGGATTATGTCGGTACCGCTGTAGCATGGCGGTGGTGCACAGGTGACGGTAGACGGTTGTGACTCGTGATTGGATGAGATTCCGACTGAATACAGATGTTTTGGGTCGACATATACATTAGTCTTATTCATCATGGGGATAGTCCTATTGTGAGCAGGTCCTTCCTCTCAACCCAGATGGTGCCATCCTTAGATAAGCTCATCTCACTTGCCTAGCACACCGAGACATCTGCGACAAGAGCAGACTTTACACACGGGCTCAGGAAGCTTCGGGCTTAATCTGGAAGGAACCTCCTTTCCTTCGAGCAGCGAGTTGCAGGATCTCTTGCGTAGTGTTGCCAGCCGCAAGGTTGGAACGACTATCCACCGAATTGTACCTGCATCGATGAACATCAACGATCGATTCGAGAAGGGTCATATACGGCTTACTAATCATGGTAGCTTAGGGCCCTCCACGACCCTTCCGCTGCTTAGGTATGTAGCAGATCTTGAGCTGCGTAAATACCTCGTTCAGGGGACTCCGGAAGCGCTCGCCGGCTTCGGGTTTAAAGAACAGTCCCCTCAGTATCCACCAGCGACATCGTATTCTGCGAGTAGGGTTTTCTTGATTGACTACAATTACTTGAGCCACGCTCTTCGCGACCGCCAGAGCGCTCTGATATTTGGTGCAGTTGCCGGGGCTGGGACCCTGGATGATGCTTGTAGCACAGTCAATGGTCGTCTGGACCAGTAGTGCAGCGCTGGGATTGGAGCCATTGAAAGCTGGTTGGGGATTGATGATGGGATCGTCGTCCGCGTCTAGAATTCCATTAGGGTTGGCCCATTAGAGAAATAAGTGATATTAAGCAACATATCATAGGACACTGGTTGTAGTTCTTGTTACAGTTCAAGGAACGTAGGAGGATAAGCAGACGGATGTAGAGAAGCCAGCGCTGATAATTTGAACTGGTAGACATATGGAGATCTCACGTTCGGATGTCCGAGAGCATGGCGTGGTAGAGAGACGACAATGAAAGTGAGAGTAGTATGACGCTCGACGCAGCTATCGGCGCGATGGAAGAATGAACTCTAGCATTAGGTATCTTTGAATCTTCATATCTATTTCTCGTTATCGCGCGCCCTTGACGGCTCTTGCACCACCTTTTCTCCGTCAAGATCGGCAAACACCGGCCCTGGGTGAGCGATTATTAGAGTGTATACAGCGACGAGAACCATACTAGATACCATGGTTAATAAGGGCTTCTCAGTGATGAGGCAAGAACGTCTGGATACTTACACTCCTTCCAGAGCGATGAACAACCCTTCGTTGCGTATCAGGGGTCCAGTATACCCTTCGCTCAACTCATCAATACGATAGATGCATCGGATCAGGATCAAAGTGATGGAGATGGTCATGAAGATACTGAAGGTTTTGAAACCTCGAGACAAAGGCGTGGTGCGCGGAGTGACTCGCTGGCCTTTCCTGTACCGGTAGACATACTCGAGAGTGAGGGCAATGAAGACCACAATTACGAAGACCTGAAACGATAAACCTGCAATGGAAACATTGACCGCCGAATTACTGCCTCCCTCCGAGGTAGAGGAAAGAGCGCCGCCGACTGACTGCAGGATCAGCGATAATATGTCGCAGGGGATGAAGATCCAATAGTAGAGTTTTGGTCTGAAACGGGCATATTGAGGCCCAAGATAAACAATACTTTTCGTCGATGCTAGTCAGCAACAGGCCCCCTGTCCTTGAATTTTGACCAGCTTACATCTTAGATAAGGTGATATATATTGCTGCGGTGAAGAAAGTTGGGCCAAGGGTGATACAGACTGGATATGGTTAGACATTTGGTCGGATAGTGTCACCAGATGAGTGCATGACCTACTTATCTGGATGAGAAAACCCTCGAAGGAGAAGGGATTCTGCCAAAGCAAAAGTCTTCCACCATAGCCTATGATTTCACAAACGCAGCCCCAGAACATGCAGAAAACGAAAAACCATGATCTCCATTTGATGCCAATTCCAAGATGGATGATCATAGCGATCGCAAAGAAGAGCAGGAAGCAGACGTTTGCGGCCAATGATGGGCGATACTGGTAAACACTGAGCTCTGCAGGGCATATTGCCAGGGTGCAATTAGCATCTGGGCCGTAAACGACATAATTACTGTAATCGACTTGTTGGTTGTTGCTCATCGTTGCGCCAGGCAGGAGTGGTTGTTACTGCTTTGGCAAGCTTGGTGGAATGCGGGACTTAATGTAGAGGAGGAAGTTCGAGGTGGGTGATGCTGGTGAGGTACGACATGCCGTCGATATGAACGAGGACATGCTGATACAAATATACCTATCCTGTTCCATGACCGTGCGAGGCTCTATGTGAAGCAGCCGAATGGTCGGTGTCGGCGGAATGAATCGCCCGTCGTATCTATTGCGGAAAGTCTACGCGATCAGGTTAGTCGAAGTGTCGGTCCAACGATCAAGTCCATGTTGTTGGACCAATTGTATTGTCAGCCAAGCGAGATCTCGACCGCTGAACCAATCAGCTCGTCAGCTGAAAGACGGAATGAACAATCTCGGTTGTGTCCCTCTGTACGATAATGTCATTGGCTACGAGCGCATTAAGAGCCCAGTGTTATTGACATGGAGAAACCGCACAGCGTACCGAGTATTTTGCCGCTCCCTCAGCCTCTGTTTGAGAAATCATCTTGATCGAATCGCAAACCCAGTTGTTTGAGCACAAATGTGGGATTTGGCAATCTTGCTTCTCAATCGCCCCAGGTGCTTCTTATGCAGGACCTTGGGTTTCGTGGGATATTTGAGGAGCCATCTGCATGTTTGGTACCTCGATTACCTTACTGAACCTCTGTTCGCGACCTCAGCAACAGAGGGAAGCCTAAGCCTCCCACGTCAATGTCACAATATAATAAACCGATTTCCTATGCGCTGGAAGCCTTTTTACTGATCCAGCATCGTCAAAGAGGTCGAAGATAACCCCAGCTGCTTCTAGCCCTCGCTTAGACTTGGTTGGCTCATCTTCCTGATCGCTCGTGTGCCCCAAGGTGGATGCCACTGACGTTACCGGGACATGCTGCGATCCCACATTCTCAACCGACGTTGATGAATCTCCAGCGTCTGGATCGGAGGCAGAATGCATGTCAGGATGCGATTGGGAGCCAACCGTTGCTGCTGCATCTTCATACAAGTCGATCTCACCGAAACCATGACGATCTGGACGATATCAGTACGAAAGTGTATATTTGGGGGATATAAAAAAGATCCACCTAGGCTTGCTCCAATCCATCCAGTACGTCTTGTCTTCGACCTATTGAAACGCAAAGCGCGGTCATCCGCTAATGGAAACTCCCAGCCATCGGCCCGGTCCACGATGGCGTCAAGTTCCTGCTTTTTGTTCGCAACCGTCTCGAGCTCAAGCTGCAACCTTTGAAGGCCCTTGATCTTCCGAAATTGATTGCCCCAAGATTCCAAGGCGAACGCAGCGGTCCTGCTTCTATTCTTTTCATGTGAGGCTTTACCCTCTTGTTTGGGATCAAAGGTGAGAGGCGCTTCGTCCTCCCACCACCACCAATCGCTATGCCTGAGTGTGATTACGAGCGTGGTGGGACAGGCATATTGCCATAGGCCAGTAAATCCAGCAAAGCGATCGCCTTCGAGCCAAATTTGCTGTGCGAAGACATGGACTGTGCGAAGATCTCGCCGCCTGACCAGGGAGCATGGGCGATCATCAACGGAGAGGTGGTTCTTCTTGATGTTTGGAGGCGCGCGCCAGTACCATGATGTATGTTCGTTGATACTTGCAGGAAACTTGTAAGTCTCCCAATACGCACGACGACAGGTCAAAAGCAGTTCAGTGTCGATCCTATGTGGGCGTGTGTAGCCGGGTCTGTAGTAGTAGGCAGCGGAGCTGTACTCCCTGCTAGCTGGATCTTCGTAGGCTGTCAAGGCAAATTTGAAAATAAGATTGCGGACCTCTGGAGGAATTCGAGTGAAGAGGGGAGACTCGATCTGTGGATTGATTGCATGGTCCATTGACAACTCCATCCTGCTCGCTCTCGACCTGAAAGGATAACTCAACGGGCGATAAATCGGACGCAGAAAGACAAAGATGAGCTCAACGAGTGCCTGGATATAATTCATACCCCGAGTAGGTCGTCGTTTGGAATTTTAGGGTTGGTGGCTGGTGGTTGCCTGGCGGCAGCCTTGCGTTATGAATCCTACATGCACCACCTCAGGCTCATCGAGTGCTACTGTTGTGACACACCTGCCTCCCCAAACGCTGCGATGCTGGGACAACGCTCGGAATAGCTTGTTACGTGTTATTTGCTTAACAGGCGGGCCCGCCCATGAAATACTCGTGCCGCCCAGCTGAAGCCCGTCTACTTGGTTCCTAATCGGGTTAGCGTTGTCGATCTATTGAATTGGTGGATGTGCCCGTCTTGGCATGCCAAGCGAATTATGGGGGGCGCACCTCAGTCTTCCATTCGTTCACGTGATTTTCTTCCAATTTGGCCCGCTCCATGCTGATACGCGGGTTAAGGTCGTATTGCGACGCAGAAGCGGCCGCAGGAATCTGCCATATGCGCCAATTATTGTAGCGAGTGGGATGGATACCCGTACATGGCCCAGGAGGCTAAGCCGTTACTGTTGATTGGGGGGGAGCTTTTCGTCATGGTTGCTGGTGCTCCAGACACAGACAAAGCCCAACAGTACCAACAGCATCGACAGCAACGAGGGCTGTGCAAATATTCGACCCATCATTACCACACTCAGTCTCTGGCTGTCAGCTGATTGTATTGACGTGGAGTGTCCGCACCTCAGCCTTCCAACAGAAACCAGTCTTCATCGACACCATGTCCGCGACCGCACTGCCCATCCAACCGACTCCCGCAGCTCCAACCCCGCAACAGATTGACGAGGCGCGGTCTGCCTTCACGGCCTCCCTTCTCAGCGCTGGTACATCTACTGTCCAGTCGGACCTCCAAGCTCGGGCCGGCGACCTTCACGCCAACGCGGCCGCAATCGACAAGCAGGAGCAGGAACTTCTGAAAGAGACCAAAAACCTGAGCAAGGAGAGCGGCAAGTGGCAGAAGCTCGTCGACGACGGTGCAAGAGGTGTGAAAGAGACGGGTGACGTCCAAAACTGGGCCGAGATGCTGGAGAGGGACCTCTGCGTGCTGGAAGACACTATGGCTATGACTGAAGAAGGAGGCACTACAGCATCGGCCAACGGGCGACCACGGTGATCAGGTTTCTGGTCGCATTTGCCTACCCAGGTTTGATCCACTTGATATTCAGATAGGAACGTTGGAATGTGTTCGCGTAAAGCTTATGCATTGTTACCTTCTCAATGGCTTGCCTGATGATGTTTGCGCTAGTTTATTTCACTGGGTTATCAAGCTGAAGAGTTCCGGAATCCATCAGCTTACATGCGTTTCTGTACAACCCGGGGGGGCCTGTTTCCGAGCTTAGTGCATCGAGCGATGTCACACTTGGATACCAATCAGCGCGCGGTGTGAACATGTTGGGACTTTGGTCCGCCTCATGCATGTCACTCTGTCTCCTTCTTTTCCTCCTAGCTTACCACGTGCTCGTTATTTGTTTCCTTCCAAAGGATTCACGTCCACACGGTTCAGCTTGTTTCTCTATTCCTCCTGCCAAGTCTCGCTTGTTACGTACAGTACTACTCAATTGGGGAGCGAGGCGTTTGAGTTTGCTGACTGTCGGAAGCAACCACAAATCATCATCGATACCGTCTCGGAAGCTTACCATCTCAGCCTAAACCGTACTCTTAAGATTCGATGGACGTATACCTAGTGCTCCGAAAGGCCCGGAAAAGCAACCGTGTCGTCGCAATACGAT
>QQTW01001623.1_pt1 | contig 15877 bp, 21 predicted proteins | sample 1904831 | NCBI WGS metagenome assembly QQTW01 (sample SAMN09435610, study PRJNA476489) | Subsurface metagenome, whole genome shotgun sequencing project. | reverse complement strand
CTGCCTCGGAATGTTGATACAGTGCTCGATCACCAGTTCTGTGTAGGTGTGAATTATGATCTGGTGATTTTGCTTAAAATTTGTGCTGATGAAAGTTCTCTTTGCAAATCAAGGGAAAGGAGTTTGGGAGCATGTCTGTAAATTCGGACAATGAGGAGGTGGGTCTTTGGACGTACAGCACACAGGATGCATGATTGGGACTTTTCTTTCTTTTCATTAGATGAAACATAGGAGAAGGAGAATCTTCAATGGCCATGAGGATTATTGGCTTATGATGCTCGATCGATTATCTAGTAGAAAGAAAAGAAAAGCTTCCAGTATTTGACGCAACCTCAAATTACCGGCCCTGGCTAGCGCCTCGATCACGTGGGCAAAAAGGTCCCGTTATCGATAAGCATCTGCGAATGCCAAGATTTCATGAATTTTGTGGAGAGCTTGAAAGACTGTCAGTTTCATTTTCCCACACACGAATGACCCGATAATAGCGCCGTAAAGGTGGGCTCGTTTAGTCCCCCTGATAGTCTTCGGTGATGGAGGGTCAGGTCAATAGACCGCATCGTGCGCCAAAAGAGAAGAAAAAAAGGGCCCCAGGAGGTCAATTTCTACTTGCAGACACTTAGACAGCCAACTGACAACGACAACAGAGAAGAATGTCAAAGCATTCGCCTACGCAAATCCTGGTCGCCTCAACAAGCAAGCCGCCAGAGCTCAAGATGTAGGGCTTGGAGATTTTGCCTCGAGATACGTGCCTTAAATAATTGTCTTGCTGCAGGTCAAAGAAAAGCGGTTACATGTTCCTCTCGTCGACCGACTCCCAGAAGAGGCGCCACCAATCGTCGTTGCGGTGGTCGGCCCTCCTGGGGTGGGAAAGACCACTCTCATCAAATCTCTCATAAAGCGATACACCAAGCAGAACTGGTGATCGAGCACTGTATCAACATTCCGAGGCAGGAGACCGGTTCAGATACAGACCCTATCATCCTCTCTACTAAGAAAAAATTATCAGTACTCCGGGATACTTGGGAGTCAAGCCCCTTCCTCTCCACCATCCCATGGATAGCAGTTTTCGACCAATTCATAACCCTTGTATTCACGCTAAGAGCTAGAATAGGGTTAGGGCTTGAAGCGGAAAGTTTTAGAAAGGGGAGGTCTGTTCCTGGGGAGCATCCTCCAACAAGGTTTATGAAGAATCTTCTGTTGAAAGACGGCTGAGCGGTCCTCTCCGACGGGGCCGAAAGCTGCTAAAAAACCCCTGTTTCGTAGCCCTAGCTGTTGGTGTCCTCCTGGGGTGAAACGATTGTGACGGGGGTGTTGGGAGATTCGAGTGACTTAGTACCGTTTCGTCGATATCAAACACATCCCTTTTGGATAATACCTTTGTAAGTGGGGAATGGGCAAGGTAACGTATATAAAAATCCAAGAAGTGTGGCCATCAAAACGAATATGAAGATAGGATAGAAGGACTAGTGGAAACTATCAGGCTATCGATCCGAGGTCGGCCGTGTTATTGTTAGGAAGGCTGAAAGATTCCCTTGATCCGCTCTCATTGGAAGAGGGAGGTGGAAAGGGGGAAGGGGCTATGATATGATAGCGTCCTCGAGCCAGGAACAAACAATTGGTCTCTCTATAGATGTGCGAGGTTGAGGCAGGGTGACGGGTGGCTATGCAATCCCAAAGCTATTGCCCGGGTGAGGCAACCGAAAGGCAATTATTGTACTTGTACCCTTCGAGCGAGCGTGGAATCCGAAGACCGACAAGAAGAAAAGAGCAAAATTCTTCGCGCTTGCATTATTCGAAAAACCGCTATTCAAAGTTCTACCATCATGAGTATTCATCATACGGTTAGAAAAGGTCGGATCCAATCGTCACCCTTAACGCCGCTCATGTTCTCCCGGTCAAGTCGTTTATCCATCGGTCCTGTAGGTCCGCCCACGTACCGCTTCTGCCCGAAAATCACTCTTTGGCCGGGAGATCCTTTGGGAGGCGCATCGTCTCCCCATCTTCCCACAAAGTAGAGCCAATTCACTGGGAAGCTGGCATCGTGAGGAGTGAACCTTTGGGATGCTCGGTCGTAGCTATAAGTGTACGCGCTGAGCGTCGGATCCCACAGTTTACCCCGATCGCAATGGTCGACGACGAAGCCGAATGGAAGATTGACATGTGGAATGGTATGATCGTGGCCACTGTCGGTGTTAGCGGAGCCTCTCTCTCGAAGCTCGGAGCTCTTCAGTATCTTACCCTGATGTTCCGTAAACAGCATGTGATCCCCGAGCAACGTAGACCACAGGCCTAAGCCCCATTTTCTCGACCGCTTTATATGTGAAAGACTGTGACCTGGCATGCTGAGAAAAGTAGACGGCTTGTGGTGCTCCGTTCTCGAAGCGGATCATGTTGTGTTCCCAGTCTCCGACGTGAGCTCCGAACTCCAACCCAACAACGTGGGTGCCGTCGTTGAAGGCATGAAAGTAGAAATAGAATGCATCTATAATACCCTTCCCTTTGTCAACTGTCACAATCGCGCACGAGGTGATGTTGTTGGTCTTGCGCTTATCATCCGGGGCTACGCCGTTGAACCATTTCGGGTACGCCGGAATACCCTCCTTCGAGGTAAGCCAGACATCTTTACCACCCATTCCGTTCAACTGATCGAGGTTGTCTAATGCTAACGGAGAAGGGGCTTGAGCGACGGGAACTTCTTTGACTTTAGGGATCGTATTGATGACTTGACCTGCGATGTCGGATGGCATGTATTTTTCTGATTTAGATAGCCAAACGAGTGGTGCTGCATGGAATCAGTGTTTCCGAGACACAGAAGGAACAGGCCGCAGGCTGACCATACTCAAGGACAAACCCTGGTAAGCCAGACTGCCCCTGTTGGACCGCAAGTGCTGCATTCTGTCCCTCCACTCCATCCGAACCTGTATCGAGTGGTTTCTGTGCCATCTGGGTGTCTATTGGCGCTGCTGGGGCAAGATGTTAAGATGGCAAGAAGTGGACGTGTGAACACGGTGGGAAGAGCAAGGATAATATACTCCAGGTAAATGCAGGTCATGAGCACTACTTCTGGCTTATGCGACTGGATGTCGAGCAAAGCACGCTTGGGCTTTATGGACGCCATCATGAGGCTGAGAACCAAAGCTCCGGGCCGTCAAGGCAACCCGTCAACGTTGCAGAAAACAAGGAAGACTACCATTCCGCCAAAAGGACAGCGCTGGCCGAAGAAATGGCGATGAGCGCCGTAGATCAACGAAGGAAACGGTGATGCTGCTGGTAGTGAATCACAATGCAATGCATCGCAATCGAGAGACAAATGTGGAGTAGAAAGCTGGGCGATCAACCACAATTCATTTGTCCTTGACGTGGAATGCGTCCATCTCAGCAGGGCTCAGACTGAAGAATCCAGGGTGTGAGCAGGTCACCGTAGCGATCGGTGCATCAGTCACGCAGCAAGGTTTGACATGTTCGTCTAATTAGGTGGCGGGAGATGACCTTGTGCCATATGCAGGGGACTTTCGAAAGGTATTGTTGGATGGGAAAGGAGGGGACGACCGCCTCAGCTGAGCGGCTAAGTAGTATTTAGTTAGTCAGTGAGCAGCTGAGCAGTGGGCGGCTGAGCGAAGTGAGCATACACCTCCAACTCGTGCTGCAGACTTCAAGTTGCATAGTAATTCATCCTGATCACCTCTGAAATTGAAGTTGTTGATAGGACACAGAAATCTCCTGCTGTGATGCTGGACAGGACCGATACGGACGCTGGAGTATTGTGTCGGAATGCCTTCGGAACGGTATTCGGAGCGGTATATTACTAGTAATAGGCGTTTGGGTCTTGGCATGACTTTACACTACTAGTACTAAATACAACAGTAATAAATCTTGCATCTTTAATGAGATCCGTCTTCACCCCAGGAGTCAAATCTTTACAGTCCCTTTCGAACGAGACAAGCACTCCGTTGGCCGAAAAGAAATCATCAGTAAGATCGAAGAAAAGCCTAGCGGCATCGTGTTTCCCTTTCAGAATAAGAAGAAATGATATAAAAATCCTCCTGCTGATATTCTCCCATGCTGACCAATATGAACAAGAAGTCCTAGATTGCGGTCGAAAACGGGTACAAGCTGCAGGACAATCACTCTCAGAACCATGTATTCTGGGTGTATAGACGTTACAAGACACAGCTCGGCGCGGCTGAAGCTTCCTCGTCACAATGATCCTTGGTGTTAATGTGTGCGTGTCCTGTCCTGCCAGGGTGGTGTTCATTTGTGAATCCAAATTGAGTCCAAATAAACCCAGGAAATCAAATGCTTGGCAAATAAACCAAAATCTCCTAGATATCTGTGGATTTGTCAAATTGAGGTCAAAGTTGTATATACAGAGATTAAAGAAGACATTGAGATTATTTGTAGACTAGATTGATCAGTAATTAATCTAAAAATTAATATGATTTAATTTATTACTACACTTAGAGAGAGACCTTTTGAATCTGGATCTCAGATTTCATTTCACAGAATCAGGAAGACAGAACAGTATATTTTCCCTTATTCACACTCCCCAAGTCGATTTCCTAGACAAGCCTTGACCCCTTTGAGCTTTCGTGTGCTCGAAATTAAGAAATAGCACGTTGACCCCCCTGTCATGCCTACAACATATAACCTGCCATCACCTATATCATTAGTACAGTTATTTTCAAGTCAATGGAAACGCCACGCTGTTAGCCATCGGCAATACACTTGCGTTCCTCCTGATCCTGATGCCATTGTTGTTCCTCTCCAAACGCATTCCCGAAAACCCATGCCTCGCCTGCTGTTCAGATCTCCGGCAGTCTTGCTGCGCTCTGACCGGCACAGCTGTCTCTTGAAGCTGTCGCGATTGCTCTCTGACGTCGATTCTGAACTGTTCTATCAATTGATCTTGCTGTCTCCGCTCGTCTTGGAGCTCTTGTGACCTCTCTCTGATGTCGGTTCTCAGCTGATCTATCAGACCATCTTGCTGTCTCCGCTCCTCGTGAAGCTCTTGTGACTTCTGCCTGATGTCGCTTCTTAGCTGATCTATCAAACGATCCTTCTGGAGCTGCTCCTCTTGAAGACTTGACACCTCGTTTCTGGAATTCTCCACAAGGATCTTTAGCTCGGCCACCTGTTCTTTGAGCTTCGCGATCTGATCAGGATCATTAGCTACCACTGCTTGTATCTGCAAACGTTCGACTGAACATTTGTCTTCGATGTAATGCTGTAGCTGCGCCCTTGCACGTTTCAATTCTCGCTCGAGCTCTGTGACCCTTCTCTCCTCTCGTTCGAGCCGAGAGGTCAATTTTTGGATAGGATCGCATGGATACTGAGCATCGAGTTCTTGTGCATGCACAGTATTGGGCGGATGAGGGTTGAGTGGTGGAGTAGGCATGGCAGTGGAAGCCTGTAGAGGTACTCCGTTCGAGTGACCATTGGAAAGCTGTTCATTTTCATCTTCATCCTCGACTTCTGCTTGAGAGAGCCGGTTTCTTAGGTCATCCGGACCGTCAGATGTTACACTTTTCGATCGTGAGCGAGCCATCTCCTTTTCGAAATTGGAAATCACTTCTTGCCGTAAGGCTTCCGCTTTGGCCTCCTTTTTAGCTTTAGCTTCAGCTTCCCGATCCCTTTGTAGCTGGCTCATTTCTCTCTCGTAACGCGAACCTGTAGGCTCGGGGGACCGGTCTTGTGTTTGCGACATGTCGAATATAGGCGAGCGTTTTTGTTGTAAGGCGTAATCTTCGAAGAAGACATATTGCTCACAAACAGGCGAGGCTGCACAAGTATTCTTGAACCCCACTTACAGCCTTGTCCCAACCGACCAATCGAGAGCGGCAGAGGTGGAAGCGCCCCGTGCCATGTGTATTTATCCGATTCGAGCATTTGGCTGTACATCGCAACTTCTGTTTCGTCGCTTCCAAGAACCCAGACAAGAAGTCCAATCATATCGAAGATCACTGTTACGCCAATGTGACCCTACATATGTACAGTTAGGTACGAAGATGCACATCAGTCTTGGTTGGATTATAGAGCAACTGATTGATTCCAGCAAGACGCATTGCTAATGGCCTAAGATTGACATAAGCTCTAATATTCGAGAGCGTAGATAGGTAGTAGAACACCAGGTATCAGGCCATTGCGCAAAAAAGAAGATACATGATATTCATAAGAGAATACTGCGAGAAATAGCAGAATTCGGAGCTCTTATCGTCTTTTCTGACTGGGTAGGTAGTGAGCACCATTCGATACCGTAGGTGAAAGATGCATCGCTGACACCATCACAGTAGATAAAGACAGAATAACGAGTCAGACTATCATCGTTAGGCTCCTTGAAATATCGAGATTCCCATACTGGTGGTGATCTGAAGAAATGAGTGGAAGAAGGCGACAGTAAAGTGGTTTTAGTGGAAACGATGATAAGTTAGTTGTGATAGGGACTGCAGGCTGACTAATATGAGTACTAGCTTCGTCCCCGCTTTCGACTTAATTGAATAACTTTTTACGCGACTGGAGATTTTGAGAGCTATTCGATTGTGTATGGATAGACTTAGCGAGGCAGATAAGTGGCTTTGCCAGCTGCTGCCTTCATTGAAGATTCTGGTTTGGCTTGTGGAATATCATTCATCAGAGCGTCAGGGCATCTTGAACACCACTGACACTTTCCCAGACATGCAGATGTACTCAGAGCAGGTACAGAGTGTTCAAACTGGGACACGTCTTCGTCGATACCACCTACGATGAGAAGTTTCCCCTGGAGAACTTGACGAAGCGACACAGAGCTCTTCAAGGCCTCGAAGACAAAGATGTCGGGTGGCTGGTTGGTTTTATTAATCTCGAATACGCAAAAGGCTTCTTGTATGCTCTGCAGGAGGTGAGGCCTCCGCAGCTTACCACGCCATGGCTCTGATACGCCACCAAGAACAATGTACCTTGAAAGAGAACGAGTGTATTCGCCAGACACGTGCGTAGTGTTATATCGGTTTACTACGACGTGTCACTTGCGGCATCATCTGCCGCACTCGCCTAGGTTCGTGTCGCTACGGAGATGTCATGGCGCTATTCGTGCACGAGGCCAACGGTCGAGGTACTAATAGCCACTCAATATGTGACGCTCCTTTACGGCTTCCTACACTGTTGCTCAGATTTCATACCGAGAAGCGCCCCACTCTGTACATGTCAGAGTACGATGGCCAGACCTACAGTGTCCTCGCGTTGACCATGATGGCACTCTTGTTATCGCTACACCATACTATCGCGTCATTGGCTTGAGAAGAGCGAAGGCCACTGACGTTGCCATTTCAACATCCCAAAAGAGCCATTCAAGCGAGAACCACGGAAAAGTCCAGGAGTACGCAATCTCAGGGGGAGATCATAGCAACGAAAATGTGGTTGAGCAGGATAATATCATACGTGAACTCCAGATCCTGCCATCGATGACCGTCAATGCTGATTTCTAGTCAAGGCTCACTGGAGGTAACATGGCAGCTTGGCGATTCAAGAAAGCAATTGATGTAGGTAAGGCAGTGAGGGCATGTATGCAGATACCTAACCACATTCACCACTGGCCAGTTCTTGTGGCTAATGACGAGGCGGCAGTACCTGGGAGATTGTTGGGCATCTGGAAATAGGCCACATGCAGCAAGGCATTAGCTGGACCGGAGAGAATGGCCTTCCATTTTTCAGTTCAACATTGTCTGAAATGGAAAACGGCTATTTGAAGCGTTAAGGTGATCAGCAGACCCGTTTATGTTATGAAGTATTGCACGATCTGGAATGGACTTGGATGAACAGGGTGGTGGGGATGAATGGCACATTCTCACTTACCCGAACAGGAAGGAGAAGGAGAAGGAGAAGGACAAGTATTTGTTTGGCAATCTACGTTCTGGCCTCATACCTTTATGGCATTGGAATAATTCTTCATTTCAGTATCGGTGCTTGCTCACCTTCCGCCCTCAACAGGTGTATCAAATAGTGGTTGGCTTACCTAAGCTAGCATCCTGACGAAAGTAGCCTGTATTGGCATATATTGATCTACGTAGTACGTCAGTTTTATTAGCATACATACTAAGAGCAAGAAACAGGGCCAGAAAGCTGTACAGGCTCGTGCATCAGAAGTAAGAAAGATAGATAGTTGAAGTATCTTCCTGAGCCTCGCCAATCGACGTCTCCACTGCCAGATTCAAGGTCATTGATTCCCGCTCCTCCCTCTCTGCGAATCTCACACCCATCAATCAACCAACCCGCCATGATCGCCCCGCACCTCAAACACAACCTACCCAAGGAACCTCCCAATGCCAACCCCAACCCCGAGAACCAGGCCCCATCCAACCCAGAGCGACCCAACCCAAGCACGGTATCGGCACACCCACAACCCGCCTACCTGCCCACGACCCCCAACTCACCACTCCTCCTAAACCAGGCGCTCTACACACAAATCCAAAAATCACCACGCAGGAGCATACACAGCGTGACACTAGCGCCGCGATCCGGGCTCGCGGTGCCCGTGCGCGCGAAATCCATCCTGCGGATCTCGACCCGGCACGGGGCGCAGGTGGTGGATGTGAACGTGTTCAGCAGGCCGAACCACGCGGAGCACTTCTGGGCGTCGCGCACGCGGCAGCTGCACTCGAGCCACCTGAGCACCTTTGACCGGCTGTGGTCGAACCTGCCCTACATGCGGCCCATGCTGACCATCATCGCCGACACGCTGACAGCGCGCCTGACGTTCCCGACCGAGTTCGGGGGCCGCTGTCACGATCTGCTCGGCACGAGATGCGATCCCTACATTAATCATTTACTCAGCAGCTCGAGCTCTGGTTCTGGCTCCGCCGATCCGCAGGGCCACCGGGCAGATGCAGGAGGCACAAGTGGAGGTGGTCAGGGCGGGCAGGACTTCGATTACCACTGCCACTCGAACCTGGCGCGGGCGGTGCTGGGGTTCGGGATCGCCGAGTCCGCCGTGCACGACGTGCTGAACCTGTTCCAGGTCACCGCCCTAGACGCGCAGGGGCGGTACTGCATGGAGCCGAGCCCGGCGACGACGGAGGACCACGTCGAGTTCTTCGCGGAGCAGGATGTCCTCGTGGCCCTGAGCACGTGTCCGGGCGGCGATCTGAGCCGTTGGGGTTTCGGTCCGGAGGGGGAGAGGGCCATGCGTGAGTGCTGTCGTCCCGTCGACGTCGAGGTCTTTGAGCTGCTGGAGCCGGATCACGTCTTGAAGGGGTGGTGGAGCCCGCCGCAGTGTCCGAGGTATCGCGGCTTGCATGGAATGAGCGTCCCCGTGGGAGAGGGCGGCGGGGATGTGATGGCCATGGTTACGGGAATGGAAGAGGGATCAGGAGGTAGAGAATGAGGGGGAGTGTGGAAAACCAGAGCGAGTTGAGTTGAGGCCAGCATGTGACCACCTATGAACGCTATCAAGCAGCAACTACTGGGGGTCTCAGCACCATCAGCGCTTGCAACCTCTTCCTCCGCGCCACACCGCTGCGTTCCTGACCCCTAGCAGACCTCTCGTCCACCCACTTACAATTCAACACCATAAAACTGACCCCGTCATGCGGCGCACCCTTCCCCTCGTCCTCATCTTCCGGCCACGTCCTCGATTTAAGACCATACCGCGCAGTCTCGTCGTACCTCTCCAGCTGCGGCAACACCAGCAACTTAATGTGCAGGTCTTTCCCCTCCGGAGGCTCCACTGGGGCGTCTGGCACGTTATCCTTGACGTCGATGCTGGGATTCTGTTCTCTGTTGACTCTCTCTAGGAGGTCGGTGTCGACTTCTTCGCTCCAGGCTCCTTTGATGAAGCCAGAATGGATGGCTGCCGCCACCGGATCCGAGTCGTCGGTGTAGATGCCCGAGCCCCAGAGGAAGCGTTCGGAGCAGATGGCTTCACGTTCGGAGGCGCGGAGCCAGGTTCGGGATACACGGATGGTATAGGTGCAATTTACTTGATCTGGGTTTTTGAAGCCGGGCATCAGATTTGGCCGGATGGATACATTGAGCCTGGTTCGGACTGGGGTGTGCAGCTCGGGGACGGAGAGGATGGGTGAGTAGAGGAAGAATCCGAGATGGCGGCGCGGGTTCGTTGCGGCTGCAGTGACTACCGAACGGATTTTAATCATGGTTTTGGGTTTGAAGTCTTTCTCTTTGGGGGGAAGATGATTGTGATGGTGGTGATGGTGATGACGATGGTGATAATGATCATGGTGATGGTGGTTGACAGTATTTCCGTTGCCTTTGGGGGTTGATAGACGGCGGATTGGGTTGAGGGACGACAGCGGAGTATGTCGACGATGGAGATCGAACGGAGAAGCTAGATCGCCGTTATCGAGCCTGTGGTGGTGACTGGAAGATTTTGTTAGTATGCATATGGCCAATTGACAACCAAAAACCTTACTGGTGATTGCGCGGTTTCTTCCCAGCCTTGCTAGGCCCGTCATTCTCACTGGCCGCCTTGCCGTCTTCTTCTTTGACCTTTCTAGCTCTCTTGCCGAGACCTGAAGTACTTCGGGATATTTTCATCAGATTGTCCTCATTGAGAAGGCGTGAGCTATTGTCATCCCTTTTGAATGGACTCGCTACCAAGCCAGAAGGTCCATGAGACGGGCTTGTTCTCGCAGCCATCACCCCTCCTCCCAGGCCAGAGAAGATGCGACCATGCTCTGACTTGATGCCTATCTCCGGCCCTATGGACTGAGCCTGCGCGCCTTGTACCGCTTGTGGTAATGGTGAATAGCGACCTCCTTTCTTACCCTCCGCTGCTAGCCCAAGCAAGGCTCTGTGCTGAGATAATTCGTCACTTCCCTTGCGACTTGGCTCATCAGGCTGTCCTGATGCAGATAGTACACTCTGGGAGGTATGTGAACTAGCGAAGGGTGAAAATAGTCGGGACCTACCCTTTTCCAGTCTCTCACCAAAGATTGAACGCTCTCCGTGGGACTGAGAAGAATCCTGCTGACTCATGGAGATAGAGGCAGGCCGCTGACTTTCTGAAGATTGAGGCTGGGCAGCGGGCGCCTGTCCATTTGATGGGCCACCAAGTGGCCTATACTGATTCTGGACTACTGTTGGCCGTCGTACATCAGGAGACGTTGAATTCGAGGATGGGGCTTCCCAAGCAGACGCAGAGAGCTGCTGCTCCCCACCTTTGAGAGCAAGAGATTGCTGCTGCGCGGACGAATTAAATGCTGGTGGTCGGATGTCGTATTGTGATGCTGTATTTGAGGATGGTGCCTGCTGTCCAATTTGTGTTTCCTTCTTCTCTTCTGGAGCTCGAATGACACCAAATGAAGGCGGAGCAGAATTGTTGAAGCTTGTTGAGGCTTGCGCGTTGGAATGCTCGGGCCATGCAGGACGACCTGGTTGCGGATGATTGGCTGGTTGCAACCTCGGCCCAGTGAAAGTGCCTTGAACTTGTGGCTGTGGCTGACTACTTGGTCTTTGCAATATGCCAGATATACTTGTTCTTCGCGTATGACTGAAGGAGTCCTCTGTACGCCTGATCGACTCCTGGCTTGGGGACTGTTGAGTAAATTCTCCGAACCGTGGAAAGGCTGCCCGAGATGATATCCTAGCAGGGTCTTCAAAAGGCCTGGAGCCTTGCATTATGCTTCCGGATCCGGACCTATACGGTCGCGTACCTATGAGGTTTGATATGCCCATCCTGTCCGGTGTCTGCGATCGTGGTTTGTAGGAATAGTCTCCAGGGCTAGGTTTGACTGAGTGTTGTGGCGGTGACATTTCCGAAGCGGGCGGGTTTGGAGGCTGAGGACGGTAGGAAGAAGATGTGGTAGAGTTTACTCCTGTGATAAAATCGCGAGATGGTCGTTCGGATTCGGAGCCCAACATAGACGATATCGACATGCTGCTGCTTGGTCGGTGTTGTGGCGGTGGTGGAGGAGGTGCCGGCTGCTGGTGGTCCCTACTAACATTCTGAGGATTGCCATTTGGGAGGGAGGACTGTTGCGAGAAGCGAGGATAGTACGGGTGTGGAGAAGGGGGGAGCATCTGCCGCTGGCCGTTTGCCTGCGGGACGACAGACTGATCCTGAGGACCGGTGAAAAAACCTGTTGTTTCTCAGTATGGTAGGTGCCTTGCAGGCGAAGCGCGTACCACTCTGATGTCCTGGAGGGCTCCTACCACCAATAGCTCGTCTCGGCGACTGGTTAATAGGTTGCGCCATGTGACTGTAAGGAGGTGCAGGGGTAGGCTGTGGGTAGCTGCGGGTGGTCTGACTCTGACCACAGGCAATGTGGTAGAGTGGGCGACCTAGATGGTCTGTGGATGGCGATCGGTATTAGCCATGTCGCAGATAGAGCTCACGATCACGGTGTAAAAGAAGAGAGACTAGATGGGAAAGGAAGAGAAGGGAAGCGATCGGTCGGGATGGATGGGATGGGATAGGATAGGATGACATGCTCCGACTAAGGTAGTATTAGGACTGCCGCTGTGCCACGAGGTTAAGGTTGGCGCTAACTTATGGGTAAAGCGTCTTGGCCTTCCGGGCATGGTAATTGAGCCCATGTCGCAGATCAATGATCTCAGATCAATGGTCTCAGATGTCGTGACACCAAAGCACACTCGATGATTGAGGAACGACAACATATGCGCGGCAAAAAGCACACTCTCCTCAGTAACAGCACAGGTGGAAGTATGTGGGGAAGGAATTTGAGTCATAGCACGCTGTGCAATTGGGAAAAACATGCAGAGAGAAGAGAAAGAATTGCTACCTGAGTCTGGCATGTGGTTCGAATTCCATTCTGAATGGGCCATTGCAATCCAGCTTATGCGAGAGTGCAGCCGCTGCGGAGCGTTCTGCTACTATCTTTCGGGTTTCGGGGTTGTTCTGCCTGATGCAGGTTTCCCAACGGCTTCAGGATGACTGTTGGGCCCACTGCCACGTCAGAAAAGGATCAAGTAAGATGTTCTGATTTTGATCGCAAACATTTCATCAACCTCCATAGATACCGAAGCGAATTGTGTGATGCCAGCAATCTGTGGTTCACGGGCTTTGCTCACGATGCATTTGGTGTTTGACTGGTAAAGGTTTGACGAAAAGGTAGAATCAATGGTTGATTCTTTCCACCTTTTCTAGATATTCGTTAGATATCCGCCATACGGTAGGAGATATAAGTGCGGTCTCGTAACAACTTGTAATTATCAGCATAATAGCCTACAGTAATAATAGTAACTTAGTACTACTATCTCCTGCGCCGCCAAGCTTGCGCTTTCCTCAATAGCCTCGAGCCAATCATTTTCATTACCGAGAGGTCGGCTTCCGCTAGTAGCTTTTATTTGTGCGCTATAACAATACCTATGTCTGGTACCGTGACTTACTACCTTTTTTCACAATGCTGCCAACAACGCCTTTTTTAATTCGATCTCACGCATCACAGGACGCTTGTGAAGTTACCAAAGGTTAGAACGCCTTCTGAGGCTGCAATAGCTCCTTCTGCAGCTAAGGACTCAAAATGCCCAAGAAAGCAGGTCGAACGAATCAAAAAAACAGCTTAGGAGCGCATTGTCAACGGAAGTTCATCGAGCGACAGGCAGCCAGCTACTAAGCAGCGTCAATCACAGGCTTCTGGAGGCTGTCAAGCCTGCGGAGTCTACCTCTGTCAAAACGTCTAAGAGGTCTCGAATCGGGCTGATATGTGTGCCTTTTCTCGGCGACTGGCTGCGGTGATGGATGGGATGGAGATCATTTTCTTCTAGCATCACCCTACAATATCGAGAAAGAAGATGTGAAGGTGATGGTGCATCCCGTTAAGCGGGTCGTGGATAGCGTGTCTGGGGATCTGCATTGCCTGAACAATGGTTGCTAGAGACTGCAAGACCGTCAAGCGGCTTTCAAGCCTGGCAATCCAGCAGCTGTAAGCCACCTTCACGGGATCGATAAACCTCTCAAGGCTGCCAGGTGACTGGTCTCGTGGCGCTATTGCGGTATGTAGACTACGCCGTCTGCAATGTGGAAAGCCACAACAATGGAGCAGCTTTCCTTGGCAGAGCTCTGATAACATCAAATCTGAGCCTGTTGTTGACGATACACGAGTATGACATGGCAGTCGGTTAAGAAGTTCTTGCTGGATTGTGTGATCAAATCTGGAAGCCCAAGACTTTTGAGTGGAGGGTCACTCTTAACGTGGACCAAGGCGGACACTAATAAAATCCTACCACTCTTTGCATACTACGTACATAGTGCTCGTACTAGGAGTAACGAGGCAACTGAAATTATTGGGACGGGCCCGGGCCGAACCCCTTCTCATTTCACGATACTGGGACCTTTCCAACCAACTCACTACACAGATGCCGCTTCACAACTCAAGAACGACGATACAAAGAGTTGAAGTACAGCGCTGCAGTAGCATCTCCAGGCTCAGATTCTTGTCTGCTTTCAGAGATCTACGATTGACATAAGAACTATAATATGCTTAGATCATCCTCTTAATTGTGGACAGCAGAAATGACGAATCAGCAGCTCGACCGGCTGAGCGTGCGCATGGCAACCTATGCCTAGTCCTACTTCCAGCTACAGCGTGTACAAAGAGACAACAACCAGCTGGCCCCAGTTCTTAGGTAGGGATAACGGAGGCGGAGTCAAAGAGACCTGCTGGTAAAAAATCAAGGTCTATCTTGTATGTATCGATACTCAGTCTTCTATCAAGGATCTCAAATGTCAATTGAGCACTCGAACTCGATCGAGAGAGAGCCCTATACCCCATACCCGAACGTCAACAACGCTGAGCTTTCATTACTAGCTCCTAGTGAAACCTCTATTTCCAGAAGCTGTTGTCATGCAAACGAAGCCGTAAAAAACCGCCTACGTGTAGCAGCTGCCGTTTTTGCTTGTGCTTTGGGAAGTGCAGACAGCTGCGTCTTTCGCGATATGGTTATTGCGCAAGTAAAGAAATCCAAATTTTTCACTCAGCTTGTCATGGATCAAGGCGCTAGACCTAACTAGAATTAGCCTAGTAGATAGATACTTCTGCTTCTCTCTAGAGAAGATAGCTTCTGCAGACCTCCACATCACAGATAGATGAATCAATCATCTGCAACTGCATCGTGCCTTTTGCCAACCCTTTACACAGCTGTCTTGGTGATGTTGACCCTTTATTCGACGTGCTGGTTTACCTTTCGGAACCCGTCTTTCGGAACGATCAGGACCAGTCAACAGTATTAGAGGGATGTTGTGTTCGCCTACCAATATAATAAGAAATATGTCCGAATGTCCTTTCAGGTTTCGTGATGCAGCTTTGTTCGAACTGTCACATTCTGTTCCTCCACCGTGAGCAGTGTCTGCAGTGCAGCAACGTTGACACGACTTTGGAATCTTTGTCGCTGCGTTGACGACCACCAATGGAAGCCTCATCTCATATACATTGTGTCAGATCAAAAGGCAACTTGAGCTCGATCGCCAACCACCTACGTGCTCGTATGATTTGTAGCTGCAAACACTTCCTCCTAGGTTACCATGCTTCATCAACATTCACATTACTGAGTTTGGAATGGAGGCACACTGCTGGCGATATGCGGTGGTGGCTCCTTTTCTAGGCATAGTGGCAGTCATTCTTGTAGGAAATCCGTAGTTCTAGCTTCTTGCCCTCAAATCTCGTTCAACATTGGCACGAAATCACGTCCAGGTCTGAGGCCGGGCAGAAGGATCACTCGCAGTGAAGTGAGCGAGCAGGGTATTAGAGTTCTTCCCAAATTGTGTATACTACCCATGTCGGATATTCAAGAGACCATCAGATCTTCGTGCAGTAGTCTCTGCCTGGGACCTCTTCAAAGCCAACTTGAAACGATCCAGCAGTCTTTTCGTCCCTTTGTGAGTGAATCTATCCTTTCTTCCGCCCAACATCGCTGACTAACCAATAGT
>QQTW01001622.1_pt1 | contig 15878 bp, 19 predicted proteins | sample 1904831 | NCBI WGS metagenome assembly QQTW01 (sample SAMN09435610, study PRJNA476489) | Subsurface metagenome, whole genome shotgun sequencing project. | reverse complement strand
CCGCTAAAAGTGAAGGTATCAGATGCCGAATTAGCAACTGTCCAAATCACTCCTCACGCATTTCATGGTGAATGGAACTATACGATTTCACCGCAGCAAATCAAACAATAACTTGTAACACTTATTTCTTGACAACTGCTTAGATAGCAAAACCTCATCAAAACCACCATCGACAGACCTACTCAAAAAACCGGAAACAAAGAAAGAAGATTTGGCAGCATCAACAGAAAAATCTAAACGTCAACCAGTGTCAAGTTTTAGACGAAATCTTTGTGAGGCTAGCCGAAATATTTTAAGTAGCCGAATCAAATGCTCGATAAATATCCGATTACTAGATAAAGCTGGATTTTCATCTTTCTGTTGTTGCGTTAATTCTCGCTTTGGCTTTCTTTTGTGAGGAGTAAGCACAAAGACAGAAATAATTACACAGCCTTTTAAAAAAATCCAAGGGCTTCAACAGATATCCCCATTGAAAAGCAAGCTTTGCGAGGGAAGCTTCGCCCGCAAACGTTGCGCGGCTGTGTAATTTTTTATAGTCATCCACTTAGTAATATTTCTACTACCTTGATAAGCTTTATCTCCGGAAAATGCTTGAGATTTATCAAATTTACTTTGAGACTTATGAAACAACTTTATATCTGCTGTTGGTCCAGGAATGCCTATATCTACTTCGACAATATCTTTACCCTCTGGCAGCCCAATCATCTGACTTTTTAAAGTATGTTATTTCTTCTTGCCAGAAAAATATTGAGGCTGCTCTTTGGAGTCATAAGGTCGAGATATCGGTTGTTCCAGGCTATCGACTAATAGCCTAAAATTCGTCAATACTTCTTGAACAAAGAGTAAATCGCTTTCTTGGTTTGAGACTTGTTCTAACAAACTGAAGGGTAAAATATCTCGAAGAATCGGTATCCAATCATGGAATGTATCGTTAGCTTCAGTCTTGGATATCCCAAACAACATTCCTAATACTTGAAATCTTGGCTGTCTTAAATAAAACAAGCGCAAACATACCTGCTCTTGGATTAGTAATTTGTCCGGTCGACCTCCACCAGTTGCATTGATTCTAATTTTTTTACTTTCCTGTTTTGTTTTAATTTCCTTATGCGGCTTTATGGCACACTTGAACAGCGATTTTAATTGTTCGTAACTAATCTCTAAAATTTGTTTTGTTCGGTGTGGATACTTTTCGATATAATCAAAAACCATAACTAATTTTTAAAAATGGTAGACGCTCGATTTAACGTTTTACCATTTTTCTTTTCCTAAGTTAATATTCCGGACAAGTCTTTTCAATGGGCTAAGGATTGGATCGAGCAACATCAAATTGAGATCCTTCCCAACTTTACACAAGTACAGTAACGAGAGAAGATAGTCATGGAACGAGAGATTATAGATAGCAATGGCAATACCTGGAAATGCGTTCAAGCTTATTCTGGGCTTGGCAACAACGTAGAAAACCAGGATGCAGCGCAAGTTAAAGGAATTGAGGATAGCTATTGGATAGTTTTTACGCTTAGTGGTGGTGCTTTTGTCGGTGCGGCTCAAGCTTGAGGGTGATTGGGAAACGTCTTACTCAGACGAGGCGTTACTCAATGAAATTCAAGCACAGCAGTAACTCCGCCAGAGTTCTTCAACTTATTTCGCCCTGCTAACTTTTACTTTGGAAGATTAACATCGGCATCGAAAGGTTAATAAATGCATAATCCCTAGCGACTTTCCTCGCAGCTAGTTGCTCTTGCACTGCTTTCAACCGTTGATGCTTGATTTCGTAGAGATAGCGTTCTTGAGCGCTGCCCACCTCTAAAGCTAACTAATCCACGTTCTGGTTAGTTGGCTGCTAGGGAGTCTCAATATGCTTAACGGATATTTCTTCTGCCAGTGAAGGTAATTTGGGAGTTTCCACACCCTGCGTATTTAAAGCAAGCATTAGGGTCATGCTTTGCCATTGGTTGTAGCGCTTGAGTCATTGTCAGCACAGGGGATTGACTATGAGGCGGTAGGATAGCTGACAAAGTGCCGAACAACACAGTAGCAAGCACAGTACCTGCCCAACTAGCCATCTTAGTTCTGGCGTTCAAACTTGGGAGTACTTGTACGACGGTGCGTTTCATTGATTGCTGTGCTGCTGGCACTGGCATTGTGACCCACAGAGGGCGTAGCTCCAACACCCGCGCAACAAACTCTGGACTTCTGGCTCGGTTGCCAGCCACTGCTCTATTTGCCGCCGTTCGGCAGCAGTCACTTCACCATCAAGGTAAGCACTTAGTAACTCGAAGCGATCGCGCTGGTACATATCCATAGGCTCAGTTCCTTGATTGGCATCGCTAGTCTTATTGCTGACTTTATTCGTAGCCTCAAACTCCAACGTGTCTTGCGATCGCCTGAATGCTTGTTCTAGGTTAACGGCTCCGGCTGCCCCAAATAAAGTCTGAATGAAACAGCAACAAAGAACATTAATGAACCGCATTGTTTTGGTTTTTAACAGTGGGGCATTATGTCAACTTTTTGAGTTTTTCGCGCACCTCTGCCGGGAGATAACTTAAAGCTTGTCCCTGCCATCCTTTTGTTTCTTGATAGTGCAGCAGACCGCAGTAAGTGTTTCCTTTGTGAATATGCCAACCCCAGTTAGCTGGAATAACTTCATATCCAGATAATTCCTGAGTCAAATAGAGGTTAACTTGCTCAATCTTTTGTCTGATTTTCATGGCCATTTTTATGGCTAACTTTGTTTCTAAATAACATCAAAAATCGGGATTTATGAATTAATAATATTCCTAACAACATCTACTTGCTGACCTTCTTTAGAGTTATTCGAGCGCCACCTTAAGAAGGAGATTTGCCAAGAGCGAATTATCCACAGGAGTTAGGCATTAAGAGCATTTGTATATTTCGCTATTCCTTTAGTTAAAACAGTTTTGGGTCGGGATGTAAACTCTACCTAATGTTAGATGAATATGAAGTTAAAAAACTATCTATCTCAGTCATATCGAGCAATAATTGCTCAATTGTCACTTCTCAAGGTCGGAGTATTCCACAAGGATTAGAACTAGGACAAACTAAGTGGCTGGTGGCGCTTCAACAAGAATTTTCAGCAATAGGGTGTGATAGATTACGAAACTCCTAATGATTCCAAGAACCAGGCAACTTTGCACAACTTGTTTCCACAGAGATGGACATTAGTAGGGGTTGTGCTAATATGTGTACGAAAAAGTGCAAGTTCGCTCTTGAATCCTCTTCTTGTCTTGATTTAAGAAATTGCTACTCTGGGGCAGAACCAATCGGAAAAATCTACGACAGATCAAGCCTTGTAAGATCTAGACTGCATCTGTTTACGTAGATTTGAGGACAACCCCTCGTCAACATAATTAATTGGATTTGACATGATGGTAGGACTGACGAAACACACCTACCATATTTTTATCTCCTAAACTTATATTTCAGATAAATCTACTTGTTCAACCGTTGGTGCTATGAAAGCTTTTGCTTGCTCAACCAATTGGTTATGGCGGCACCTTATCCAATTTAGGAGTATAGCCACCTGTTGCGATTGCCGTTCTGACTTGCGATAGGCTAGCCAAATTGAGTTGGTTACGGCTTTTGCTGGTTTAAGAATTAGCGTCAACCGACTTGAGGCAATCCATTCTGTGCAGAGATAATCGGGCAGAACGCTGTAACCGAGTCCTTGAGCAATTGCACTCCCCAATACTTTGCAAATCTGGAATTACCAGTTGAGGATTTACATCCAAACACCGACCAAATATCACTCGCCAAAACCGACGAAGAACCGGTAAATCTTCGCTGTAAGCAATCCAGGGTTGGTGTCTATTGCCACTGTTCTAAAGATGTTAAATCAGCTTGTATAATATCTTGAAACATTGGCATCTTTGCAGCCGATCGCCCGGCTAGCTAAAAGCTCTCTTTAAAAATCAGTTGATACTCAACACCAGGTCTTGAGATTTCCTGAGTGGCGATCGCACAATCAAAGTGCATTTCTACTGCTGCTTGATGCCGATTTATCTTCCAGGTACTTCCGGGGAGCGATTCCCGGCTTTAGTAGCTGTGCTTATTCAGGTTAATAGAGATGCTCAAACTGCCCATTCGCTTGTTGCTGCACTATTTGAGCTGAAAAATCATTCTCATCATCTTTGAGCAAAGGCTCAAACTCTTGTTTAATCCTCTAATAACATTTACAAGTGGTGGCTTCTAAACTCTTGCGATCGAGTCATTTTGCCGCGACTGTAGCGAACCAACCCTACCTGTTGCACAGTTGCAGCAACCCAAGTCACGGGTGTGGGCATAACAAGTTGGTTAAACATCTACACAACAATAACGTTTGGCGATAGCTGAGTGCCTATCTGCTACTCTTAACTAACTGTTGCTGTTTGTGTCGCAATCTACCTTTTGAGAGACAAAAATTTTAAGCTACTGTGGGAAATTAAATACAAAATTACAAGTCTTTATTTGCTCAGCTAGTAAGGAAATGAGCATCTAAGTTGCGTCAAGCAAGCGCTCAAGCCAAAGTAGCAAGGATTCTCAAGCTGAAAAATGAACGACTTTTAGCTTAGCTATTAAATAGCAAGCTCTAGATTTGAAAAAGATTTTTGGAATGATGATGGCTACAACTGACGAGCAAATTTACTAACTAGTTAAGCAATACCGTGCTACTTATGAGACCTCTACAACTAATAAAGCGCTACGTCAAATTGCTTTTACTAGTGGTTGTATCCCACAGATGCCAAACCAGTTAACCGAAAAACAACACGAGTGTGTGCTTGAGTGGTTAAAGTCAAACTATCCTAACGTTTATGTCTGGGTTATAAGTCAAAGCTGCATCGGTCATCCAGCGATCGTCTGGGGTTGTCAAAATGTAGCTTCCGGCATTAGCAAAATGTAGGTAAATACTTTACTTTGACAGGATTTTTTTGTTCGGAAGTAGACTGACTTTGAAGATGAGCTAGAAAAATTTAGCTCTTTACCATCCATTCCTATTAGCAAGATACTTAGTCTTAAAGAATGAAATAACGATTGAAACTACCTGACTATCAGTAACTAGGTGCTGTTACTAGATTAGGAGCAGAGCAATCAGCCCGTAACTGAGGGTAAATTCTAGCTATTACGAGATAAATGGTCACTGCCATCGATAATCTCAAAGCAGCTTTCATCGACTTTAATCGCTTACCTTTTTATATCTGTCATTCTTTTTTGCACTACAGCCAGTAGTTGAGGTTTAACAGCTCTGGCCCATGATTCAAAATTAAAACTTTCATCTTGAGGACTAACTGAAGCATCAACTGGTTTGTCCATCTGTTGTTGTTTTAAGTTAAGGCTATTTCAATTTTTAGTTTAAACACTACTACCAATGTGAATTAAGCAGCTAAGAGCGTACCTACTTCTTAGGGAATAATATTTGTTAATTAATGCGATAACCGCAACTTATATATTCAGTTAATGCATTTTTTCAGCATATGTGAGCGATCGCCCACAAAACGAAGAGGTAGTCAAACTAGCAAGCATATCTTTTTAATCGGCTAGGGATTGTCTCGTGGTAATTGAACTTTTGAAGTATTGCAGTGCTGGTTGGGATTAAAGTTGGTCTCCTATGAGAAAATTTGCGCGATCGCTTCCGCACGCACAGGCGCAACCCGCCTAGCATTTTTAATAAATGGCTTATGAAGCGCATCCATCAGCTGCTATAACGATGGGGCTGCTTCTATAATGCCTCCAACTCAAAGTTCAGCGGACAGCACTCTTTTGGGCGAAGAGATTTTCAAACAACCCTCATGCCAACTTTAACAGCAAGGAAAATTCATAACTCATTGATATCGGCGGCTTTGCTTGCATCATCTTCGACTGGACTGCCAACGTTTTCGGCTTGAGTGTACGTGCCCACAAAAGAGGTTTCACCAATTGGCTCATCCGGTTTGATATCTGGTGAATCCGAATTTAGCTCACTAGCTGGAGGTTTAAACGGTTGATTAGAGTGGAACGGTGTATTCGACATGACCTGATAAACAATTGGCAGAAGACTCTTTCAATGTATTGCCAGCAATTAATCGTCGCTATCTTTCCCTTGGCGTAATTATTCAACCAACAGCTACAATCCGCGCCAGTTTTGCTCCAAGCAAGCTACAAGAGCGGGTAACTTGCTTGGAGAGCAGATAGGTCATTTTTGTCACAATAGCCTTTTGGGAGGAGGAAGTGCCACTTAAATACTTGTTAAAAGGGGTACTAACTGCAACTAAAAACGGACGAAGTATGACAAATCAAAAACAAGGTGAGATTTCTGCTTTGGAAGTCAAACACAAAGTCGCACTAGAGGTAGAAGTTTAAAATGGCGTTGCAAAGATAGAGCAATGCGTGTAGAGTCAAATACTTCAGAGGAGTATTAAGTCAGATGGGTAATTTTCCAATTCAAAACAGAAACAGTAGCTTTCCAAGAAATATCAACGAAGTAAAGTTAAAATATTTTCTTTAAAGTCAAGAGTATCCTATGGCTACCCAAAAGACAGAATCAACAGTGCGCCTGATTGTTCATGCAAACAAAACTGGTTCTCAAATTAATACAAGCAGTGGTCAAGTACTGAAAGAATTTACTGATTCTGGTGACTACCAGGTCAACCTCAAAGCCGCAGAAGCATGGCTAGCTGAACATGGGTTTGTTCATGTAGGTCTTAGCGATTATGCAAAGTATGAGCCATTAATGATTGGTGATACATCTGAGAGTGAATACGAGTAGGAGGATTAAGGGCGAATGGCATACTTTTTAAGCGCAAACAGCTAAAATATACGCTTGAGTTATTTCCCGGTTAAAAAAATTTACTTCTGCCCCAACTTTTGTTGGCACAAAATGTTTCCACCTTACTCCTGACAATATTCATAACCACAGCAGAACCAAGTGGACTGGACAATACCGCAAACTTTGATCGGGTATGTTATGGCTAGCAATAGTTAGGCACAAACGCACATGACAAAATTCGCGCTCATGTGGGCGATCGCCCCAAAGACGAAGAGGCAGCCCAACGAGCAGGCATATCTTTTCAATGGGCTAAGGATTGGCTTGTGGTAATTGAACTTTTGAAGTATTGCTGTGCTTAGTGGCACTATTGCGATCGCAATAGCGAAAATCCCTTGTACGCTCCCACTTAGCATTTGAAATAAATGGTTGCACATTCAGATAGAACTAGCGCCTTTTATTTTAGGGCATTTATTAAAGCTAGTGATAAACGGCAACCATAAAAGTTAAATTAAGTTAAAAGTATACAAGTCTTGCTTGTTTTAGGATAGAAGGTATTAGAGCTATATATTAATTACCCATCTTACGCAGGTATTGGCAAAATTTAAAACCTAAAACGTGGTTGCTGATGAAGTTCAATAAACCCTAGATTGGCTTACAGACCAAGTAGCGGTAGAAAGTTTACATGAAGTAGTTGAGCTACTAAATATTAAAGCTCCAGCGCTCTGCTCTAAGGTTAAATCATCTTTTCAAAGCTGCACCTGGTGGGATGGAGACGGGAGCAAGTCAGTTTTGCCGGTTGAATTTAGAGAGTCAACAAATCATTGAGATAAGCACAGCGGTGAGCCAGAACTTGAGGCACATTCCTGGTTGACTGACAAAACTCAAGTATTATACCAGTATGACTTGACCGTAAACTCCCTTTGGTACTGCTTTTGAGCCTGTTTTCTGGAAGCAATAGCAGGTTCTGGGTCAGGAGTACCAAAAAGTTGCAAAGAATGGAAGGATGCCCACCCTTGATGCAAGCATCCCTTGATCCACTGCCAACCAATCCTCAGATAGCTATTGCCTCTTTGCCAATGGCAATCGACTCGCCGACGCAGCCCAGAAGCAACCACTTGTTGCCCCTGGACAGTTAAGTAAAGCGTTGCCAGAGATAAAACTAAGCACAAGCGAGATAGCGCAATCGAGGAACGGATTTGAGAACGTTCTAACTCAAAGCCATTAGATTTATCATCTAAAAAGTTTTCTTCGATGTCAAATCGATAGCTGTATTCACGAAACGTTTGCAGGGTGGGAGTTTCATCACTGATGACATACCACAGTTCGCCACTAAGTAAGTCACGGGCCAATGCTAGACAAACCAGTCCAAATGGATCAGTTTTAGTAATTTTCACGCCTTGGAGTAACACTGCCTCACCCAAGCCCAGATGAAATTGCTTCAATTGACGTGGTGGCGTACCTCCACACCAAACCCACAAATCATTTTTGCCGCGAATGCGATAATGCCACCCTAATTCTTCTTTGAGATAGGGCAACAGTTGAGTATCAGCAAAACCTCTGTCAGCAAGGAACCTAACCCTACTTTGTCACTCTAGGCAGAAGAAAAGTAGAGGTCTGGGTGAGCCAGGGAAATAAAAATTGAACTTGTTAGGTTATAAATAATAGATTGAAGTTTAGAAAAACCACTAGATAGCTGAGGAATAGGAAAAACAGTTAGCTCTGGATATATTAAATTAAATAAAATAAAAGGTTGAGCAGTTAAGCGGAGATTGTTAAGAATATTCTTCCAGCTATTTCCATTATCCCAGCCCGGATGTAAAGCAAATTTTGACTTTCGTTGTGGTGGAGCCTGTAACATTTGTTCTGAGTGGAGGCTAACCATCAAATAAGTACTAAAAATAATTTCCCACCAGCGCTCAATGTCTGGATAACGAGTCAAATAAAAATCTGCCCACCCTCGTTCATTTTTACTTTGTTTCAAACCATACTCAACCCAAGCTCTTAACCCGTAAAAATTTCCAACTTCTCTTGGCGTAATCTCTGGGTATTTACTCATGACATACCAAGTTGAGCTATCAGGTAAAGTCAAACTATCTGTTGTAATCTGCCAATATCTTTTTTCTCCACGTTTTCCTGGAATGATTTCTCTAATAAACCGATTTTCGCTCGTCAGGTCAGAGAATACCCTTTTAAACTTATGCCACTTTAAATACTGAATGTGTTGCCTTGGAAGTAGCTCTAGATAATGATTTGAGCGAATAGCTACTATATAGTTTAAACCCAATCCATCTAATACAGATAGAAAATTAGTACCACTCTCACCATACAAGCTGTCTGCCAGTACTAAGTTGAAGTTAAAACCCATTGATTGAAGCTTTCTCATCAGCATCGCTGCTATTTCTGGCTTGGTACGATACTGATCTCCTGGTTTCAGTCTTTCTTTGGGCTTATACACTTCAAACAGTAATGGAAAGGTCATTCCGCAAAAAACACCATATGCTGTTACTACGACAATTCCATTCTCAGTTTTCCCCAAGTTTCCTATATACTGTCGTTTCACATAATCTGTCTTGTTCCCTTTCTTTTTATCTCCTGTTTCATCAATAATTACAATGATTGGTCTACCTTTTAGTACTTGTAAAATCAGTTCTAACCGTAAGGCTCTTAGCTTTGACGCTGACCAAGGTGAGTCAGTTAGGAAATGATTTAGTCCTTGCTGATTAGATAATCCTACAATTTTTGCTATTGCTGGTAATGTTTTTCGTTTTAAATCAGAAATACACCCAACATGAAGGTACTTAAAAGCCTCAAAGCTTCTAACATCTGAAAAACTGCTAGAGTAATAAAGTAGGGTTAATCTCAACCAGCAATCTCCGACCCACTACACTTATACCAAATACACCCTTGTGCATAATTTAGCGCAGTTTCATACATAAATGGTATGGCAAGTGAAGACTAGCTATATCACGATCTAGATGTAAAACTTAATTTTTGCATAAGCTTATATACTCAGCTAGTAATCAGCTAGCTCCGTGCTTGAATCAGCTACCCCAATGTAATTGGTTGTATAACTCGTGACTTACCCTTCATTTTTCCGCTCAGTATGTCAAACTAGGGCGCAGAGAGTTTACTTAAACTAGATGCAGATCTCAAAAAATGTAGATTGCCAGTGGCAAAACACCTTATTTGAAAGCTTTCTTGATCTGGTGAAAGCGCCTGATGGTGACTTTAGTTGTATCGAACGACTTTCCAAAGCTGCTAGTGATGCTTCAAGTCAAGAAATAATTGTAGAATTTCTCTCGCGTTACCCACAAGGGAAACGCGCATTTGAGTCACGTCCACGTTTAGGAAATGTTGATTTAAAATCGCTGTATCAGTTACCCGATAATACGCTTGGCTATGTTTATGCAAATCACATGATAGAAAAAAGTCTAACTCCCCTACAAGCAAGTTCTGTTGATAATAACTACCAATTTTTAGCAGCACATATAATTGAAACTCACGATGTATGGCACGTAGTTACAGGATTTGAGACAAATATAACAGGAGAAATCCAGCTAGAGGCATTTTATGTAGCGCAGCTTCATGCCTCTCGTTTTTGGCTAGCTTTACTTGCTAAAAATCTGCTGAAAGCCGCTGTTTTTGATGTAGAAATTTCTACTAGATATATGGATGCAATAACTGAAGGTTGGCTGATGGCGAAACAGGCGAAGCCTTTGTTCGGCATTCAATGGAATAAGCTGTGGAGTACACCTTTAGAAGATATTCGTACTTCTTTAAATATTGGACAAGAGTGAATTTTTGATAATAGTAGTTTAGAAAAATGTAAAAATAGTATAACCAATTTGTTTTGTTCGCCAGCCAATTTTAAACTTACAGGTGGCTTTCACTATCTTTGGGATTAATTTGCTGTAATCAAACTCCTAGGGCATAAATGAATTGCAGTTATACTGCATTTTCTGCTAAAACTTATAACCACTGCTAGTCGGCGTAAGGGAAGAGCCAATCCTAGTTTTTTTGCGCCAATTTGTGTTGCGCTAACATAGAACTCGCCCTGGTATTTAACTCACCTTGACCCACAGTGCTAGTCCACCTCCACGACCACGAGCGGCAATAAAGCCTTCGCTGACTAGGAAGAACGCAAAAAATGGGAGTTTAGCAATAGATTGAGTGGAGAAATTTACTGCCCCAGATTTGCCACCTCGAAACCCTCCACTATAGATGGCACGACCAAACAAGCTCAACTGCACATGGGTAAAGTCAAATGCCAGTAGGTTTTTCTTACCTAAGTACTTAGCAGGGCCAGTCAGCTTAAACAGCAGTGAACCGAATTGTAAGGAATTGCTAATTTCTGCCGTACTTAGACTTGGCTCTTTGATTGGTGTTTGAGCGCCGAAAGAGATCTGAGCAGGAACAATCCGAGGTAGATAAAAGCCTTTACCTACCGCCATACCATTTCGTAGATGGGCTAAGCGAGGAGCGGTAAAGTACAGCTGCCAATGACCAAACAGAGATTCGAGGGGATACACTAGTCGCTGTTGTTTAGCTACTTTTTCTGCTTGCAGCAGGGCATTGACTACTGCCGCAGCCGAGGGGCGAGTACCATTCCCATCTCGAAAGGTATCTGCCGCTTTATTAAGGGTGTCAACAAAATCAGATGAAGCACTAGGGGTAAGCTCAGCCGTCATAAAGTCAGTTTCAGTTAAAGTAATGCTACAATCCGGTTAATTTCGATGCCGAGTAAGATTTCAGTCTATAAAAAGTCACCGCTGTGCCGGAGAAAGTGGATTAGCCAGAGGATATATTATTACTGCTAGTCGATTAAAATTTGGTCTTTTACTACAATATCGTGTCAGTACTAATTCACACTGTTTTGTGGTGCTAATTAACGACAATAGAATCTCTCAATAGAATCTCTAATACAAAGAGGCTCAAGCATTGCTGCGTTAAGCCTCTTTGTATTGATTTAGTGTCGCAAAATAATGGAGACTGCCATCAAGCGCAAACCATTAAATGTCAGGTAGAGTACAGAAGCTAAAAGTGTTTAGCTGTCTTTGCTTAGTAGCGGCGAGAAAAGCTATTGTCTCTTCGGCTACCACTGAAAGAACTTCTGTCTTCTCTAGGTTTTGCCTTGTTAACTTTCAGATTACGACCCATCCATTCAGCACCATCAAGCGCCTCAATTGCAGCCGTTTCTTCAGCATCTGTACCCATTTCCACAAAACCAAAGCCACGCATCCGACCTGTTTCACGATCTGTGGGTAGTTGAACTCGCGTTACCGAACCATATTCTGCAAAAGCAGCATTGAGGTCTTCTTGTGTGACCTCATATGATAAATTGCCTACATAAATCGACATATAATTTCTCCAGAATCACAAGGTGTAGAGATGTAGATTTCGGAGAGCAGCCTGTCAAGACCAAAAAGGAAGAACCTATCAATACTAAAAACAAACACTGTAACCGAATTTTATTCTCAATTACTATACTAGCACGCTGCTGAGTTTGTGGATAGAGCGAGGAGCGCTTTCATTATCTATCGTCCATCCAATCTTCTAGCTCGTGGGAATTGCTGTAAAGTTCTTCATCTCGTTGCTGGGATCGGCAACCCAAAAAATTCTTAAAATGCTTGCCTTCTAATTCTGGGTTGGGACGGAAATCCAAACAACCGTCTTGGTCTGGTTCCAATGGATGAAGAGCGCAGACAATGTGGCAGTCATCGGCGCTTCGCACTCTTGAAGTTTTGGCATGGCAACACGCATTCTGATTGATTCTAGTTTTACCTCAAGCTTGAATCAAATTTCCCCAAAAACGATCGCGCTAGACCTGGCGCTAGTGGGTACGGAAGTTTTCGCGTGGTACAAGGTTCGCTCGTAATGGCATTCTTTAAAAAGCGGGTATTGTATGCAACTAACTAAGGCGCTGTTTTAAGATTTCGCTATTACCTAAGACCTAGTACTGAACCGAAACAAAAGAAACTGTGTTGTCTGCTGGTCATTAAAGTTATTGTTGCTAACTAAAAGTAAACTTTGTGTGCCATCTCTCAAGCGGGGGCCAAGAGTCATTCCTTGCAGATTGTCAAGGGAAATGCCCAACTCGTTCAAGTCTAATAGTAACTTTTTCTTGATTGGTCTAATGCTTTTAATTTCACCTTTGAGACTGTTAATTCTCGAAGTGTCACTTGCTCCACCTGTTGCGATTTGGAAAATCTTCTCGCCCAAGCCCAACTCCTCTCTAGAGCGCTCCAGACTAAGGAAATGACCGCCTCGATCCACAGATAGTAATTCCACCAGACTATTTAATGTAGCATCATGTAAACTTGGATCTATTGGATAAAAATACTCGGCAATTAAAACGGGCGCTCCTATGCCAATTAAGTAATGCAAAAAACGGGATGAAGCTCCCTTCTGGGAACTGGGCGGTTCCCAGTCTTGCACCAGAGCGGATGAAGTGGCAGTAAATAGATTGACAGGTTCGCCACTGCTGGGGATCGTACCAGTGGGATTGAAAGTTAAGGATTCAAATGCACTTGTTTGTTGGATACCTTTGGATTGCTCCAGGCCATCAATCGCATTGCTGAGATAGCGCTCTGGTATGGATAGGCTTTGAAGCATTTTTCCATTAATGTCAAATTCCTGTATGAAAGGAATGGTTCGATCTTTGGTATCACTATAGCCAGAGATGAATACGGTTTGCTCTGGGGTTATGGCAATGCCTTTAGGAGCAATGGTTCCTTTGGCAAAGGTTTGACCATCCTTATCGGTAAGAAAGGTGACAGATTCTATATTTATTTTTTGAATCCCTATTCTTGACTCGGATGTAGAATTAAAGGCGATATTGAGGGTATAAAACCGTGCAGGAGCAAAAAGGCTAGGATCGTCGGAGACAGCGAGGAAGCGATCGCGTTGTCTGTCATATGTAATTGCTGATAATCCCCCAACTGGTGTATTCATAAAATCCGTTTTGGGCAGCTTATATTCCCCTAAAAATTCAAGGGATAGGTCAAGAAATACCCGATCTTGTGCAAGTGCTGGCGTGGCACAATATGGTGCTACTAAACTAAGCAGCACAAAGAGGCACACTAATAACACACGCGCTCTAAAGTATTTTCTGCCCAGCACTTTCACTCCTCCCTTAAATGCAAACTCTGTTTAGAATATAAAGCGATTGTGTCCAGGCAACCATCCCCTAGAAGGATGGCGATCTCTACTATCAAAAATCTTCGTCGAGGCAAGTGTTGGTTAACAGATTGTTTGTCGCTTTAATAGATCGATGTCGCCCCATCATAAACTGCTAAAATCAAGTCGAATTAAGCAGAAGTAATTTTTTGAGCCTGACTCACAGTTAGGGTGAGCGTAAGCTTCAACAACTGAAAACGCTTGCGATTAATGGTTTTCTCTTTCGATGACATCAATGTGTTAGAACGACAAACAATCTGTTAACCGACCGCAGTTTCGGCAAGTGGTAACTGTCCAGAACCTAGCAGTGGAAACGATACAAACTAGAGTTATTAGTCTTTTTATCATTACATAACCTGCGACTTTCTAGCCTTTGAGTGTTATCCTCTTCTCAGCTTTACTCGGATGTTCAACACAATTACTTATCCTTTGCGAAAGGTTTAAAAGCATGGTATTCATGCCCCTTGATTTTCTGCTGCGGTGGCTTACAGGTTTGCTGTCGATTGCCCTTCCAAGTGGCGGCATTTACATCCTGCATGAATGGTACGAGGGGGAGTTAGTTGCCCGTAGTTGGCTAATTTTGGGATGGACGATGGTAATTTGGTCTTGCGTCGGCTTCTTGCCGCTGGGTCTTCTGCGCCGTCGTGGTCGAGATGAACCCAAAATGCAACGCAGTCGAGAAAGTCAGCGGCTGATGCGCCCCGACGGTAGCGCGATTCACGTTGAGTTCTACGGTTCACCCAATGCACCACCTCTGATCTTGACGCACGGATGGGGACCTAACAGCACTGTCTGGTACTACGCAAAAAAGCAGCTCGCAAAGCACTTTTACTTAATTGTCTGGGACTTGCCTGGGTTAGGCAAATCTAGTAAACCAAAGAATCGGGACTACTCAATCGAAAAATATGCACGTGACCTAGAAGCAGTACTGTCGCTAGTAGAACGACCTGCGGTTCTACTCGGTCACAGTATGGGTGGGATGATTATCCTCACGTTTTGCCGTTTGTTTCCAGAGCATTTGGAAAAACAAGTAGCTGGGTTAATTTTGGTAGATACAACTTATACCAATCCGCTCAAGACAACAGTCTTCAGTCGAATTCTCACAGCATTGCACAAGCCGCTACTTGAACCATTGCTGTATCTAACAATTGCCCTCTCACCACTGCTGTGGCTCATAAGTGGGTTGAGCTACCTCAATGGTTCGATGTACCTAACAACAGAAATCTCTGGTTTCACTGGAGGCGAGACACGCGGACAACTCGACTTTTCAACCCGTCTTGGATTATTGGCTTCGCCTGGAGTGCTGGCAAGAGGGGTACTGGCAATGTTTAACTTCGATGAGACAAAGACCTTACCAGCTATTAATATTCCAGTGCAAGTGATTGTAGGTCACTCAGACATTGCCACCGTTCTTGCTGCTAACCGTCGCATCAGTATTGACATACCCCAGGCAGAGCTAGTAGTTCTGCGTCCTGCTGGGCATATGGGCTTGATGGAGTGCAATACTCAGTTTGCCCAAGTAGTGCGATTATTCAAAGTTTTGCAATGACAAACAAAAGTGTAATACCGCAGTAAGCTAATAGACATTTAGTTTGCATTAGCTCTATTTCCCGGTTTGCGGATTTATCTATTCCAATTAATTACTAACTCCCAATTATTGAGTAATCTATTTAGGGTATTTTTAAGTTGATTGACAAACTGGAATAACCGATTGCAATGAACTCCTTACATGAATGCCACACTAATTCAATTAAATTGAATTTTGGGCTATAAACTAATAGGGATCGGTTAGTAATGAATAGTGAATTTGGAGGTGCCGGAAACCTTACTCCTGGGTGGCTTTTCTTATTATTATTGAGAACAGCCTCAACTGTATTCCTTAACTAGACCTCTTGCAAAAGGTCAAACAGAGGGGGTTTGAAGTAGGCGGAGCTCATGGTTGTACAATCCAGCTATGAGATTG
>QQTW01001621.1_pt1 | contig 15878 bp, 12 predicted proteins | sample 1904831 | NCBI WGS metagenome assembly QQTW01 (sample SAMN09435610, study PRJNA476489) | Subsurface metagenome, whole genome shotgun sequencing project. | reverse complement strand
CAGAAGCGGAAGACCATCCATCTTCAGCGTGCGGAGAAGACGATTCCTCTGGGCATAATGGTGCGCGAGCCTCAGGCCCCAACTGGTGCCGAAGGCGCAAATGTCGCAATGGACGCGTTCAAGGCATCTAAGTTGAACGAGGATGCCAAAGTAGTAAAGTCCGCGGCTGATGAATTGGCTCATGCCAAGATGGCAACAAGCGATAACAGAGTTTGAGAAGCTGGCCTACAGTTCCAGCGAAAGAGACATCGGCTTAGACTAACTGGGATTGGGAGAGATGTCATCAAATGAGCGAAGCAAAATTGAATGGGAACAGGATAGAAGGAAGATTGATTCTAAATTGAATAGCATAGATGGAACGATTCATAGTTACTGGGATTGATGAACAGCGATAGAGATAAGATGACGCTCCTTAGAATGCTTATTGACCACAAAGTCTTCGCTTCCTATCTCTTTGTAACGTTGAAGTTCAGAACTCATACTCCGGACTCGAACGCAGAAATGCCAATATACTCGAGCTAGGATGAGAGCTTTCTCCAAGCGCCAACGCTGATGCTCTTCGATCAATTCTTTGATCGAATTTCTAGGTTGCGATTGTAACACCCAGCGAAGCCAGTAGACGATAGGGCGATGCACGCATACGAGATGTTGGTAGACTCGCGCTCCACAGCCGCGATCGAGCGTGACGATTGGTCTGGAATGATACTGAGAATGATGGGTTTGTTTGATCTTCATTGCTGACATGCTGTTGCATACTTGAGGTATTGGGTGATGACAAGGAGAAGGAGGATTACCCGCTCTTGATATGGGGCGGAAGGTCAACGTCGATGCAGAACAGGCTGCAGATGCGACGCAGAGCTTATCTTGCGTCAGGGAGGGCCTGTGGGATCTGCAGCATTCGACGGATTTCCGTCTCCCCTTTATACCTATCCAGACCTTCGTCAAGATGCTCCCACCACTCAAACAGCATTGACCGGCTGATTATCTTGAACCACGGTGTGAATTTCAACGTGTCCTCTTCGAACATGGCTTTCAGGTCGGCTTCTGATACGTAACGGGTTGCCTGCACTTCGTTCGGATTGACGTCCAGATCAACGTCGGCTTTGATGAAGAGGATATAATCAACTGTAATAGGTTTGTCAGTTGATCGACCGAATCAATTGAGCTGGACCAAGGGTTGGGAGCACCCACTTTCATGCTCTCCCCATTTTCCGTCGCTGGGAGCTTTGTAGTGTATTCTTGTGAGAAACTCAAATTTCTCGAGGGGTACCTGAGCTGGTTTGATGCCAAGCTCATGATTTAATTTCCGTTGAGCTGCCCGTCGCACGCCTTGCACTGAAGCTTCCAGTCCAGAGCCTGTTTCACCCGGTATGCCAAGAGGATGTGAGCAACATGTATTAGTCCACATGTCTGAGGATAAATCATAGACCGTGAGCGATTGATCCTTTCAGTTCGATAGCAACTGCGAAACACAAAGGCGATTTACCTGGGAAGGTGATCTTCTCGGATGCGCGTTGTTGCAACAGCAGACGGTTTTGAGAGTCGAACAGGAATACGGAAAATGCTCGGTGAAGGAGGCCTTGGTCAATGTTCGTCATCAGATGGCCTATATCGACAATGTTAGCCACTTGGATAGCAACTAGGTTCGAGTGGTGTTGATGGCTTCCGCTTCCACTCACAGACTTTCTTGCTAGCACTTCCAATTGGCATGTCATCCTCGTCCAGCACAATGCATACTTCATCCATAAGCCGAATTTGCTCTTCGTCATAGCCCTCGAGGTCGGCATCGCGTGTTTGGGAGCGACTTGTATGAATTAGGGAGGTATCTACGTCGGGAAAAAGCCTCAACACATTGTCGGCGGTGATTTGGTGTCTCTGGGTAGTCACAGTTGTGGTAGTCATGGTGGGATATAGCGCAAAAACGTCGAAGGTTGAACCTCAGGAATCTCGGGAGGCAAGTTCCGACAGCTTGGAGGCCCTGAACGAGGATCCATAGATACCACAGCGACTAGCCTAGTCAGGTTAGCGTACGTCGCACTGACTTCAAAAGCTTGTCCGTTTCCTCCTTAACTCTCTGACGCATACCTATGGATAACCTCTACATGTCTCTACCAGCACCAAGTTACAAGGCTGGAGAACTCACGTCAAGTCCACGGGGAATCAATGCAGCATGGCACATCTGACATGGTAGCGAATGTTGTTCGTGAATTCTATCTCAACCCTTATCTCCCTTGAGATCGATTAACCTTACACCATAACCGCCTCGAGCACGGCGCTCTCGGTCAATACAAGAAATTACTCGTTATGCTCATTCACTCAAAAGCAACCCCTTTGTTCTGATCCTGCAGGTACTTCGGCCCCCTGAGCTTGTCGGTGACACCTGGAATCGCGTTCACGAACCAAATATGGCTCATTGCTGTGCAGAGAGCGGTGCCCAATCCATCTTCGCGCTTCACCTCGATGCCACGCTCCGTCTTTCTCTCCGAGCCTGGCACTTTCTTGCCCAACAACACCTCCTCATCAATTGTGCCCAGCCATATTTCCGTGTTGTCGGGCTCCTCACTGGTGTTGTAGGTGAGGCTACTGCCGCATTCGCCACAGAAAGATCGTGATGCAGTCGCGGATGACTGGTATTGCTTGGTTGCTGGCCAACTGGACAGCTTCGGCTCGATGTTCTTCGTCGGAACCGTTATGCTTTGGGGCACTAGACAACCCGTCCATTTCCTGCACATCGTACACTGACATGTTCCGTTCTACGCAGCAATGTCAATGAAAATATTCCAAATCATGATCGGACAACGCAAGGTTGATTTACTGCATCGGGTGGCCATCGTGCACCATTGTCGAACCTGATCGTGTAGCGGATGGCACCGCAAAGGCAACCTCCGGTGACGGATTTGGGCGCAGACGTATCAGTCATTCTTGAGTCACGAAATGGATCATGCAACTGGACTCTTACAATTTATAAAGAACCGCGACTGCCTGGGGGAACCGGAAGTTGACAAATAAAGCATGCCGCGCATAGGGCGCGCCAAGATGAGGACCGATACGAAGCGAGAATACCTAGGCACGTGCTAGGTAGGCTTGCAATGATTTCATAAAATTCGAACATCTCCGCAACTCACGCTTCGAGTGATATCTGTTGGACCGTATGCAGGTTGCCCAGGTGGCCAATGATGTAAATTCTTCCTCCCAAAGCTTTGAGCATCGCCAAATCCAGCACTCTCAGGATTTGATTTTCCAGGTCTAACTCCGTACACAGCAGACGTTAACTTAAGCTCGCATGACCAACAATCGCTGATCGATTCATCCACTGGGCAAGCTCGATGAACGATATTCCGTTGATGTTAGGGCAAGGCATCCTTCCTGCGTCTGCCCCGTCCCGAGCACTCTGCCCACAATCCAGATATAAGGACGCCCTACCGAGCGGACAAGATAATCAAAGTCAGACGAGGTCCAGCAATAGACCCACATGGTATTAAATTCTTTCTGCTTTCCTCTGCGAAACCATTTTTGATAAGGAATTTGTGCAAAATTCACATTCCCGCGATGTGACTTGTCGTTGAAGAGGTGCTACGTCAGAAGTATATTCTTATTTCTGGGCACTTCTTCACTTAAGGCTACTCTTCTTCCGTCGCCCGTCTTCGTACCCTCTCCACCAGCCTGCTGAGCTTCTTCTGTGCCCGCTCATTGGGCTTGCACAAAATTTGCCCTGAATCCAACGTCACAATGTGGTCGAACCACTCCATCTGAAATCGCTTTATTGCCTTCCTCATAGCAAGTTGCTCGTAGCCGCGACCGGGGTAAATCTTTCCAAGCACCCTCAAATCTTTCGCAATTCTCTCGGCGAGCCTCTGCCAGTCGCATACGTCGACCAGCTGCCCGATCCCGTTATGGGAGATCCGATTTCTTGTGGCGTAGGTCATGATTTCCCACTTCAAGTCCTCTGAGTCCATTCTCAGTCTTCGTGCCGCTTCTTCCACGCCATTGTACCACGGCGTTTCCAGCCGTGGCCTGGGTGCACCGAAAACCCGCACCCTCTCTCTTGAAACCTTGACTGCGATCTCTTCCTTCTCCAGCTCGTCTGCCACTTGTACCCAGTCCTTGCCCTCCAGCTTCCAGATCAAGTCGTTAAAGTCGTTGCCTCGGGCCCTCTTCAGGTTTTCTGCGAGGCAGTCGCCATATTGCTGGTACAGTCGCAATTCTATCATCACAGATGTATTCTGCAGAAGTGCATCTACAAGCCCCCCTTCTCCATGTACTTCATCCCATCGTGACTTGATCATTCCCTAATGCAAATACAATAAGCAGCTGAGTTGGTATGAGGAGTTTGTTGATATCTTACTTCCATGGTTGTGATATCCTCAGTAAGTGCACTTCTTTCGGGGCCCTTCTTCATCTTTTCCACCTTGCGACACTTGCTTGCGAACATCTCGACAAATTTTTTATATCTGTCGGAGATTTTTCGCTGGCTTTTCTGAAGGGCTTTGTTCATGTTCTCAAAATTCTTCGTGAAGGATATGCGATCCTTCAATTCTCTCGCGGATAAGTCTCTGCCCGGGGTCGGAGTGCGAAACCGCGGGCGCCTCTCTCTGGCTGATAGCTGTGTGCGAACGCCGCGGATGTTTGATAAGTGGTGGTAGAAGTACTGGAATGCGGAATTGCAAACTCGGACGCGATTTCGCTGAATCTATTAGCTGCCATTTTCGAATTATCGCAATCGGGCTCAAACTGTCAATACCTACGGACGGAAAACTATGAAGGTCTATGAGAAACAGCAGCAGGCCTAGCTGAGGATCGCTCTTCCTCTCTCTATGGTCTGGGAAGCCGAGCGAAAATGATGCAGCAGGTGTAGCGGAGGACCGCTTATTACCCGGTAGTCGGAATGTCGCTCAACCATGGTACATACATGGGCATGGTACATACATCGGTATAGCCGTATCATCCTTCCACATGAACAATTTTATGGGGCCATTGCACATCAGGAGTCATGCACTTAACTAACCACTCCTACGTGTGGCCAACCAGTCTGTCACTCCAGGATTTTGCTCGTGAAAGGAGTTTTACTGTTACTAAGAAGAAAAACCACTCAGCAGGCTCATCAGTCAGATGAGAACTAGCAATATTAGCCTCTCAATCCTTCCTTCAGCACTTCAAGGACCCTAGATAGGCCACCCGTTTTGAATGGACTAGGAGACTCTTGCGGCACCGCCGCCCGCTATCTCACCCAGCGAGTATCCTGTCCCCTTACGAGATACACCGATGTGAAGCGATCCCGAGCTAAGTAAAAGATCCGCTCTATTCCGAGGTTCCCTTCGTGCCTTTCAAGGGGTTAAGATTAAAATATCCTCAACTAGTTTCGCGGAGGGTAACTCCGTGTATCTGCTCGATTCACAACTGTGGGATGATGAGTCCAGCGCTTATTGAGAATCATCATCTCTGCGGAATATTTAATTTCTATGATGAAACGGCCCCGGCGGGCGGATGGAGATGGCGCATAGAGAACGCTGAACGCCAACAAAGCTGCTGGAATCGAGATATTTGGTGGCATCAACCGATTGTTATAAGTTAGACCTGGAGAGCGTTTGCCAGTCCAGGTTGCACTCCTGTCTCCAACTAGGAATGATTGGACGATGCTATACTTGTCCAATGGTGAAAAGACCTGGTCGGTCTATTATTGGCTGACAATGGGTTTGATGAAGAGAAGTCCCGACGATGGAGCCAGCGACTAACAAGTATCCGTAGAAGCGTCAATTACTTCCAGGGCTTGAGGTGCGATATTTGAAGGTTTCGGCACTTCGCTACAATTGTACAGCAGTCGGCGGCATTTCGGGGACGTACATGTGCTAGTGCCACGTGTGGACCAGTGTCGGGCCGGCAACGCAGAGAGGCTTGTTCCTCCAGATGTTGTGCAGCGGTTTGTCGACTCCGAGAGGTCGCTTTCTGCTTCATCTCGCCTCAATCGGACGGAGAAGCCGATTCCAACAAAGCCACCGGATGCTGATTGGCGGGCCTTACATGGGGTATCGCCTTGGTATGGCAACCTTCCGCCGACATCGCGAATTCGAAGGGATTCCGTCTGAGCTCTTACGCGTTCAAGCTTCCACTTAAATACGACTTTTGGGATATAAGAAGAACTCTGATTGCCTGTTTATACTGCCATGGTCTCGTTCAGGGACTCCCAGTCGAGGATGCCCCTAAGCTCGAGTTTCCCAGGGCGACTGTCGTGGTCCAAGCTCCGGCAGGCAAAGGGGAACTTGGCGGCCGCTAGCGCCGCAATTGATGCCGTCTCCCATAAAGAGATGGGGATGATTGCGCGGGAAACTGGGTCATTTCCGTCCTTCATTTGACGCGCCGCGAGTGTTATTGCCCCGTCGTCGCATTGTATCGAGTACATAAAGTGAGAAATCCATCAACCTCATACATAGCTGCGACACCCACCTCCATTGACCAAGGAAGAGGCGGGACTTCTCTGACGCAGGCGGGAGAGATTGCATCTGGTATTGATGACCACAGATCGCGAGGATGAGTCTTCCCATACCGCAGCAGGCCCGTGCCGTGCTTGCGTACGTCAAGGAGCAGCTTCGTTCGTCTCCTGAAGGGTCGACTATCCTGAAGGACGATGTGTTCATGCGCCGGTTACAGACCCACTTCATCACCATCTTCGCCATCTTCGTCGAACTGTATGGATACCGCAACGACTGCCTCGACCAGATCACGGACCTCATCAGAATGGCCGGAAAGAGCTGGCAGGAGCGGCCGGCATATTTGAAGGTCGTTGACAAGAAGCGGGAGCTCGAGACTGAATGGTTTCTCTCCAACCAGATGCTTGGCGGTGTTTGCTATGTAGATCGATACGCCGGTAATCTTGAAGGCATACGAGCGAGGATCCCGTACTTTAAAGAATTAGGCCTCACTTACCTTCACCTCATGCCCTTGTTCTTAGTGCCTAAGCCTCTTTCGGACGGAGGGTACGCCGTCACCAGTTATCGTGAGGTCAACCCTGACCTTGGCACCATGGATCAGCTTAGAGAACTCGCCGAAGAGCTTCGAAAAGTCGACATCTGTTTAGTGGTTGACCTGGTGTTCAATCATACCTCGAATGAACACGAATGGGCCAAGAAAGCACGCGCCGGCGATCCAGAATACTCCAACTACTACTGGATATTTCCTGACCGGAATGTTCCATCCGCCTTCGAAAGGACAACAAGAGAGATATTCCCGTACGTATATGACTTGCTTTGGCTTGGAGAATGTTCTGACCCAGTGGCTGCAGGGACGATCACAGGGGATCATTCATCCAGCTTCCCGACGGACGTTGGGTGTGGTCGACCTTTTATCACTTTCAGTGGGATCTGAATTACTCCAACCCTGCGGTCTTTCGTGCGATGGCTGGCGAAATGTTGTATCTCGCCAATGTTGGAGTCGACTTCTTTCGGATGGACGCTGTCGCATTCATGTGGAAGCAGATGAACACTGACTGTGAGAACCTCCCCGAGGCTCATAAGTTGCTGCGCGGTTTCAACGCTCTCTGTCGCATAGCGGCGCCGTCTGTTCTTTTCAAGTCTGAAGCGATCGTGCATCCTGATGCTGTCGTGCAGTACATCGACACCCATGAATGTCAGCTGTCCTACAACCCACTGCAGATGGCTCTTACCTGGGAGGCTATGGCCACGAGAGACGTATCCTTGCTCTCCCTGGCAATAGAACGTCGTCACAACATCGCACGCGGCTGCGCCTGGGTCAACTATGTCCGATCGCATGACGACATTGGCTGGACCTTTTCGGACGAAGACGCCAGAGAGCTTGGCAAGAACGGCTACGATCACCGTCGCTTCCTGAATTCCTTTTACGTCAACCGCCATCCGGGCAGTTTTGCGCGCGGCGTACCCTTCCAGGACAACCCCAGAACAGGAGACTGCCGCATTTCCGGTACCACGGCCTCTCTCGCCGGTCTCGAGTACGGAAAGGATGAAGCCATTGGTCGAATCATGCTCGCGTATTCCATTGCCATGAGCACGGGCGGCATTCCGCTCATCTATCTCGGCGACGAGGTAGGGCAGCTGAACGATTACAGCTATCTGAGCGATCCGGCCAAGGTGGAGGACAGTCGCTGGGTCAATCGGCCTCCATACCCGGAACAGCGGTATGCGGAACGTAACGACAAGTCCACCGTCGCCGGCCAACTGTACGACGGCTTCCAGAAATTGATAAAGATCCGGAAGTCCACGAAGGAGCTTGCGGGAGGTCGTTGTATTGATTTCCACACCGGAAACTCCTCCGTCCTTGGATATCAACGGCCTGGCAGAGCGTCAAGATTGCTGTGTCTTGTTAACTTCTCCGAAAGAGCACAATGGGTCGATAGCGAGAGGTTCTCGGCCATGCCCCTGGAAGCCCCTGATCTTATTTCTGGTAAGACTGTTAGTTTGCGGGATACAGGTGTACACTTGCGCCCACATCAGTTTCTTTGGTTGAGATATTGATTCATCTCGCGAGCACCGGCCATTCTATGGAGTTGTTGTCTGCAAGGCTGTAAGTGTATGTACTTGTACCATATCCTTGCATTTCAGGTGCGGCAAATTCGCGCTTGAGCGTACTAGAGATTCTTCCCTCGTGGATATATAGGTACTTTATTGACTGTATTATTAATGGACATCATCTGGGCCAGGTATACTCCTTTGAAGAAATGTAACAGCGTTCAAGATGATTCCTGATAGTGAGATAATAATCGGACGCTGCCGGTTGTGTGAAAGTGTATGCGTGCATATAAATGCATAAAAACGCCTAGCGCCGGAGATGGCGAAACCAAGTATCCGGGGCTTGCCGGTCCCGATGTCCCGCTGCATCATACCGATGCTGCTTACGGGGTTCACAGTGACCAGTACAATCAACCAAAGCAACAGCGCCGTGATGATTGATTTCGCCCTATCTAAGGTTCACTCTGGATCAACACAGTCCAGTACTCCTCTCCGTGACTGAAAACTTGCAAGTCATGGTCGATACATACCTTGGTCTTGAGAGGATTCACTGGCGCGGTGGCCTCTCTGCTTCCAACAGCTGCGAGGCGCTCTGGAGCCCGCCATGTCCGACAAAGGATTCGGACAGATTAGGAATTCCCTCCTGAACTCAACCGCTTCGCTGGCTCCATCTGCCATGGATTTGTTCATGGCAGTGCCTCGATTGGCCCAACGAGCAGGATCCTTTGCGTTCTTGTACATGCCCGAGCATTTGGACAATCTGATAGGGAAGATGCGGCAAGGCGGAAGCGTCATCGCGGAAGCAACATCGGAAGCTGTGCTCAATGCTACGGAAATCACCAAGCCTGGTACGCTGGCAGAAAGCTCCGGTATTGCGCCAGCTACCAGTGCAACGAGTGCCAGCAATTCGAGCGGCGCCAGTAGCGTCTTCAGCTTTCAGCATATCCGGAATCTGGGTGGCATCTTCAGCTATATGACTTCCAGGTGGGCACTTGCTACCTTTGCAGTAGTATGTTTAGAACACCCATCTTGTTTTCGTGGCCTCGCCAGACTGATCGTCAACAGGCAATTGTCCTCAACCGGACCCAGTTCTACGCTTCCTCGCGTACGCCCTTACATTTGCGATGGCATGTCCGTCTTGCCTTGTATATTATTCCAATGATCACGTTTGCCTTCCAGATGCGATGGATACTGTCAGCCATAAGATGTCAGACATCTCCCGATTTTGCCACTCTTCGATACCATAACCCTGAGAAGCGTCTGGCGCTTGATTTTGCCGGGGACGGCGGGTTTCTCCACTGGCTGAGTTCCGCGCTGCTCTTCTGGCAATCGGACGTCGGAAGCTGCCTGGCAGTGGATATGATACCCGAAGGACCCGACTCCTTTGAGTTCATGGGCTCGCTTTCTCTTCTGTGGCCTCTTTTCCTCTCCTTGTGCCTCAGCCAGTTCATTGAAACGTTAGCCTGTGCTCTGCAAGGTCGCCAGCCTATGCCGGAGACAGGAATGACCATCTTCGAGCATTCTCTCGCTTTTGCAGAGGCCGAGGCTCTGCTCACCAACACCTTGGGCCTCGGTTTCTTCGGGCCATCTAAAGCTTCAACCACCCATATACCCTCAGCAGCTCAGGGCGGCTCCACTTCCGCCTTCAAATTGACTCGCTCCATGGTCCTCCACCGCTTGAACGTTCCTCCGGAAGTGCTTCTGGTATCGCTCATTTCGACCTTGAGTCATCTCTCTAGCAACACACTGGCCGTCCTGGGCTTGAGGTCCCGGTTCCGGCTGATCAACACCGGAATCTGGGCTTTATTGTACATGAGTGCTTTCATATGGAGCCTTTTGCGGCTCGTTGACAGTTCCAATGCGGCTGATGAGATTGGCATCCTAAGATTTCCCACCGTGTGTATAGTAGGATTCATTCCACATCTGCTCATCTTAATTGGTATCTTTGCGTGTGCAAGCATTTACGGGCTTGCTCTTCTTCTCACTGCCTTTTCACTTCCGCCTGGCGCGGGAACTTCCAGCAGTGTCAAGGAAAGACTGGTGTTGGCTTATCAGAACCTGCAAGCAAACGTCCATCTCTCCAACAGCACGCCAATAACGCTCAACTGGCACGACGACTTCTACACCGCTCTACTAAAAGCTGGGTTCACCATTCTCACAGCCGCCAGCGAGGCGGTTTATCTAAACGAGGGCACGCAGATTCGGGTGAGTCCATTGACTTGGCTGGAGGAAAAGCGCATCGAAGAAATTGCGCAACAGCAAGCCCTACTGCAGCGGAGTATCAACGCAGTTCCTGCTGAGCTTCGGCAAGGCTTTGTGGCGGACGGAATCAGTTCGACTGACCAGCCTTGCGTCTTATCGCGATACACGCAAAGTTCACATGGTGCGGGTTATTTGTGTGAACGGAAAACCCGCAGCACCGACTCGACTTCTGAGTTGTCAAGAAATGCTGCCAGAGACAGTGGTGTCGGCCTGCTTCAGAGGCGTGGCAGGTGGACCATGACGATAGAGTTTGCAAAAGGCATCTTCTGGCTATGTCTGAGCTTTATCGCCCGGGGCATAAGTGCGGCCTTGCGCAAGCTCGGTATCACATACCGACCGGATTGGCTCAGCAGGCTAACAGGAAACCGCACCGAGCGTCTGAAGGAGACAGTACGAGACAGCTCTCGATCTGGCATGTTGGACTTTTGGATGCTTTCTGATGATGGTACATTATCACTACCCGCTGACACCAACGTGGACGTCGAGGTCGAGATTAGGCGCAGACTCGATAGATCTGGCCAGATAAGCCTTCGTCCTGACGAAACGGAAGAAGCAGTCAGCGCGAACCTGTATTCCTGGTGGAAGTCTGGAGGCTGGTGGGGCGATGTTGACACCAGTGGTGATTATCAGACTCCAGATCGAGACGACGACGACGACACAACGAGCTTGGTGTCTCGCACAACGGAGGTGGACGAAGAGGACGTGTGGTCAGACATCAGTGGCGACGGAGACAGAACGCCAACCGGGCTCCGGTCCTTCTCCCGAGAAACAACACCGGCAGATGGCGGTCCCCTAGACATATCAAGCCTTACAAGCCTACTGGATCCCAAAACCGCAGACCAGCAGCATGAAGCCAGCATCCTCGGACGGCACTTGAGAAGCCAAGGAATTCTGACACGAGCCCAGTACCGCCGTGAGATTGCAAAAGACAAGGCTTCGCTTCTGCGATCGTCACGACACTATCTACCGGGTGCGCAGGGGACTTCAGGCATGCCTGTGACCCCGGAAGAGGAGGAACGGGTGCTGGAGCAATTCATTCTGAACCAAAGAGGAGCCAAATCAAAGTCCTCAAAGGAAGGAGGCGCCGCCTGGGACCATGGTGCAGCTGGCATGGGCTCTGGTGGGCCACAATGTGTGGTCTGTCAGTCTCGACCTCGAACCATCCTGATCTGGCCTTGCGGATGCCTCAGCTTATGCGATGACTGTCGCGTGGGACTAGCCGCTAGGAATTACGCTACTTGCGTGTGCTGCCGAACAGACGTGGTTGCGTATTCGAGACTTTACGTTCCATGATGTGTTTGGCGTCGCGCTTTGCTCGTTAGACATTTCAGGGCGTTTATCAAAGGCGCAATCATTATGTAATATGAATTCTGCGGTGAGATGAAAGGGAATATAGCGCCTGGCTCCCATATCCTCTTAGTGTACTATACCTAGGTATCTAGTGAGATCTATTAGTGCATGTAGCCTTACGAAATACCACGTGATTGTTTTGCGCGAATTATGGCAGAAATCTGCTTTCGTTCGACGACCTACCTAAACGGTGATCCGATGAACGGCAGTCTGCCGATATCTGTCCGTAGGCAAAGTACCTAAGTACCGCGACTTTAGTAGGGACTTTCCTCTAGGATGAGATTCTTCCACCATCACCATCCGTCAACAGCTATCGTGTCGCCAGCATCATTCTAGGACTGACCCAGACTTCCTGGCTCAGTCAAAAGCTCTCCTTGTCAACTCACCAAGAGTTTTATGCAACCAGCGCCTACCGATAACTCCAAAACAGATCTCAACCCCTATATCAATCCAATCGACCAGTCCCCGACTTCCCAACATGGATCACGTCCTGAGAATGACATTGCCTCCGTGCCTTTGCAAAATGCAGAAGCACCGGCTGATGGAGAACTATGTGCTTTACACGATGAAGCCGACGATGTCGAGCCGGCGCATGTGTTGGCTGATGGAGGAGAAGGCGGATGGCTGAAAGGGGATCACGATGCTTCTAGTGAAGCCTATTCGAACAGCAGCGGAGGATCTGAATATCACCTAGCATTGGACTCAATCCCATTGGATGGAGGTCGTGAACGACTTCAAGCCGCCCGATCAGATGGATCGTTGCTTTCAAGGATGCCCAATGGTTTGTGGAGCCTTCTTCAGTGGCCTTTTGTTCGCTCACAGTTGGTTACAGAAATACTCACTCATGCGCTTTCCTACCTATCTCCGGTGGATCTGGCGGCTGTCGCTCTTGTGTCGCGCCGACTTCATGCCCTGGTCACGTCACCGCATGCGTGGATGATGGCGTTCTCGCGTCTCTTTCCTAGACAAGACCCGCTGCCAGCACGAGCAGGTCGGCAGAAGCACGCGGATGACGACGAACGCATGCTATCCGATAGACGGTACTTTTCTAGGCTCACTGGATATGCGTCTTGGAGAAGCGAATACATTTTGCGGACACGGCTACTGCGATCCATAGCGCGCGGAAAGCCTGCCAGGTCTTCCAAAGTCGCCGGCGTCGTCCGCGGAGGGTCCCATAGGCATGTCAAACCGATAATCAAGTATTTCTCGCTGTTGAACGATTCTATCACTCACATTCACGCGTCGTTCGGCTCGACAGGAAACATGCGACACCCGAAGTTGATTCACGGGACAGCCTTCACCGGTGCTGCTTCGCTGAGTTCGCCCTCTACGGGCGAGGCCTCCGAGTGGGGTCTAGGCGATCCGCATGCTTTCTCGTCACAGTTTGCTGATCGCTTTCCCGGAGAAGACTGCTATGGACTTGGTACTGGAAAAGTCGTAGGCGGGCGCAACGTCATGGACGTGAGCCAAGAACACGGAATGGTCCTAGGAGAATGCTTCCCAGGTGGAGGGTTATACTTCCGCCATGTGGACGAGATGAGGGGCCGCTATCTTCTTACCTTTACAGACTCATCCAATCCCCAGCTAGGGATCCCAAGGATTCGGCAGGCTAACCAGGCAGTGTGCTCTGCATGGATAGCGAAGACAGCAAACATTCCGAGATTGACCGGAGGGCTTGTCGGTATCATGGCGGGCTCCTCTGGCGGTGTCGTCTCCGCTTACAGCCTTGGCTCAAATGGCTTTCGCGATGTTCGCCTCGGTCGAGGGGAGATTACCGCTCGCTGGGTTCTCAGCCCAGGCGTGCCCATCATAGCTTTGGCGATTGACGAATCGTACGCTCTGCAAAGACTGGCCCAGAATCGTATCTGGGCCGTTGCTCTAAATGCTCTTGGCGAGATCTTCTACTTGACAAAGCTTCCGAAACGACCACTTGCTTCTGGCACTTCTTTCCGAAATGAAGATGCACAAGAACACCTAGCGTGGACCTGCGCACGCTCGGTCTACTGGAATATGGTGGAGCCAAGCAGGCGCGTCGCGCGAGACAACCCCTACGACAAGTCGGCTGTGACCGGGAGTTACACGCCTCGATCGTCGTGGGATGGCTTGTGCCTCAGCAGCGACCAGATTACCGCAGAAACCAAAGAAGTCGAGTCCTTTCTTCGCAAACAGCCCTGGGACTTCAGACAGGCTTGTCGCGGCTGGGATATGCAGCGACGTTTGGAAGTGGACTTTGCTGGTGACGATGGTAACCATGCTGGGGAATCTGTCGTCGTATTCGAGTGTGGTATCGAGGAGGATGACGTCTCGGCGATCAAGCGGTTTACCAGGATGAAAGCGAGAAAGGAAGAAATGAAAATGACTCCGACCATCGGTATTGTCATACAACTCCGCAGCACCGCAACTCGGCTAACATGTGTTTAGACTTGAGTGCCACGAGCGCCAAAGATTCACAAGACGGAAATTCAGCTAGTGGTCTCGGAAAGAAACGCACACCCTGCGAGTCTGACTTGTCTGTTGCCCAGGACCTGGATGAGGAGTGGATCTGTTCGGGTCTTTCTCTTGGGGACCTCGGCTCTGTTCGAATCACTTGCACAGCTCTTGATTACTCCACCACTGCTCTCCTTACCACGAGTGAAGAATCAACGGTCAGTCGATCAGGGCGGCAAGGCGCATCCGCGCGTCACGGAACGTCGGTGCTTGACAGAGATTATGGAAACGGCACTTCTGATATACCTGGGCAACGCGCTCGTTTCGTCGCTGCCGGCACGGCCTCCGGCACAATTCTCGTGTGGAACATGCGTGCTGCAGTTGCAAAGTCTGCTGAGCTCCTAATGGCGATTGATCCGCTACGCATAATCAGCACCACCTCATCTCAGATATCTTGTCTCGGATTGACCGCCTTATACGTGGTGCACGGTGGTAATGATGGCCTTGTGCAGGCGTGGGACGTTTTGGGCTCGACCGAGCAGCCCCTCCGCGCGCTGCGTTCTCGCGCCACCGCCTATGCACGCCGCCGTCTCGCTCAGGATCATGGCAATATGGTAGCAGCACGCGGGAGGCTCTTCGCTGCTACTGCTATCGCCTTGGACCCTGATCCTACGGTTCTCCAGGGTGTAGTGGGCTGCGGCACGCATCTCTGGTATTGGAGCTTCAGCTCTTCGAGCGCGGATCAGTACAAGGGTCGGAAACGACGCATACGTCGCTCCGAGCGGGGCTCAAACCATAATTTCAACCCCAATTTCAACCCCTCCAGTCCTTCCAACTTTGCAAAATCCAGCCTGAAAGGCTACATTGCCGACGAAAAGATCGAGCACGACAAGGACGAGGCACGCAGACGGAAGGACGCGGATCGCTTGGCCGGCCGTTTCGGACTGGACCTCTTGGGCAACGAGGAAGAGATGCTGGCTTACGCAACGATGCTGAGCAATGAAAGTCTCGAGCACGACTTGTTGCGGAGACAAAGCGGCAGCAGCTCCAACAGCAGTGACTTTATTGAGCCTCGTGCCGGGAGCAGCAACAACATCACGCCTATTCGTCGTCGCGTGGCCGAAGGCTCTCCTGTGAATCCAGCTTTGAGCCCTGATACCGGAACGAGCGCCAGAGAAGTCACGGAGCTTGGACCCTACAACCAGAGCTTCGAGCCTGTGGACACTCGGCATTCGCGTCCCAATTATGACATTCCGATTCGATATGCTAAAGCCCGTCAGTCGACCTCACCAGCCTCGAAGCATTCCCCGCCTCAGACGTCTCTCGAGGCTGGGACGGAGTCGTACACACCACAGGAATTGG
>QQTW01001620.1_pt1 | contig 15879 bp, 9 predicted proteins | sample 1904831 | NCBI WGS metagenome assembly QQTW01 (sample SAMN09435610, study PRJNA476489) | Subsurface metagenome, whole genome shotgun sequencing project. | reverse complement strand
GTCGAGTCCGCGACCGAGTACTTCCCCATCGTCCCCGTCGCCTCCTCGCCCGGCGGCGCGCTGACCGCGACGTCCCACGACAGCCGGCAGAGCATGTCTGTCCTCGCCGCCGCGCAGGGCGTCCATCTGCCGTCCCCCGGCGGCACCATCATCAGCACCGCCGGCGCCGCAACCGCAACCCGCCGCGCCCACCTCGGCCGGCCCAAGCACGTCCGGCAGAACACCTCTTCTCCGACGACCCTCACCAGCCCCGTCTCCAGCGTCGCCATCTCCTCCATGCACCTGCCCTCCCGCCAGAACACCCGGCCCCGCCCGGACTCCGTCTCCTCAGACCACAAACCGCACCCCCCGCCCGCGCCGCCCCTGCCCTCGCCGCCCGCCCCGGACCCCAGCGCGTCCACAAAGCAAGGCTCGGGCCCGGCAACCCCGCGCGTATCCTCCCCGCGCCCGTCGAGACCGAAACGCTCCCGCCGCAACGTCTCGGGAGCAGCGGCAGCCGCCGAGCCGGGCTCGCTGACGGCGGGTCTGCTCGACGGGTCCGTGCCGCCGATCAACGTGCTGATCGTCGAGGACAACATCATCAACCTGAAGCTGCTGGAGGCGTTCATGAAGCGGCTCAAGGTCCGCTGGCAGACGGCCATGAACGGGCGCGACGCCGTGACAAAGTGGCGCGCCGGCGGCTTCCATCTCGTGCTCATGGACATCCAGCTGCCGATCATGAGCGGGCTGGAAGCGACCAAGGAGATCAGACGGTTAGAGAGGATTAATTCGATCGGGGTGTTTAGCTCCGCGAGCGAGAACGGGAGCGTGGCGGGCGATGTGGAGACCGAGCAGGTGGGAGGGCCGCTGGGCAAGGATAAACTGGCGGATGGGCTGCTGTTTAAGAGTCCGGTGATTATTGTCGCGTTGACGGCGAGCTCGTTGCAGAGCGATCGGCATGAGGCGTTGGCGGCGGGGTGTAATGACTTTTTGACAAAGGTGCGTTGGTTTGTTTCATGTTCTCATGCTGCATCATCACCATTATTTTCATCATCATCATCCCTGACTGATCTCAAATTCTTGTCCTCCACCACTCCACCACTCCTAGTCCCCTCCCTCATCCCTCCATTCCCCCTCCATCAACTCCACGTTTCTCCTATCCGAAAACCCACACTAACACCCCCAGCCCGTCAACTTCGTCTGGCTCGAGCGCAAGGTCAAGGAGTGGGGCTGCATGCAGGCCCTCATCGACTTCGACGGCTGGCGCAAGTGGCGCGAGTTCACCACCGCCGCCGACAACGCGTCCCACATGAACAACGCCGCCGCCAAAAAAGCACGACGGTCGTCCGCCACGAGTCCTACCGTCAAGAAAGACACTGCCTACCAGGCCGTGGCTACGGGGCAGACGGTTAGTCGGAAGACTACGCCGACGAAGGAGAAGGAGAGGGAGAGGGAGAGGGAGTTGGGATTGGGGTTGGGGGGTCAGAGACAGAGAGGGGGGAAGGCCGAGGGGGAGGAGAGTGAGGCGGAGGAGGGGGATGATGGGGAAAGGAAGAATAGGGTTAGGGATGATGGACGAGGTGGGGAGAGCGATGATAGCTGACACTCCTTGGTGCTTCTCTTGTTGCTTTCTATGCTGCGAGGGATCAAGCATGGGTTGTCTCTTTATAGCGCTCTTGCTCTTGCTCTGTCGGTCGGAAGTCCTACTCTTTCTCTCTGTCCCTCATCTTCTGCTCCCTCAGTGTTTGGCGTGTTTTGTTTTCTTGTCTCACATTTTATATCTTGACAGTGCAGCTCAGCCGGCGTCGATACCCTCAAAGTTCACATCTACATACCACCCTATCTCGAGAGCCTGTTCTCCTAGAAACCACTACCACCATCACCACCTCTCTCCCGCCCCTCTCATCATCGTCCCCTGTCCCCCATCCATCCGTCCCAGCAAAAGAAAAGCGCTGCCCGCCTTCCACCCTCCGGATCTCCCTCCCATCCTCCCATTCCCAATTTCCTACTTCCTGTTCCTTCCAACAAAGACCTCTCCGGCATCGGCTTTCCAGGGCTAAATACCCAAACTGTCTAACCCTTCCCCCCTTTCCTCTACCCCAGTTCTTTTTATTCACTGAAGCGAGAGGAGGATATACCACCGACCCACGCTGGGGTTTTCCTTTCCTCGTGACTTATCTCAGAGCGGAATCGACTGCTCTCATCATCCTCGGCCTTGTTTCTGGACCCTAGCTAGACCTCTTTTCTTTCCTTGCGCCGCAGCCGATTGGGCTTTTCTTGCTGGCAGTTGTGTGATGCGTTCAGGGTTGCTGTGGAAGGTAGATGTGCGTTGCGTGGCTTGGAGGGGTGAGATGTTGGGACTGAGGAGGATGGTCGGAATACCTCGTACAAATCAGCATTATGTCTCGAATGGATACCTCTTGACTCAATTGATAAGTGCATGCATGTGAGAGAGCGTGACGGCTTGGAGCTAATGATTACCCATGCAATTTCGTAACTGTATATCATTCCGGTAAAAGAGCTGTGATAACCACTAAAAGTGGGGATTTACTAACAGCTGGGAGCCAGCAACCCGTGCTGCGCCGCGAGAGACAGGGGAGGCGACTTATTCATTCTATGATTGGGGTCCGTTACGTGCAAAGCTTACTGGACATCACAAACCCCGCAGCATCCGTAAGAGAATCATTAACAAGATGCATTCACACTATCTAACATGGTATCAAAGCGTCGATCCAATCCCATCACATTAACTCAGTCAACTCATGCCACTAATCCTACAAACCCTATTCTTATTCTTCCTCGAACGTGGCTGGCCCACTCACTTACATGTTGAGCAGTGCGACACCGGCGACGCAGAGCGCGGCGGCGCCGACGGTGGCCATGCGGGGCGCGCCGGCGACGGTGGCCTGCTGCACGGGCGCCGTCGTCGAGCTGGCCGTCTCCTCGGCGCCGGCGTCGGTCGAGGTCGGGGTCGGGGCCGAGTCGGAGTCGGAGTCGGGGATGAGGACGCTGGGGGGCGTTAGCTGACTTGTCTTCGTGGTATAGAGCGGTGGAAGTGTTGCCAGCATGGAATAGAGAAAAGAGGGGAGGGAAAAGGGAAAGAGGCAAGCTCACCCGTCAATGACATGCACGACACCGTTGGCAACGAGCACATCCGCCATCGAGACAGCAATGTCGTTGACAAACACGTTCGAGCCTTCCACACGGATAGCGACCTCGGCACCGTTGACAGTCTCAACCATCATGCCGTCGGTCAGCGCGGTGCTGTAGCCGACGGTGCCCTGGACGACGTGGTAGGTCAGGATGCTGGCGAGCTCCTCCGGGGACAGGCCGGCGGCGGTGTCGGCGATGGCCTCGAAGGCGGCGTTGGTCGGCGCGAAGACGGTCACGTCGACGAGCCCGTCGACGGTCGCGACGAGGTCGGCGGTAGTGAGGGCCTCGGCGAGCGAGGTCAGGCCGGCGGCGGTCGCGGTCGCGCTGATGCTCATCGGGAGGGTCAGGACGGAGTCGATGATGTGGACGACGCCGCCTTGGAAGAAGACGTCCTGCAGGGAGAGTCAGAAGAGGAATCTTCGAATTAGCGAGGGTCTACGTACAGCCGTGGTGACGGTCGACTCGGCGCCGGCACCAGAGTAGACGGTGACGCCCTCGCCCTCGCGCATGACGCCGACGACCTGGCCGCCGGTGACGTTGGCGTACGTGGTGTCGTTCAGTAGCGAGGCGACGAACGTCTTGGACTCGGGGATGTCGGCGGCCGCGAAGACGCCGGCGAGGACGTGGTACTGCAGGATGGCGCGGATCAGGCCGGGGTCGGCGGCAACGGCCTGGGATATCTCCGGCATGGCGAGCGCGGCCTCGAAGGCGGCGTTGGACGGCGCCATGATGGTGATGTCGGAGGCGGACCCCAGCGCGGCCAGCAGCTCCGGGTCGGCGGTGACGAGGCTGGTCAGCGTGGACAGCTCCTCGGTGCCGGCGAGGGCGTCGGTCAGGGTGGGGACGTTGCCATCCTGGGCGGAGACGGCGGCCAGGAGGGCGGCGAGGGGAGCGAGGTGCTTGAGCTGCATTGCGAGTGACGGTCTAGCGATTGGGGTAGAGAGTGTAATGGAAAGCGAGTGATATAGACGCAGGAAGCAATTGAACGGAGACGGAGGAAGAGATGGGCGAGAGATGAGGAGAAGAAGGGAAGGCGAGCAGGAGGAATGGACGGATGTTTATGTAGCAGCGAGGGCCGGAATGGTCTGAGGTGACCGTGTGGCTATGTATGTCTCTCTCCGAGATTGGTAGACATCATCACATCCCCACATGTCCCTGGGCATCCCTGAGCAACGGCGACAACGAGACGGACAACGCAAGCGACGCCGGCCTGGAACTGCTCCAAACGAGCAAATTAGAGGCCTCCCGTCGCGTATGTTGGCCCTTCTCTGCTCCAGTCGCTTACTCACTCTCTCTGCGACGACGAGAAAAAAGCATCAAGGCTGGCCAAGCGACGTGCCGAGACTTTGCCCAGCCCTGGCGAAGGAAGACATTCTCTAGACCGATCGGAATCTCACGCGCTAAATCTGGGATGGGACCCTGGATGTCGTGCCAGCGCGGATGGTATCATTCCGTACGATGAAGAAGCAACTGACAGTCTTCCTCTGCGCTCAATGCTCTTCCTGACGACGAGTGCTCGTTTGTCTCCAAAAGCCAGAGCTTCTTGGACGTCGTGCTGAACGAGCCGTCCCGGTGCTGACAGGATTCCCAACGTCGTCGAGTCCCCACATCAACGATCGAGGCCCGAGTGCTCGACGTTGAGCCCGCTGCCGACGGCCCAGGGAACGCAAAAAACCCCGCGCCGAGAAGCTGTCGTGCAGCTATGACCGGCTGGTTTAGGTGTAGCGGTTCCTGCACCAGGCTTAGCTCCCGGAGTCTACCCCTGGGCCCTGCAAAAGGCGAGATGATCGACGGCGAGGATGCCCACCTCGAATCGCGAGATCACGCTGGAGCGGCGCCGTTGCGATGCACAGAACGTTCTTCATCTCGGTTGCAGCCAGACTGTCAATTCAACTGTGATCTATTTCGTCGACGATTGCGCGGGCGTCTGAGGCTCGGCTCTGGTCGTGTCTGATGTCCTGACGTGGCAGTGCTGGTGTTAATGACTTTGATGACAGTCGACTTGACGTTCCAATGCGATGTTCGTGAATGGGTGACAGCGTCCGCCGTACCCGGCCACCCCGGCCCCACTGCCCAGTACGGGCAAGTACGTAATGTACAAGGGTCTGGCAAAGCTTGGCTGTTGTCTCTGCGGCGGAGATTTTAATGAAATGGAGATCCACTCGGAAGCCGACGGCTGTTGTTTTTATTGAGAGGAAGACAGGCGCATAACAGGTAGGAATGTCCGTAGTGGCCGTTGAAGGCGCTCGTAAAGCCAGCCATCCCTGAACCTTTCGGATCACTCTCTGGGGGCTCGATCGGAGAATTTATGCGGAATTCGCTGGCTGGCACCACCGGTAGCAAGACCGCCCAGAGTTGATGAGCCAAATCTCGTCAAGTCGATTGGTAAGGAGTTGGCCCGCAAGACAACTGAGAAGAGCATGTGAATATGAATCCAGTTCAACTTCTGCTTACCTATGTACTGAGATTGGAGGCATAGTAGGTAGGTGCAGCAGTATGTATCTCACACACTGTCCCAAGCTTGCTTTACTCCTTTCCATCGTCTCTTTGTTAGCATCCATTTACCATTCGTGCGGCGTCGTATTACTATGCGTTTGGGCACTTCTATACGAAGCAAAACGCATAAGGGTCACGCCCGGATAGTAATCCTTTCCCATAATGTAAGCCCACGGGGTTTGTATCAGGTTTTGATACTGCTTGTCCATCCATCACGATGTTCGTTGAGGAAAGGAAAACGAGTATATCAGGCCTCTAGAGGCGCAGGGGAGCGTATGAGGGTTGTACGCTATATGTACGCCAGAGGCTATCTTCGCTGTGCTCTGATTATCACCTCTGTCACCATCGTCATCATCATCTTCTTCGTTCTGATCTGCATCATATTTCTTCGCCTTCTTCAACGTACCGGCATCTTCCTCCATATCGAGATCCTCCTCATCGTTAGTCTTATCAACAATGTCGAGATTCTTCTATGATAACATTAGTTGTATCACGCATCACACGCAGGAAGCACGTACCGTGCGTTTTACTAGTATCACCATCTGAGCCTGTAGCTCATCGTTAATCCCTTTCGCATGAACGGCGAGGAAAGCCCTTCGAACTTCTTTGGGATCTACATAGTGTACAATGTTAGCACGCACCTGGAACGGCACTCGCAGTAGTTATCTGGGTGATATCCTGACTGAATGCCCGCTACATCGTCCTCCATATCGTCGTCCATCTCCTCCTCCGCTGCGAATGTTGAATCAAGCCCAGGACTGGGTCTCTTGTGTCCCTCCTCATGTTGCGTATGTACGCGCTTAGGTGCCGGCTGTCCGTCTTGTGATGATTCACGGTGCTGTTTGCTGTCCTTGATTGGGCAAAGTACGAGATTCGCGGTGATGTTGCACCGTCCCGAAGTCGACTGTATTGTAGCTTGGAGTCCATAGCACGAGCGGATCACCACGTAATCTAGAGTGTCCCAAAACTGTTCCACCTCATGGTCGTACCCAATCTTGTCTTTTACTGCGTTGCAGAAATTGTTCCAGTTGGCTCTGACCCCAAAAAGATCTGTGGTATCGCTATCCATGAAATTGATGAAGGGTGTTCGTGCAAAACTTGGGCTTTGGTGTATGATCGGTAGACACCAACGAAGCCCAACCTTATGAATTGATCGATAGCCATCAGTGAAGTATTCCAGATGGCTTTTTTAGTAACGGCTTCACTATAGGAAGGGTCATGACTAGATCCAGTCATGACTGAATCCAGCCACAGACCTGTTGATTGTGCTTGTATCAGATGATCAATGGTATTGGAATCTACCTGATGTCTTCCCTTGATGGGAGGCTACGAAGCTATTTTACATATGATCCAGGGGTGGTGGCTGCCTAAGGTTGATATCTAGCATAGTCTAACCGTCCCAGTCGACCATCCATGGATAGTGAGGATGACTGACACTAACCCGCGTTCTGCCTGGCAACAGCCATCCAATTGCATGTGTGCCTGTGTAAGCTTGATAGAGCTAGAATCTTCTCAACAAGACCTGAGAGCGCGAGTGATTATACGTGCTGTAGCTGATCCTGAGGATGACGTTTGTCTAGCAAGCTCTTGTGTCTCTGGCGCTACAATATTCTGGAAGGATATTATGAGTCGTATATACGGCTGTTTCATAGCGGCGCAGTGCAAGTCTTTTTGCTTTTTGATACCGCTTGCAAGAGCATACATAGTGCAGTTCTTTGACCATGAATAGACGGAGCCATTTTGAAGTTGCATCTAACCCTGGCAAATTATTCTCTCTCGGTGCTATCTGTGTGCCTGTTTTTCCATTATTCCGGGTCAATTTGTGGGGAATGCGCAGCCCTGGGCAGGGTCTAATACTCCCCTCTCTGACAAGCCCCCCAAGTCCATGCGCGTAGCCAGCCAGAATTATTGGCGGCAGCATCAGACTGGGCTCAAATCCTTTACGTCCCTACTCGGGTATATGTCCTGCTCGTCCTCCTTCTGTGGGCGTCGGTGGTGATGTAATCACGTAGGGCTGTTCGGGGTTGATGGGTTGAGGATTCGAAGAAAGAAACTTTTGTGTATCGAAACTTCTTAAGAATCAGCTCAGCTCTTCCAAAAAGGCAATGTCGTGGGCGGTGTGGATCTGTCGTAGCCATAGTCTGAACAGACACGAAGCGCTGATACTCCATCTTGCATGTTCCTGTAACGGATCACTAGCTGTGGTGATGAGCGGGAGACTGTAGTCTGGACCGGCCAAGAGGAAAGGGAAAGGGAACGTCTCGGAGCACACGTGTGTCCGTTCTGTAACCTTGAAAATATACCTGGCTAAATGTGTCATTGACAGGGCACGTTTTAGCTGAGCTGCTGGCGTTCGGAACATCTCCATCAGAAGTAGATGGAGTTGTATCTCATACCACCGTGTTCAAGATAGGCAGCATCACTTGGCCTCGTAAGGATCACATCAAGAGCTAGAAAGATCTCCTACAACGGAGGGCGTGGGAGGAGGTGAGCCTCGAGCGTGACGCTTGCGGATAGCAACGAGGGGAAATCTCTATTGCTTGTAATTGTTCAAGACTTGTTGACTTAAGTCGAGGAGATCCCTTGTTGGCTTGGTAGTGTTTGTCCCACGGCTCCTCGAGGCGGACGAGCTGCGCTACCTAGCGCTTGTAAAGCTGCACAGATCAGCCCGAACTCGCCTCCGATGCATTTGCCAGTGGCACTCACAGGTTGGCAATTGTGACGCGCCATCCGACAGCCGGCGGATAGCTTGCGCCCGAGACGATGTTCGCAGTTCCTTAACGGACCGATCCTGCCTATAGAGCAGAGCCGCAGCGAAACGACGAGATTGTCCAACCGTATGAAAGCTTCTCAGATGTCTGAGCGAGGGGTTTCGACGGAGGCGTTTTGAACGGCGAGGTCGTGACAGCGTTTACGTCTTCGCTGGTTTTACCTTGCTTGACGGGAGAGCCACCTTTGTCCGTTACGGCGCTAGAGTGGGAAGGATTCTTCAGCGGCGCGTTGTCGCTGGCACGTGTCTTTGGATCGTTGTCTTGCTTCGTTGCCTCTGGACGAAAAGGGTTTTTGGACGGCGTAATCCACCTGATTGCGAGCCCGGATGATGTGCCGGGGCATGTCAATAATAGCACTGTATAAGAGTATACCCGTGGTTCTTTTGAAGTCTCTGCGACTGTTGAAATGAGCTATAGACGTGTTCTCCCACGTCCATTTCGTTGTGTTTTACCCCTTTAACTTGCTTGACATTAGAGAGCAGTCACCCCGACAGAGTCGAGAGACTCTTCGTATGATTGAACGTATGATGCGACGGTGGCACCGCGCCTAGATTCCTTTTCTTCCTGACGGCATACGTCTGTCATGTTGATGAGGACAAGCTTAAAAAGAGAAGAGTGTTCATAACCAGTCACATCATGCGGGCCGAGTTCTTCAAGATTGTGACTTCTGGGGTTCCAAGACTGGACTGGAAAATTGTCGCTGTGCCGAATCCATAATCGTGTGTCCCTGGAAGCCCACTCAATCAGATCGTGAGCAGGAAATGTGTTAGTTCTTCCTGTCGAGGTAACAATCGGAGCGATATTTTAGTCGTGAAACTGATAAAATTTTGTGCCAAGGTTCGAAAGCATCGCAGGAGTGCGAATCGAAGACTTTTCGCAGGTGGAAGACCTTCGGTAGATATGTCGGCCATAGGTAGATGTTTAACCCAGCCGTCTTGATGGTAGCTGGTATACACGCGTAGATACTACTCCAATGCCGCGTTAGTGTTCTCAGTTTGGCCGTCAGTTTGGGGGTGATAGGCGGTTGATAACGCGGCCTTACCCATCCGCTGACAGAGTCGCTGCCAGACTTCAGAGGTGAACTGACTTCCTCTGTCAGAGACAATCGTGCTTGGCAGGCCGTGGTTCAGAGACATCGTAAGCTGGTTCTTGAGGTGACACTATGAAGGGAAGAGAAAAGGTCTTGGAAAGTAATCGAGGAAGAGGATTGGGTAAAGAGATGTCTGGATGGAGTACAAGCGTCCGCGGCGAAGGCTCTCCCACTTCGAACATCACAAGATGGAGCCATGCACTCATCTGGGGCTGACAGGCTGATCGCTTCGTGCGGTCTGAGGGACAATATGTACGATCTCGCTCGCTGACCGAGCAGTAGAGATCAAAGAAGGTCAGAACAGTTTATAACGTGAGAAGGGTCCTCTTTGGATCGTAAGTAAACGTGTCATGGTGCAGTCTGCGAACTTCAGTAGAAGTGGCAGAAAGACTTCCACTGCGGAGTGAAGCAGCTTTGCCTCGCGGGAAATTGTCGGGGCCACATTTTTTGGTTGAATGCGTATTGCTCAGACGTTAAACCTTGTTGCCTTCTTCCGACAAGGAGCTGCCCTGCATCAATAAGCAAGAACTGGCACTCATCGAACCTTGTTGGATCATGTAGAAATCCAGTCTGGATGCTAGCATGGTTTTTCATGTAGTCGAAGATCGTTTTCGCGCATGTGTCTCCTTCGTGTATATATAGACTTTCGCGAATCCCAGCTGTCGAACAATGACCGCTTGTTATGGCACAAGTAAGTCGCGATGAGGACGATGAGTCGACCTGCACGTCTTGGACGATTTAGATAAAACCCCTGAAGCACTCCTTTACCATATTTTCCAATTGTTGAATCGTGCGGCGCGGCCGCCAGATCTTTGATCATGCTCCTTTGCTTTCCAGTTCACTTTCCATGAGATCAGCTTTTGCTCGGCTTCGCATGTCTGATTGTAAGCCTCACTTATCAAATGTACGAAAGAGCTTCCTCAACGTCCGGAGACGTCGCCTTACGGGATGAAGTGGTGCTTGAGCTGTGACGAGATTCTAAGAGAGCCAAGATGGTGCCAAGCTCTTCCAAAAAGCGCTCCTTGCCAGTTTATTCGCCACTTTTCACCCTTCCGCGCCGTTGTCTTGAACCTATAGATGTCACATGGCACGAGGCGTGGCAATGTGACAGTTGTCTCAGCAAGGGCTGCCGCGGTCTCGGTTGCCTTGTGGGCTGCGTCCTGCGAAGTCTCCCCGCCTCCGGTCGACTCACGGGCATCCAGTGGATTCTGCATTGTCTCTGGAGTGTCACTTCTTGAACCTTGTTTTTCTTGTAAGCTGAATGCTCAACCTGCCTCGCCTCAACCAGTGTCGAGCCTCGCATGAATTCCTCACGTTCGGAACGCAGAAACACGACATAGGCCAGACCAGCTCGCAATTGCCTTATTGCTCGTTCAGAGAATTTGTTGCACACAGTGTCGATCTTTGTTTGCACGAGTTGAATCTCGAGGAGAACGGTATCTCATGTCCCTCTCTCCAATGCGAGAGCTCATCATTCAGAAACGTAAGAGCCTGAGTTTGGCTTATCAGCATCTCTGACCTGTGAGTCTGATGATCGGCATTGTTTGCTCGTTGCCCTTGAGGGTCTGTAGGTGACTTGACAGAGGGAGTTCTCCTTAGCCCGATTGACCTGAATTGGCCAATCTTCCGGTAAGGTGAGGTAATGAGCAAGATGCACTTGGTGTCTCCGGTGTTAGGCTGAGACACGCGAGAATAGTCAGTCGTCCATATTGTGTCCGGTTGCGTCCACTTAGATCGTGAGGTAATATCTATCTGTTGAAGCAGAAGGCGGGATTCCACACTGATGATTCGTCTGCGTCTTCTAGCCCTAATGGCGGTTGGTGTGCAGGCGTGTTGCGGTATTATCAAAACAGTGTTTGTGCAGAAGCAGTCTCAAGGCGGACCCTCTACGCAGCTGTAGTGGTAACCGGCGTGCCGGTCCACTTCCAGGAATTCTAGCGTTCAGATTCCGAGCACTCGAATTCCGCTCCGTAGTATGTATGAGGCCAAAGTTCCAGCGCTCCTTCAGTTTGCTCGGCTTGCTCTTGTTCAATGTTAATGGTGCGTGCCGCTTCTTCTGTGACGTCTCTTTCGTGGCGTTTCTTTCGGCTCCCTTGTGGGATACTGTACATGACTTTGCCTGACAGTCGACGCAAGGCTGTGTCTTTTAGCTGCTCCGTACTTCGCCAGGTAAGACTCCGTCTCAGCTGCAGCTTGTAGGTATCAGGATGAACCGTCGATTTTGCTGATCAAGCGCAACGCCGGAGCTCATCCAGGTCACTTCATGATGGGATCTCGGAGAGAAGACACATCAGCCGGGATGAGCAGGAACAGGAGAGTCTCTGGTCAGACGACCACAGACAAACCCAGACGATGTGGGTAGTACGTAGGCACGGATATTGATCTCTTGAAGTGGCTGCGAGTAATATTAGCACATAAAAAGATTCGCCGGATCTTGCGGCCTGCTCAATAATTTCGGTATAGGTCTGCTTTTTGGACACCAAAAATCCGAAGGGAAGCAAGAAGAACGGAGGTTGCTTCGATGGATGTGACATCGATATGAAGTTCATGGGCCACACGATCTCCGACCGTGTTTAGTTCGAACACCGCTTTTGCTATCATTCTCTCGCTGGCAGCAAACTTCGAATGCAGCTTCTGACAACTTTCAGGAGCGGGAGAAGAGGACGCGATGAGAGGAGAGGGCACGGAGTACTTGATGGCAGTTTGCGGATGTATACACTGAGTAGTCTCACGAGGTAGAGATTTCGCGGCGTCGAGACAATTGACGCCAAAGGCGGGTAATCGATGCGTACTCGGACAATATGGAATTATTAGCTAGATCTGCGTCTCGCCGAAGCACACGCGATAGCCATCGATCGTTCCATAGCAAGATCGAGCCCGTCGTCGACTCCACGCCGGAGGGCGCTGGAAGCCCGAGCGCTCATCGGCCTCCATGGCGGCTCGGCTGCTGCTCGATTGACCTGAGAACATTTCGTCTGGACCTCTCTCCGTGCCTGAGCACGGCTTTGTTTACTGGAGCTAGGGTGCAGCTTCTTCGGTCGTCGCGTGGTCTTCGGCCTTGGGTTTTCCGGTTGCGTCCCGATTGGACATCGTGGTAGAAGGATCATGTTCAATTTCTTGAACTGATGTGCGGGCAACGCAGGTGGGTTTATACTCTCTGTGAGGAATGATGAGTTTTGATTAGTGTAACATCCACGACTCGGATGCCGAAATGAGGACGAGTTGGGCGAATATAGTTTCGGGTTCATGATAATCGCGGTGCTAATAATATATAAGTGAATGGCGCAGACGACTGAAGCCCTCTCATCTGTTAAGCGGAGGTTGACCACTTGCTGAGTACATCATGTGTCGGGTCCGCCGAAGGGCTCAAAAGTGCTGTGAAAGTGGGCGCTTGATATATAGAATGATTAGGCCATGGGTTTGAGTTCCAAGACAGTAGCCATGGAGGCAGCAACAGGCGAGCGTTAACCAGGTGTTTGAGAGTGTAAGTTGGAAATTGGAAGTTTCTAGGATCTTAGATATTTTCCTAGCTTCACAGCCGTCAAGATCAACTGCACAACAAGATCTTACGCTCATGCCGTTTCCAAAGACGCCATCGCTATGCCATGCGGTCATCCAAGACCAAAGAAAAAAAAACGCCAGGTAATGCCGGCATGCATAGTAAGCCATGCAGCGAGCCGCCCGCTCTACCCGGCGCCGAAAGAAACTACCAGCCGCCGGACCAAGCAATCGCCATGACGAGCGGGACAATAATAGCCAACAAACTGCTACTCCTATGGTTCTCCCCGGCCGCGCTCCTCGTCAGCGTAGCCGTCGCGACCTGCTGCCTGCCAACGGGGTCTTGCACGCCGTTCAACCGATCAACTGCATCAATGGCCGGTCCGACGTTGAAGAAATCCACAAGAATGAAGGACGGGCCGCGGTCCCACTGTGTGGCGCACTCAAGCGCTTCCGTGCCAACGCTGCCTTGCTGCTCGAAGCTAGGCGAGTTCGTCACGTTGAGATTTTCGACGTTCGGAACCTCTATGCCGAAGAGCTGCGAGTCGTACAGGAAGTGGTTCTTCAGCGGAAGCAAGCCCGCGGCGATGGCGGCGCTGGCGTCGGCGAAGCCGCTCGGTCTGTCGACAACGCAGTTGAAATCCGATGCCTGGAAGTTCTCGAAGGGTGTCTCGAATATGTAGGTGAATTGGTCCATGAGATACGGAGCCACGGTGTTGGAGGCAGCGGGAAGGTTGGTAACGAAGGTGAGAAGACGAGTGTTGGCTGAGATGAGCTCTTCCAAAGTCGGCCAGACCTGCAGAGGAGCAGATGTCGTGGGAGGCACATATCCGTAAGACACAATGTTCGCGGCCTGGAACTGCGCGTGCAGCTGCTCCGCGCTCGCGGTGTCGGCGTTGACAAGGAGAAGGGTGACGACCTCGTTCGGATTGCCGTCGAGCCATGTCTTGATCGTGGATAGCCAGTCGCTCAGGGTGCCCGCGTCCAGTAGGTCGCAACTGCTGTGGCAGAGATGCAACGACTGCGTACCGCTAGTTCCGTTGGTGAAATGCACCTGCGTGCTGAGGAGCCGGACGCCAGCGTCAAGCTGCACTATGGAGTCGTAGAACTGATTTCCTGAGGTCGAGAAGCCTGTGCTGGCGTCTCGAAGGAAGGGACTGTCGTGTGCGCCGAGCTGGGTGATGTTTCCGTACGACTGGCTGCACAGATCTGGAGAGTTGTTGCATGCCCTGCTCGTGGACTGAGCGAGTGAAGCACTCCACCACAGTGGCAAGATGCAGGCAGATGCATAGAGGATTTTGGGCAACATGTTAAAAACCGGTGGTCAATAACGTCCAGCGAGCGGCGTGGCGATAGTCAGCAAACTTGGAAGTGACAAGATGACGTGGTGAAGCGCAGCGAGTGTCGATACAGGACTGAACGAGGAGGATATGTATTCACAACGACACGCCAAAAGAGCAAGAGCTGGAAAGAGAAGAAGAGGTGGACTTTAAGAAATCTACAAGAAGAGAAATGAGTCCAGCTCAGATGTTTAATGAATGAAAAGGGCTGGAGTTTCTTGGAAGATGGGTTGGCAGCTGGAGTCTTTTCTTGGCCCGGGCAGACGTTGCGTAAGACACAGAGGCGATGCGCGCGCACCCACCTGCCCAGGGCTGGGCGGCCGGTCCACTGCCGGAAACAATTCGTGCTGCGCCTCGAGCGAAGGACGTTTCGGGTCCACCGCAAACATTGTCCGTCTTACCTGTACATATTACTGTCTACTATGTAACATGGAGGCGGCATATCTCGACGACGATTGCGGATGCCGGTTGAGTACACGGCTAGCATGTTAGGAAGCTCTTGAGAGGAGAGAGGATGTGATGATATTCGTTGCTCCGATGCTGAAGAGCTTTAGAGCTTTTACGGTATCGCGTACAGAGTACGGAGAACTCCGAATATGAAGTAAGGGGGACGCGCGTACCTGTACTTTGGACATATTCGACTTGAACAGCCGACGCTGACGCACGGCGAGTTTTGCTAGCCTCCAGGGCTCACCAGCAGTTATTAATAGAAACGTCAACGACTCTTGAGAGCTCTGATGTCCAACCATTGAAAGCATTCAGCTCGGCGCAACCAAAGGTTTAGTTACGCTTGCAGTGATCTGAGTGTACACCTCTTTTGATAAATAAGGACTAAAATATAGTAATCCTTCTCAGTTTCTCTTGCTCTTCTAGTAGCTTCGTCATCCAGCCCGTTTTCCTCTTTCGCATCTCAGGATAATACTCTTCTCGTATTATCAGGTCATCCAAAAACCCAATCCTTTCATACTGTTCCCTCACCTTGCGAAGTACGAGATAGATGCACAGGGAATCGATCCAGAGGTAGCCGAAGCCGAGCCAGCGGGTGGGGTCGATGGCGTCCCGGAAGGTGGCCGAGAGGCTGGCCCATGGGATGTTGAGCCTATGCTGGGGTAGGGTCGCGATCGTTGTCCGGCAGGGCGTCTGGTCGGTGCCTCAGCAGTGGCTGGGGCATGCATAGTCGCCAGTTATCGAGCCGGATATCCTGGTTCATGGTACCGACGTCGATGACGCGGCTGGGGAAGAAGGTCGAGTCGATGGGGCGGCAGTCGTGATCGGCTTGACATCTTTCGAGCCACCTTCGACTCGGGCGACCGTCTCTTCCGACCCTGTGTTTCCTGAAAGGTGTGGGCGGGCACTAGGGAAGATAGCTAATACGGGGACAGAGGGCGTGTAAGTACATATAGTCATGAAGCGTCAGCATACGGACTGCGGCACGTACCTTGATTCCCTCGAAAGATCCCGATGACACTTAGCTCTTCCAACCGCATTGGCAACATTATCTCCAGCCCGTTCTTCTCTGAGCACCACTGAAACCTAGATCTGTTCTTCCGCT
>QQTW01001619.1_pt1 | contig 15880 bp, 21 predicted proteins | sample 1904831 | NCBI WGS metagenome assembly QQTW01 (sample SAMN09435610, study PRJNA476489) | Subsurface metagenome, whole genome shotgun sequencing project. | reverse complement strand
GCAGTTTTGTGGTTGATATCTTCAGTCGAAGGTCTTAGGTAGAAGGCTGCACCAGGGTCAAGTTAGTTCACGAAGCTTGTTTAACTTAATGCTTAATCTCTCTGCTTACTGGGAAGATTCTCGTCAAGCATAGTTGCTTGTAATGGATTTCCATACAAATGACAGCTGATCACTCATTCAAGAGATATGTAAGAGTAGTTGTTGTGGAATCAGATGGATGAGATGTGGATGGGCTCGAGTATTGACGGCGCAGTCGCGCTATAACAGCTCCCGTTCCCTAGCTTCCGCTGCGGCCACGCGGCATCCCTGCACAAGCCAACGACGTCAACAAAGCTTACAATCGTTCAATTCTCCAACAAGGCTGAGTTGTGAACGCGTACCCGTGTTATCTGAGGCTTTGGGCTGTGCAGTAGGAGCTACAACAGCTCTTAAGTATAATTCTAGATCATGATGGATGCCGTCTCCCATCAACTTGGGGAGCCCCAGGTATGATTGAGGCTGGAGAGGACATCTGGAGTGTCAATATCAATGCACTGTTTCTCGGGACGTCAAATCCTTACTCTGGTTGTGCTGTTGTGGAAGCCATCATGTATAGATCTTAGTGACTCCGATCAAAACCGGCATTTATCTCCGAGTCGGAACAGTACCTGATATATACGTGGGATATTGCACGGTCAGGGATACAATCTTTAGCAGGGAGGTCTTTGCAAATTTTGTATTCGATGTAAGCTAGGATATAGAGTACACAATCCTATACGTGGCACGGATGTTTGCTATGTGCCAACCACCAGTGTGATCTTCCTCTGCAGTGACCCTAGTGGGAGTCATCGTCGGAGTCGGAGTCGGAGTCGTCCTTGTCATCGTCGTCCTTGTCATCGTCATCCTTATCGGAGTCGTCCTTGTCGTCGTCGTCCTTGTCCTTCTTGCAGTTGGGCTTCTTGTAATGGTAATCGAAGTTCCCCTTGCACGAGTTGTAAGACCTGGATAATATCAGTCCATGTAAATTGATAGAGAGTACTAGACTAGCATGAAAGATGAGCACATACCCGCCATAGTGGTATCCACAGTCATCATTTTTGTACTCATGCTTGTTGCACTTTACGTCCTTGCAGTCGGGCTTGGGGTAATAGTAGTCGAAGTTTCCCTTGCAGGAGTCGTAGGACCTGTAGTTTCGTTAGCAACGATCAGGCATTACAGGAGATCGAGGAAGAATGGAGAGCAAAACATACCCGCCGTATTCCTTGCCACAGTCATCGTGCTTATACTCGCACTTGTAGCAGCTGGCTGGACTCTCGGTAGGGCTGGGAAGCGCAGAAACGAGGCCAAGGCCAAAGACTACGGCCAAGCCGACGAGATTGAACTTCATAATGATGACAGTGATGAGGTATCTAGTAGTGATGCTCTATCTGCTTGGGAGGTGAACTGAAGGTGGATGCTGCGGTGATTGAGATCCATGCCCTCTTTATATGTTATGCTGTTCGCCTCAAAACGCCCAGACCCTCTTCTTGCTCTAGGCCTGATCCTCTTGTGTTTCTCTTCCCGGCGTCAAGGTTCGAGTTCCACACGAGAACGAGAACGATCGTATCCCGATAGTGTGATAGGAATCACGTCCAGTAGTGCGCCTAGATTGCCCGCCACATCCCTAGATGATGCGTTGAAGTAATAGATCTTGATGTAACATGACCGGCCCCCATCTGAAGGCGTCTGCTAAGCATGCGCTGGCGGAAATAGCTCGCTACTAGTGATTTGTCGGAGCACGTTGCGGCGCGGAGACCCAAGAGAGGCTACTAGAGCCTATAATCAGAGCTAACACTGTCATCGGCAGCATGGTGGACTTTATTAAACAGGGTCTGGGGCAGCCCAGAGAAAAGTCACAGCGAGGCTGACTCAAACAGCCCTCAACTATAGGACAGGGTAATGTTCCTCGGCCGGGTAGAATGATCAATTCTGAACTCATTCGGAAACTAAGAAAGCTTGGGTCACTGCGTCTAGATGTGCGGGGAGATCCCCAAAGGCCGCAGCAGTTGTTCATGAGCTTACTTTCGGAATTTGAGAGACACCAAGAGACGGGAAAGACGCGGAAAGATCATTGAGGACTATGGCGCAATTGGATCGGTCGCAACAAGGTAAGAAAAAGAAAAAGACAAAACTCCTCAAAATGGTCATGATGAGATGGATGTGACTCCGTGCATGCGATATAATGTTCGCACAGGTTGAATGAACGGTGATGATGGCTTGTAAGACGCAGTGATTACTATTCTCATTTAAAATGATCGTCTTCCAGAATGGAGAACTCCAGTGCACATACGTGTTTCGAATCACGGTAATGTACGATGCAATTGGAGCAGATCCCCAGGATCCAAGTTTTGGTTCTCGAAATTTAGGCGTCGATCATGACCGGAAAGTCTATTCCCAGTGTTTTTAGGGCGTATATACGGCCCATCTGGATGGATATTGGCATTGAAGACACGAACTATATTCCTTTCCGATATTGATCTTTACAGAGTTAATTCAATAAGGTCGTTGCAGCCCGACCCTGGTTGTATACTGTCTTGATAAAGTTAGAGCTGTGGCTTTTGAATGTTTTCTTGCCTCCTCTCATGTAGTTCAAGATATCGTCACATCCTCGACCCTTTCTCCGGGAGCATTGGCTGTATTCTAGGCTTACACAAGGGGGCAGGATGGTTGTAATCTCGTCCAGGGACTGCTTCTGAGCAATGTATTTAACTATGTTTTCTGGTAGACACATTTGGGATAGACCAGGATCGCCCTCGTTCAACCATGACGATCTCCTGATTATGCCCGGCTCCAACCGAAAAAGCAGTCGTCGCGAGCCTGGAATTGGCCGTCGAGGATTGATGGTTCACAGTTCCGACAAGGTTCAGTGCACAAACTCAGAAAAAGCGGGCTGGTCACACGCTGAGCGACAGCCTATGTATCATGATTCATTGGAGATACGAGTCAAGTCAGGAAAAATCATGCCCTACGACTCGACCGTGCATGTTGTGCTCAGTCATTGGCAGAAATTCCCCTCAAAGATCATATTGAGAGGGTGTGGAGAAATCAACTCTGATTGTCCCTAATATTCCTCTGTGTCTTCGCAATAGGCTTGATCTCGCCCCCTCAGAAGAACCTCTATCAGAGAGGATGTTAAGATGCTCAACTTCCCTCCAGCGATTATAGGCAGACGCCGGTTCCTACTGCACGGCAACGACACAGTGTAGTGCATCCACGGAAGCTCTCCACAGGCTCATCTCCAGTGACAAAGAATGAGGGTGGTCTGTTGGGATTGGTGTTGTGACCGTCTCCCTTCAACTGCAGGCTCTGGGAAGTAGACTGGGACGAGATGCCTGTAAGCAGTCCATGGCAGCTCTCCACAGGCTCACCTTCAGTGACCAAAGAACGAGGGTGGTTTGTTGGGATGGGTGTCATGTCCGCCTCCCTTTCACTGCGACTCTGGGAAGCAACTGGGGCGAGATGCCTGTAAGCAGTCCAAGAATAAACCCAGGGCCCCATACTCATTAATGTTCAATTCACCGACGTCGATATTTGGAGGGAGTCGAACCATACCCGGGTCTGCCATAACAGCTTTAGTATGGCTCTCTGTCTATTCTCTTTGCTGATATAGGGCATGTGCTTCGCTGCATATGCTTTAGGCTGGAACATCAACAACCTTCCCTGGACAGGAAGAGAAGCATATAGTTGAGGGCAGATGTCTTGATGCTGATCGAATATGAAGCTTCTTTCTCTGAAAATGTTGGATCCAATCGGATGTGGGAGGCGAAGCCGCTGGAGACCCTGCCCCAGTAAAGCTAGGGTTCTGTCCTTCGCAAACTCTTGAAGTGCCCTAGAAGAGATCTATAGTATGGTAGATCAACTGCATCACCATCACCTTGAATGTCATGTTCAGTAGTATGTCACAATTTTGCTCGTATGCAGGGCCACGTAAACAGAAGCCATAGGAATGCGAACATGTCATGGTCTTTCAGCGCAGTCACACATCTGAATCTATGGAATGCTACCTGGCTTGGTCCCAAGTGACCAAGTACAGAAATGGATACCGGACGTCGACGAGGACTCCTCGAGATGTTGCTAGTGAAAAATATATGCTGAGTGCGCATGTCTTATATACCGAAATGCGCCATCCAAATTAGCTACTACTCAGCCATCAAGCTATAGAGAGAAGACACTTACGAACAGGTTTCCACACGCACGAAGTGCGGGAATTCAACCGCTCGAAGACAAATGGACGCTGGATTGTTGTTGTCCATGGAGATACAGATATCAGCGATCTTGGAATGACTTGCGATTACGAGGAGTTGCAATTTGATTTTCCGCAGAAGCATAAACGTTCAGTTGTGCCCGAGGTTCTTTGTATTGGCATGTCTGTTGTTGCTGAATTTTAGATCAACGAGAAATAGTTCAGATATGAGCAACTGGGTTCTACCTGGTTTGTCTGTTAAACTGTATCTTGAGAACGACGTCGATATAGAGAGACAGTGGTCTTCAAATCCTGGAAATCTTCGGCGCAAATTCATTGAATAATCCAACCAAGTTCTTGATGCTCGATTTGTCCAATCGGCCTTCATAGACCACGGGCAGGTCGTACTTCCTGGACACTGGATATGTTAGATGAAGGGTCGCTTTCGGATGGAAGAGTTCGATGCCTTCATTCACAGTCTCCGTAACCAGCGCCTGGTATTTCGAAAGGTTTGCAAAGGCGACCTTAGACCGGTGATCTTTGACGGAAATGAATTCGTCAGGCTGTGCTTTATTGGATAAGCCATTGCCATTGTGGGTATACATAGGCAGGGCAATGTAGTGGTCTTGGTAAAGACCTACGACAATCATCTTCCGGAACTTAGTATGGATGGCGCCGAATCTGCTTTCTACTTTGTTCTTATCAGTGTCACCAGCCGTGTCATCCAAGTGCTGCTCATGAAGCGCGGCGCGAATGATCATGCCTGGCTTGAAGATCTCCTTTGCAATCTTTCTGCCTTTGTTTTGTTCTGCCGCTAGAAGAACAGGGTCTCTTAAGTGGACAGGAAGACAAGACTGCTTCATATAACTTGATCCCGGCTTGGCCCTAGGTACGAGGACGTTGAATTGGGAGGCTGTTGTCGGAATCGAAGGGGCATGGGTCACTCTTGGGCTTAGCGCGCTGGCTGCTGGTCTTGCATCGTGCCGTGGCCGAAAATCTAACTTAGCATTTGAGACCAAAGTGAAGCCATCATCAAAGGCCGAGGAATTGGGAGCTTCGACGTTCCCCTCTCGAGAGCGTGTGTTCCAAGCGGCCTTCGAGTATAGCCCAGCCGGTCCATTGGGGATGCTGTCGTTCCTACTCTTATTGGCCCCTGCTGCAGAGGGTAACGAGTACTGACTCGAGAGTTTGCTTTTCATGATTGCGCCTGTTCGTTAACGGTGCGCGGGCGTAGTGGCAAAGGTTGTAAATGAATTGAGCGAATATAATGTATCGTTCTGCATGGGGATTGCGGGTTCGTATGTATGAACGACTTTGCTATGGGAGGATTATCTGTATATACCCTAAAATATTCTTTGTTCGTACATTTTTTAGCCATGAAATGCTTGCCCTTTGTTGACAGAGGCAGCGATTATGGTTGAGAGGTCAATAAGTGGGATCATATAAAGATGAACAAAGAGCTCTTTCTTATGACTTCCATGCCGTAGCTGTTTCTCATATCAAATAACTGGTAAGTCTTCACCAAATTGCGTTCCCACATCGAAGACTCCTTCTAAACGCACCAACGCGCTGTCAATCAGATCATCAACCTGTCTATTTCGCCTATAACAGCGTTAGCAGGACATTACAAGTCAAAACATCTTAGATTAAAGAGCGCACTGTCCAGCCATTTTCGTTTTCCAACGGAATGCACGAAATTGCTACCATTATCTGCAACTTTGTAGCTGTAACGACACAAAAGCTCCGACCAGCGAATTTTCAGACGCTTTGGGGTAGATCACCGTTGCAGGTGGACTCGAAGCCGAGGGAAGGGAACCGTGGAGTCCTGAGGCACAAGAAGTCGACAGGCTCGAGCGAGACGGGCAGGGACACTGGAGACAGTACGACATGTACTGCAAGTCCAAGCGCTTGTATAAACAAGGGTCATGAGCTCACGGTTGCTCCGTCAGAACAAAGTTCTAATCATTCACTTTCGAAAGTAGAGCACGACCTGAATCCCGGCCCAGAGCCGCAGTACACAGAAGGGCTGAGTAAGATCTGCCACGCCAGTGACGGTACCAATGATTGCCTCGCAGTCATTCTTACTCACGACATGGTAGCCACCCTGAATGACATATTCAATGGCAGCCGCAAGGTCGAAAAGCTTGAGGAGAGATGTGAAGATGTGAGCAAAGAGGTAAACTTGGCAAGAATCTTCTTGGACCAATCTCGGGGATTGCTGGAAACGGTCGCGAGGCCTGAAGAGACCGGCCAAATTGAGGCTGATATGGAGCGGGCTGATCAGACTCTGCGAAAAGCTTCGCCTCGAAAGGAAAGGCTTGAGAAAGAGCTTTGGATAGAGAAGCACAATCTCGAATACTCACGTGCTCGAGTAGAAAACTTGCTGTGGCGGGTCTTTTCCGATGCTCAACTTCTTAATGAAACCGGTCAGGCAAATGAGAGCGATTCCGACAGTAGCATAAACCAAAATGGCGCGACAGATAAGCCCTCAACACATTCAGACCATAGTGAAAACACCTTTCTCAGCATTGAGGATCTCCATCGTCTTGCAACGTCCGAAGAAGTGGAGCGAACAAGACAGACTCTGCAAACGCTCCAAGAGACCTTCGATGACCGCCAAGATGAATACAACAGAGACTTCCAAGAGTACGAGCAAGCCATCCAAGATGGATCGTGCGATCTTCCACAAAGCGACTTTGATCGAATTTATGTCAGCAATATGCGAAACCTTACAGCCTGCCTGAAAGCCGCCGAAACCGAGCACAGGAACGTAATGGCTCGAGCAAGAGCCCTAGGCATCGTCGAAAATGAGTATGAGCAGGAATCAGACTTCGTCGACCAGGAAGACGATGGGTACAGAGAGAGCCACGAGGCTGGAATGACAGCCGGAGTGGACCGAGTCTTCATTGACAGATGGATTGAAACGACTGTGGAGAGCGCAGATCAGGAGAATGATCTCATAGAGGAGGCCGATGACTGGGACGTCAAAACAGTAGGAATATCAGACAGCATCAGTCTGGTTGCTGAAGGGCGCAGCAGAGTAAGGATCGACCGCTGGCGGGAGGCCTGTGGATTTTAACGTAGCTTGAAAGAAAGAAGCGGCATAGACTGTTTCTGGGTGCTCACATTCTTTCACTATGTATTTCCTTTAAGTGGTAGAGAAGATCACTCCACTGCGCCCAAGGTTGACAGTGATATATAGGTTGTACGAGTAAGGTGTCGATAAACAAGTTTGTAATCCATCTGCGGGGAGTGCCGCGCCGCAGACAAGATTGTCTCACGGTCTTTAGTGAGTGGACATGTACCACCTATGCTACGATTATATCTCAAATGAAAACCTCAACGAGTAGATAGTCGAAGTATTGATCTAATCTTTGCCAATAGACTAACGCTTGCTTCGTTTCATATCTCCCTTACGTACGTATATCTTTCCTTCTGGGGTAGTCTCACGCCAGATCCTCATGCCTTGATCAACGCTCACAGAAAGATCTGCCGACGTCGGCCTCTCATCTCTATCCACCGAGAGCATCTGCCACACGATCGCCCGAAGTCCTTCTGAATACTGGCTCGGCAACGGTTCGAAGATCAGCTCGTCGCGTGTATTACCATCTGAAAGCTGGACCGGCATCAGTTTCTCCCTTTCGACTGGGGGCTGTCCCGCCATCATGTGGTATAAGATAGCTCCTAAAGACCAGATCTCCGAAGTCATTGACCAAATTGCCATGCCATTACGGACTTCCTGTCATCGGGTCAGCTCTGCTGACCACCCTAGGGTTTCTGCTGGAGCCTTACCGGAGGTTGATATCTGTCACTTGGGAATTGTTTGCTTAATTCGTGGCTGCCTCGGGCCATTGATGTTACAGCCGCCGAACTAAAGCATCCCAGTTTCACGTCTCCATATGTCTCATCACCCTCTGGGGCGCAAAAGTAGACTACCAGCTGAGGTCAGACTTGCAAGACGGAAAGGTGGCTGGTGCAGGAGACGTACTGTTTCTTGGATTGATTTCCTTGATCATCACCGGGTGCCAGTCATCATCATGCTCCATATGTCTGTTGAAAGGGAACGTGAACTTATGGCCGAAATGAAGCCATAGAAGGGCCTGCGAAACGCCATCCAGGACATGCCAGCAGAGGCTTTCGGGGATCTTTCTGCTTAGGTTTTTAGCTCATTGATGCTTGCTCAGAACGGCATTTCTCATCACTAACACCGGCCCCTTGCGTGGAAGAGGTGTCAATAGTCGGTTCAGGGTCCCCTTGTCACAGTACTCCCAAACCACATAGTTCAACTCGCCACCAGGGAAGTCAGCGTCGCGGACGATGTCAACCAGACTGACGAGGTTCGGGTGATTCAAGAGTCTGAGTAGCGTCTCTTTAACAACCTCCACGGCTTCACTTGCGTATATAAGTTCTCTGCTTAGAAAGAGCTGCACACCATTGTCATCAGGAAGCCTTCCACGTGTCTTGCAAGCTTCTTCGAGAGGTCAGTTACGTACTTTATCGTCTCGTCTTCTCCTTATAAGCCAGAATCTGGGCAGATGCAAACTTGCCAGACGGGTGTCCACTGGGTCCAGATTCTTCGCACGAGATGCGACTTTCTCGTCAGCGGCCGTCATGTCGCTCGTGCTTGTCAGACCCCGGAGGTAGTCGGGCATTTCACACTCCACTTCTGGTGCATGCCGAAGCTGCTGCACAAACTCATACTTGCTTAGACTCTTGGATTCCATCTTGCCTGCTCTCAATGGCCGAGGTTTGACTTGCGAAGGGTTGACACCGTGGTATGCTTTAGAAGATTTGACTTAGATCTTCATTGTCTTTTAACGGACTAAACAAAGAATAACGCCGCATGTGGACGTTGACGCAAGCGACAACCAATCTTGGATGCATTCCACGAACAAAGCCCCCAACGGTCTGCGGACAAGAATATCAATTGCTATGCTCATTCTGGTATCAAAACATACAAGGAAATGCGACCACAACATGCAATTTCGCCTCTCTCGCCGTTGTCTTGTCTACAATATTACTCCTCCAGCTCCATCGCCTTCGCCCCTCGACCAGTCGGTGACGCCCTTCCAAATAATGCCGTAGCCACGTGGACAATGGACTTATCGCCACAATTTGACGTCAACCAGGACCTGTTTGCGCAACCCGTCTGTCTGTTCAGCTGCTCGGCAGCTATTCTGTTTCGTATTTCCGAGGGCCGATCTATTTCATGTCATCAGCACCCAGCCACAAGAAGAGGGACTACATGGGGAAACGAACGCATATTCCCTGCTCCTCCCCGCCCATAGCTAACGCAGCGCTCGGAGCCAGCTCCGCTATCTTCGTCAAGGTTGTCTGACGAAGAAATGTCCGTGTACCCTTGCCGTCCGCCACGACGGGAGTAGCGATTACAAAGACGGCCCTTGGACAACAGCGCCTTTCGAACCGTGGTCTGTGAGTCGTCGTAGCTGAACATGGCACCACAGCCCGCGTTCCAATGCATTTCAAAGTTCGTATTATACTGTGGAAAGGCAACAATGGAGTAGCTCAACGTATCAGTGGAAAGTTGTACATAATATACACAGGATTCGAAGCCAGTTTAACATATACTCAACATTGAAGAGAATTCACAAGCCCAATTACTCCTCAAATGGAGAACGGAAGGTCCTTCCAAACACGACCAATAGCAGACATTGGCGCGCATCCGAATCGAAACGCAACTCGCATATCCGCCGCTTCAGGCGACGAAAGAGCTTTCTTCGCTCGTTCCCAGGTGCCTCGACTGTACAAATTTGCACAGCAAACAAGGAAGCTGCCTCCATTCCTCGTCACAAATTCGTGCTTGTGAGCTTGAGACGTGCATTTGCAAATGCGATTGCACCGATACGATACCAATAAAGGCATTGATGTTTGACGTCTTACCAGTAGGAGAGATCAACCCCAGAGCTTTCTCCACACCCCCGCCATCGCCAAGGACGAGACGCGAGCCTGAAGATCGGCGCTGCGGCTTCGATGCGCCCCGGCGGACCGTTAAAACCTTCTCGGGGCGCTGCTACCACGGTTCGCATCGTTTCTGGAAGTATGCGACCTCAAGTGCGAAGGACTATACATACTTCGCATCGGAGACCGAGTAGCTCGCTCGCTGATTTTCACCGTACCTTGGCTTGGACAACTTGATTACGAGTAAGGTGGGGATTGAGGAAATGCAAGTTCGATTAGCATGCATACGGAGGGCTTCAAGGGTCGCAAGCTGTACGAAGGGAGAACGATGAAACCCAACGCTTCAGTTTCTGATTTGGAAACAAGCATGTTTTCGAACGGTCTGAAGCACAGTCTCATCTATCTGTCATCTATCTCTAACGAAAGCACCTAATGTACGCATCTATTGTTCGCATTCTTCGTCGCATCCAAGCTTCTGGACCATTTTCTCGTCACCGTAATATGTCTAGCGATCACTCATTTCACCACCCGTCATACCTTACTCTGATGCTGAAACCCATCCTTCTCCCACGACCGATGCGTCGCCTCTCTCAACTCGAGCTGCTCCGTCTTCGAAAGCGGCTTTTCCGTTCCCCGTCTCGCCTCCCGTGACTCACTCGTCTCCTCCAGCGGCGCGTTCTCATCGTTCTCATCTGGAAACCGATATGATCTCGTCTCGGTATTGGCCCAGCCCGTGCCTGCCCCAGACATTCGTCAGCAGCCGCAACGTAACACATCTCCGTCTCCAAACGGCACACGAACCGTTGAACCTCCCACTATCACTCCAATCCTCCGTCAAAAAGTGCACAAACCCCCCGTGCGTGACCAGCACCACGCTCTTCTCTTTCCGACCCATCAACCACCTCCTCACCTCCCTAGCCCTCCGCTCAACCACCTCCGCCGTCGGCGCCCACTTCCCCTTCTTACTATTCCATCCCTCCGTCACCAATCCCAAATCCACCGGTTTGCCCTCCATTTCTTTCCTCAACACCTCCGCATCACTGCCCGTATCTGACGGGAGATCGCTCGTCTCTTGCGCTTCAGGCAGGGCGATGACGCGCAGGCCGCGTTGGACTTCTTGGTCGAAGGTGAGGAGGGCGGTGTAGATGGTGCGGCGGAGAGGGGAGGCCACGAGGAGATCGACGGTGGAGTGGTAAGGGAATGTGGAGGCGAGTTGGGCGCATTGGTCGCGGCCCAGGGGGGTGAGGTCTGGGTCGTGCATGACGTAATTTTCTGGGGAGAGGTTGTGGTAGCCCTGATTTGTCTGTTAGCTGCATTGGCGAAAGGGCGTAGAGGGTGTGGGAATTTGTACCTGCGCATGGCGGACGACGTGGACGATTGGAGCCACTGTTGGTGGTAAAAAGTGTCAGTATCGAGCTCGTCGCAATAAGTAACAATTGAGAGAGAGCGGGTATCGCTGCGATGAGCTGGACACTTACTCTCTATTCTGAATCAATGCAAAGTTGTACAGGTAAATCCACAAATTTTCCTATGCTCTTTACTTCAGACGAGAAGACGGTCAATCGCAGGTAACAGTCTACTGCTGGCTCTGACGCATTCCTCAGGAACTTTTTCTGCCGCACACGAGCCAACTTCACGAACGTCATTGGTTCCTCAGGGCGGTGAGCTTAGCCAAGCTCCGGGAACGGACGGGACCTCGTGGAAGGTCGAATAGAAACGGTAATAATTAATGTCAAGCACTGCACTAATTCCAACGAAAGTTGACCTTTGTGAGGCGATATTAGCCGTTTACCTTCATGAATCTATAATTTGCGCAACCCTCTAATAATCTTTCCGCATCCAGCAATGCAAGCAACGCCTAAGCAATGCCCGCTATCCAAGCCTGAAGGACCCCCACCTGCAACATTGTTCCCTTCTCAAATCCACTACCTTGTTCGCCTCTACCAAGTCTTAACATTTCCAGTGCTAACTCCCAACATCTGACTTGTCAGTTCCTTCGAAATTCAGTAGATATTCGTCCCCTTTCAATTTCTCATAAGCGTCCCTCTGCAGACTTCTCTTCGCAACCGCGATGTCGGTATGTATATCCTCGATGAGCGACTCGCGTGAGACGTAGTCGTATTCGGGCCTGATAAAGCCGAGGATGAGGAGGTTCATGTGGGCGGAGTAGAAGTCCTTGAGGAAAGTATGGATGATATGCACTTCCTGTTTGCATCTGGTATAAGCGATTCAATCCAACGAGTTTGGTGGAGTCAGAACGAAAACCGTAATAAACGTCGGCGGAAGATGAACGAAGAGGAGTCACATACGACGGACCGAACGGTATTCTTGTAGAAAGGATTCCAGCCGATGGACATGACCATTGGGTATACCACGCCCTTGCTCGTCTGCTTGTCTACCCCATTTATCCTCTCTGCATCTGGTGCACTTATGTCACTGTTCTGATGCCCACCAGCATCAACGTCTCCGGCTGTATCAGGAGCGCTCGGCCTTCCTTCCTCATCGACGTTCAATCCTGCCCAACCATAGTACACACCACTTTCAATGTCCTCGTGTCCGCCGACCGATAGACCTGCTATTGGTATATTCGCAGTTGGGATGCCTAGCTATGGTGTTTTGTCAGCACGAGCCAGCCGTGGAGCTAAAAAGGGTGGGTTGACCGTGCAGTGCAGAGTACCCGGGCATAGCAAGGATTGTGAATCTAATCCTGAGAATGAAGGCGGAAAGGGAAGATGGTAACGGGCAACGTGGAGGTACACACTTCTTTGCTTCCGCGACCGAAACCTTTAACGACTTTGCCGTTGACACGTAGTGGGAATGGAGGTTCAGGGCCAGAGTCAGGTCCGACAACAGAAGGGCGTGGGGCGTCAGGACGCATGATCTTTTCCACAGTACAGGAAGTATTTAGTCAAGGATGTGATAATGAGTCGTGATCGGTGGGGTCAGGTAAGATGGGTGGTTGGAAACTTTACTGCCGAAGGCGGTGAGATAGGGTTTCGCCGGGGTCGTGATATACAATCGTACATACCTTATCTCGACTAGGATTACGAAGTAAGATTGATTGCCTTACACACTGGTTGCTGAAAGGTTCTACCGAGTGACTCAGTGATGGCATGTGTTTATAGCAAGTTTTGAAGAAGCTCTCATGCTGCTGCAAACAATCAGTATTATGATTTGGAAGCCTCACGGCTCATGGCTCATACATTGGCACAGTAGATTGCCGGGATGGCTTTGTTGTACTGTTTGTGATTTGGCGTAAGGGCCTGTTCAGAGGAGTGAAGTAGTGGAAGCGTGGTTGCCATGACGCGAAAGAAATAAAGTACGAATCCAAGATTGATGTAACGTCCCTTCTCCCCGTAACCACGCCTGCAGACCATTTTTCAAAAGACGATACCGCAGACAAAAATGAACGCCCATGCACAAGATAACATGGCAGCCGAGCCTACCGCCGCCTCCCACGACGATACCGATGTTCAGGACAATCCAAGTCGTACCATTCGTTTAGTTGCGTACCCGGACGGCGAAGGACCGGCCAACTCGAACAAAACCTCTAGCTTTAAGCTTCGCCTGATCGTCTTCAACGTCATCTACGTCCCTCCAAAAGATCCTCAGCTCGTGCTGTCGGTGCTTAGGGACCTGAAACGAACAGCCTGCGAATTCGAAGAATATTCGCCGGAAGTACCACGGCACGGCTATTTCGTCAAACTTCTTGCTGGTAGCGACGGGCGTCCAGACCGAGTGGTCGTGGTAGAAGGGGTGATGGAACAACACCTTCCGTTGATGTCCAAGTTGCGCGAACTCGGAGAAGATTCGGATGAAGAGAGAAAAGGCGATCCTGTGCTCTACGATGGCAGCAGATGCTTCAGAGAGTTGAATCATATGAGGGCACTAGGTCTGCTGGAGAATAGACGAGTGCTATATATGGAATCTGAGGAGGGTATGGAGATCCAGGGGAAGTTGCCTGATGTCATGGTTGGGGTGGTGTGGGAAACGGAAGCCAAGCTGCTTATCGATCGCAACCAGGCAAACTTCAAGCCAAACAAGAAATTTGACATCATGGCCTGAAGTGGTACCGGTGGTCTGGGAACAAGCAGCGGAAGCAACTTTGAAGACAGAACAGCTTCTCAAAACACCACGATTGTTCTCTTAAGCACATAGACAGAAGCGCATACAGACAAAGCAAGCACGTTTCTATCCTTCATCAATAACTCATTGACTGCGATGCAAGAGCCTTTCCATTGATTTTGCGTAGAAGCAAGGCTGAACAACAACTCGAAGACCAAACAAGATGACCTGGAATCAGTCTCTAACTTACTCTAGGCTTCTGACAGCAATACTTGCTTCTGAATACCAGATACCCCAGTTAGGAAACGTATGAAGGCCATGCAAAATCAGCGTCAACACCTCCGAGTTAGAGAAGCCACGGCCACAAGTTCAAGGAGAGATGAAGAGAGACGAAACTCCCGATACAGCCTCAACCCGCTAGCGTCTTATTAGCGTCTTTTCGTTCCACGGATCCCACGACTCTACGTTAGCGGTGGCAGGCAGCCCGTCATCCTTGTAGTAAACAACGATCCACCAATCACATCACTTGGACCAGCCACCACCACCTTTTTGCACGAGGGTTCCAATGTGCATGGCTGGCAAACCAATCTCGTCCGACATACAAGAGCCTCAAGCTGCTGCTGCATATCAGAAACTCCTCATACACTCATCCATTTCATCATTGATCCGAACCTTACGACTTTACGAAGGAACGATCAACCCCAAAGCTTATTGATGAACGTACATAGTCACTGTCGAAGCAATCACATCAACTGTGAGTGTGTCTCGAAGTCAATCATGGACACAAGATGCTGACATCACTGTAGGAAAACCCTCATACAATCACCTCCGACCTCTCCAATCTGCCTACTCGATCATAACCATCGTCAAACGACTTGACATTCTCCATCGGTACAAACCAATCCTCCATTCAACCCTCTACCCACTCCCATACCCATCACACCAACCCATAAAAATGGTGCGCCGCAACCTCGTCGTGGCAATAATCATAATCGTCCTCTTCGTCGTCCTCGCCATTGTCGGCTACACCATCTACGCGGTCCAAAACGAAGTCTCCCTTTTCGGACGGCGTCGGCCTATAGATGACGAAGAAGGCTGACAATTTCTAAACACGGCTGGTCAAAGGGGAAGCCAGGCTGCAAGGAGGAGGCCTATGAATGGAAAAGAAGTCTGATCTGAAGTTGGAGTTAGGTTGATGGACATAGACAAGTCACGACTAGAGGATTTACAACATGTACAGCACACATACAAGCCGGTTGGTTGGCGAATGATTGCCTGGCGGACGGATTTTCGGGGTTGATTCTAGCTGGACATGTGATTTGGATACCCTGTAAATAACATAGCACAAGGTTGCATAGCGCGGCTTGGGACTGCATAGTGTTCAGATATCAGCTGGATGGATTGATGGAATTAGGCTTTTTTTCATGAATGGCAGCGTATTCCACAAAATACGACATGCACCCTCGAAAGTGCGACACGAACATGGACACGAATTAATTGCCTTGATGATTCTCCGCGCGTTCGAAAGTCACCCATATGATGGCAATGACATAGGTACCGGTATAGTACATAGATACAGCTTTCGCACCCCAGCTCCGCCCCGTCTCGAAGAACCACCCACGAAGAACGGTCTAAGACCAAATGAACCAGCTCCTTCGATAAGCAAGATGGGGTGCGAAAGCTGTATCTATGTAC
>QQTW01001618.1_pt1 | contig 15881 bp, 13 predicted proteins | sample 1904831 | NCBI WGS metagenome assembly QQTW01 (sample SAMN09435610, study PRJNA476489) | Subsurface metagenome, whole genome shotgun sequencing project. | reverse complement strand
GTGCAGAGCGGCATTAATCTGGAGCCTTCCCAACAGCAAGTAGTCTTAGACGAAGACATAATTCGCCTGCTAGAAGAACGAGTAGTTGTCGAGCGTGGCAAGCGTAAAATTGGCGAAGTAATCGTTCGTAAAGAAGTAGGAACCCGGATGGTACAAGTTCCGGTTCGCTATGAGAAATTAATTATTGAAGAAGTCGGTTCAGAACCTAGACAACTGGCAGAAATTGACTTAAGCCTAGCACCAGTCAGTCAAGACGATCTACCTGATACTGCGGTTACAGCTACTAAAACTATTAGTAGCGATGAACAAAGTGCAACTGCAATTACAGAAGATAAAAATACTAGCTTAAATGGTGAGCTAACTGTTAGTGGCAAGTTTAGCTCACCAAAAATTGCTAGCTTAATATTAAACGCGATCGCAATGGAGCGCCGTCACGGTTGTAAGCAGATCCGAGTGGAAATTGTAGTTGAAGACGAGGAAAGAAAGAAAACTTATCAAGAATGGTTTGCTCGTACTTCTAAGCAATAGTGGTACTCGTAACTATGAAAGCTAGTGCTTAATTGTTGTATCTGGCTACAACTGTTTGGCAGCACGGGAACGAGAAGCTCTACCTCGGTTGATACTCAAGGCTAAATCTCGAAACTAAAAATTCTGTTTAAGCAAAAAAATCAGGGCTATTTGGAAAAATTCCAAATATACCCTGAACTTGAGCTTGATATTCAATTCAAAATTGATTTGGGGGGTGCTTGAAAAACTGTTGTAAGTTAAGCCAGTGCAGCTGTTCTTACATCATTATTTGCCAACAACTCTTGTAGTTCTTCAGCATCTACTGTTTCTTTCTCAACCAACATTTGAGCCAGTTGATCTAAAACGTGACGGTTGTTGGTCAAAACTTCTTTCGCCCGACGATAAGCTACATCAACTAATTGACGAACTTCCTCGTCAATCATAGCTGCTGTCTCTTCTGAGAAATCCCGTTCGGCGACAATATCGCGGCCGAGGAACATATTACCTTGCTGACGACCGAGAGCAACAGTACCCAAGCGATCGCTCATGCCGAAGCGAGTCACCATCTGACGTGCTACTCGTGCGACTTGTTGCAGGTCATTTGATGCTCCTGTCGTCACTTCTTCTTCGCCAAAGACAATTTCTTCAGTAATCCGACCACCCAAAGCTACAGCCATCTGATTTTCCAGATAAGAGCGGCTGTAAAGCCCTGTATCCATCCGGTCTTCACTCGGTGTAAACCAAGTTAAACCACCAGCACGACCGCGAGGAATGATGCTGATTTTTTGCACTGGGTCATAATCAGGCATCAAAGCACCAACTAAGGCGTGACCAGCTTCATGATAGGCGACCAAAGTTTTGCGCTTCTCGCTCATCACGCGGTCTTTCTTCTCTGGGCCAGCCAGTACGCGATCGATAGCGTCGTTGACTTCATCCATTGAGATTTCTGTCAAACTCCGCCGTGCTGCCAAAATCGCCGCTTCATTCAACAGGTTAGATAAGTCTGCGCCTGTAAAACCTGGTGTACGACGGGCAATTCTTTCAAGATCCACATCCTTGGCCAAGGTTTTGCCACGAGAGTGAACCTTGAGAATTTCGAGTCTTCCAGCAAAGTCTGGACGATCTACCACTACTTGGCGATCGAATCGACCGGGGCGCAGCAATGCCGCATCCAGTACATCTGGGCGGTTGGTTGCCGCAATAAGAATGATGCCAGTATTGCCCTCAAAACCGTCCATTTCGGTCAACAGCTGGTTAAGAGTTTGCTCCCGCTCATCATTACCACCACCTAAACCAGCACCGCGCTGGCGACCCACAGCATCAATTTCATCAATGAATACGATGCAGGGGGCGTTAGTTTTCGCTTGCTCGAACAAGTCGCGGACGCGGGAAGCACCTACACCGACGAACATTTCCACAAACTCGGAACCAGAGATAGAGAAGAAGGGAACACCCGCTTCACCAGCTACAGCACGGGCTAGCAGGGTTTTACCTGTTCCCGGTGGTCCGACTAGCAGCACACCTTTAGGAATTTTTGCCCCGACGGCGGTGAAGCGATCGGCATTCTTAAGGAAGTCTACTACTTCGTTCAATTCCAGCTTCGCCTGGTCAATACCAGCCACATCACCAAATGTTACTTGGGTTTGTGGTTCCATCTGCACTCTAGCTTTGGACTTGCCAAAGTTCATCGCTTGGCTGCCCGGGCCGCTTTGGGCGCGTCGCAGCAAGAAGAATAAACCAACTAAAAGCAGAACTGGAACGAATAAACTGCTAAGTGCCTTAAACCAGAAACCTTCATCGGTTTGAGGCAAAACAGATATATCAACGTTATTTTGAGTCAAAATGCCGATCAGATCTGGATCGTCAGGCAAGTTAACTATCACTTGAGTGCCGTCTTGGGGCTTAACAAGCGCCCTTGAGCGGTCGGGGCTGAGCCTAACTTGTGCGACTCTACCTTTTTCAACTGCTTGTATAAAATCGCTGTATCGCCATGTTTCTCGGCTCTGAGGTTGTTTGTCAAAGAATGCTGTTCCCAGAGCAATGACAACAATTGCCAGAAGTGCGTACAGCCCCGCGTTTCTCCACCGTTTATTCACCGAGGTTTATCCTCCTAAGTCTGATGTGCGAGGGCGCTTAATTGTGAGAGCTATGTTAATTAATCTTAATCTAACTGAAAATTGTGCCATTTGTCATGTAATGGCAGTAATGAGTTATGGTCTGAATGATTTGAATGTTTACTCATTATTTTATTTTGCGAACAGACTTCTCAAGATCTGGAAAGCTGGATGATAAGGATCGTAGCTTAAACTTCTCTTACCTTGCTGCTCGATCGCCGTGTGGATGGGAATAACTTCTACTACGCTGTTAGTATAGGCGATCGCTTCAAATCGTTTGACTATCTCCAGCGACCAAGGTTCCTCTCTTACTTGATAATTATGATTTTGGAACCAGTTAATCAGCTGCTGGCGCACAACTCCGGGTAAAATTCCCGCCTTTAAGGGTGGAGTCCACCAACAACCATTTTGCCATCCCCAAAGATTGCCCGTGCTGGTTTCTAGCCAATTGCCGTTTGCATCTACCAATATTGCCTCACCAGTACCTAGATGTTGGGCTGTATTTTTTGCCATCCAAGCACTCAAGTAGTTGCCTGTTTTATATCCTGGTAAACACCGCTGAAATTCCTCTGCCTCTGCTAGCCAAACACTTATGCCATGATGTTGCCGTTCTGTCAAATCTGTAGGAATATTTCTCCCAGTAATCCACTCTCTCCCATCTGGAAAGAGAGTAATTCTGAGTACGGGAAAGCGTGTCATTAATATTTCTGCCCCTTGGCGGATGCGATCCCACTGGGGTTGTTGCCAGCTAAAAGTTTGTAGAGTAATGTGGAGGCGATCGCAGTGTCCCTGCCAATTTGTCCTCGCACTATCAAGCGATCGGTGATAAACTCGCAGCGTTGTAAACACCGTCGCCCCATATAATAACCCCGGATCGTCAATTGCTAATTCTAGAGTATTTGCTTGTATCAGCTTGCCGTTGTACCAATAAATAATAATTACCTACAAACAGATAAACATTTTTATTATTTCAGGGCTATGTAATCTAGTCGCTCGAAGTCGTTTTATACTAAATTTTCCAATTATAAATTATTTAGCTGTAAAGTACCAGGCTGATTAACAACTCGATACACTGCGGGAATATAAACATCTAGCAATCGGATAAAATTGAAATACGATAAAGCTTTGCCCAACAAATTCAACATGAGCGATCGTATACATCACGCTGCCAAATATCTGCTTGCCTTGATTAACTGAAGGCTTGTGCTACTGATTCAATATAATTAATTTAGCCGCAAAGGTAAGTAGCCTTGACCCATAGTTACTGAATCAAATTAGGCAAAATAAAATTTTTTTAACAGAAAAGTGGGCATTGCCCACCCTACTGCAAGGTTTATTCCCTAGTTCCTAGCGTTAGCATTGCTGCGGTTGAAGATTGCAACACTAAACCGTATTCCAATCCCTCTACTACAGCTTGATAGGAAGCTTCTAAGATGTTGGTTGAGACACCTACTGTAGTCCAGCGTCGATGACCGTTTCTTGACTCGACGAGAACGCGAGTTTTTGCCGCCGTACCGCTATTACCATCTAAAATTCGGACTTTGTAATCTGTCAGTTCAAATTCGGCAATTTGCGGATAGAAATTAACTAAGGCTTTTCTTAAAGCTGCGTCTAAGGCATCAACTGGCCCGTTACCTTCAGCTGCTTCGAGAATATCTTGACCGTTTACAGCTAGTTTAACCGTAGCAAGGGCGTTGCTATTATCTTCTCTACCTTGCACTAAGTCACAATGGACTTGAAAACCTTTGATTTCAAATAGTTGTTGTCGCTTACCTAAAGCCTCGCGCATGAGCAAATCAAAACTGGCTTCAGCTGCTTCAAATTGATAGCCTTCACTTTCCAAATCCTTAAGCCTTTGCAAGATTTGGCGGGTCGCTGGGTTTTGTTTATCTAGTTCAATCCCAAAAGTTCGGGCTTTTGCTAGGACATTGCTAATTCCAGCTTGTTCTGAAATTACGATTCGACGGCGGTTTCCTACTTGTTCTGGCTGAATATGTTCGTATGTTAAGGGGTTGCGTTCGACTGCTGAAACGTGAATGCCACCTTTATGTGCAAAGGCGGAACGTCCAACAAAAGCAGCGTGTTCATCGGGGGCGAGATTTACTACTTCACTGATAAAACGGCTAGCATCGGTCAGTTGAGGTAAATTTTGCTCCTCGAGACATTTATAGCCCAGTTTGAGTTGTAGATTGGGAATTAAAGAGCAGAGGTTGGCATTACCACAGCGTTCTCCGTAACCGTTGATTGTGCCTTGTACCATTCTCGCTCCTTCCATTACGGCTGCTAGGGCATTGGCAACAGCTGTGTCGGAGTCGTTGTGAGTGTGAATTCCTAATTGGGGTGTGGGGCTATTCTTGCTCTCGTTCGCCTCTTGCCTCAAGCCTACTCTTGTGACTACATCACGGACAATCTGGCTTACTTGGTGCGGTAGGGTGCCGCCATTAGTGTCGCATAAAACTAGCCATTCTGCTCCAGATGCGATCGCTGCTTCTAGTGTAGAAATCGCATAATCTGGATTATGTTTGTAGCCATCAAACCAATGTTCGGCATCGTAGATCACTCTGCGCCCTTGGCTTTTCAGGTACTCAATTGTGTCCTGAATCATCGCCAGGTTTTCTTCCAAAGTGGTTTTCAGTCCTTCTGTGACGTGCAGATCCCAGGATTTACCAAAAATAGTCACCCAGCGAGTACCTGCGGCCAGAATCGCTTGCAGCATCGGATCTTCTGCCGCACTCATGTTAGGGCGACGAGTAGAACAAAAGGCAACTACTTCTGCTTGCTTTAGCGGTTCTTCTTTCAGTTGCCAGAAAAACTGTACGTCTTTGGGATTTGCCCCAGGCCAGCCGCCCTCGATAAAGGGAACACCCAAAGCGTCTAATTGCCTAGCAATTCGCAACTTATCTTCAATCGACACGGATAGCCCTTCGCGTTGAGTGCCGTCTCTGAGGGTGGTGTCATAAATCCAAAGCCGAGTTGAAGCAGAGGTCAGAGGCTTAAGGCTATAGGCTAGAGGCAATTCTTCAGTCATAAGGAAAGATAAAACCAGAGGAAAGCTTGAACGCCAGAAGAATATATTTTAAGGCAATCTAGAACTATAAGACACGTAGCAGCAGAATAAATTGATATGGTGAAGGTAGTAGCTCAGGGTAAAACGATAGAGTGCGAACGTGGGGCAAATCTGCGACAAGTTCTACTCAAAAGTGATGTTAATTTATATAACGGTGGCGCTAAAGTAATTAACTGTCATGGCATTGGTAGTTGCGGTACTTGTGCTGTTTTGGTAGAAGGAGAAGTTTCAGAAGTAAATTGGCGGGATAAGGCACGAAGATCCCTTCCTCCCCATTCTCCCACGCGCAACCTACGTTTAGCTTGTCAAACTCAAGTATTAGGCGACGTTAAAGTGACAAAATTTGATGGTTTTTGGGGTCAAGATGCTGAGTCAGTTTGGACACCGGAAGGTTAGAGAGGGACCAGGGGCGTTGGGATTGGAAACAACATCTGCCTAACAGCGTCAATCTTATCCAATAAGCCGTTTAAGATTTGTTTACTTGCTTCGAGTCAGCGCAAACCTAGATGGCTATAATCGTTAACTATGTAGCTAGGGGTGCCTGTACAACCAGGCTGAGATAGTCCCTTAGAACCTGAGACTGGGTAATGCCAGCGGAGGGAAGCTGTTAATTATTCATTACGTATGACAAATGACGTTTTAATTATTGGTGGCGGTGCGATTGGTTTGGCAATAGCAGTGGAATTGAAATTACGCGGGGCATCTGTCACCGTCCTCTGCCGTGATTTCCACGCCGCTGCTAGTCTAGCAGCAGCAGGGATGTTAGCACCCCAGGCAGAAAAGATTCCCCCTAGTGCAATGTTGGATTTGTGTCTGCTTTCGCGATCGCTATATCCGGAATGGACGCGCAAACTTGAAGAAATCAGCGGCAAGCCAACAGGCTATCGAGCTTGTGGCATCTTAGCACCAGTCTATGAAATTGAGGAGTCAGGAGTCAGGAGTCAAGATTATCTATCTCCCCTAGCCTCCCCCGCTATAGAATCTCTCCCAGCTTATTGGTTAGACAGGGAAGCGATTCATCTCTACCAGCCAGGATTGAGTGAAGCAGTTGTCGGAGGCTGGTGGTATCCGGAAGATGCCCAGGTAAATAATCGTGCTTTGACATTGGCGCTCTGGACAGCTGCTGAGTCTCTTGGTGTGACGCTGCGCGATGGGATTATAGTAGAAGGAATTTTGCAGCAGCAGCGACAGGTGGTGGGCATTCAGACATCTAGTGGAATATTCAACGCTGCCCACTATGTTTTAGCAACTGGTGCTTGGTCACAGGAATTGTTACCCTTGCCAATTCGTCCGAAAAAAGGGCAAATGCTATCAGTGCGAGTACCCGAACATACTTACAATGATTTGAGTCTCGATCGGGTTTTATTTGCACCAGATATTTACATTGTGCCGCGCCGTAATGCTACCGACACATTGCGCGAACGCCTCATCGTTATTGGTGCAACCAGCGAAGACGTAGGATTTACCCCCTACAATACTCCAGCAGGCATCCAAACCTTACTCGAACGCGCCATCCGACTTTATCCTCAGCTACAAAACTATCCAATTAATGAATTATGGTGGGGATTTCGTCCTGCTACACCTGATGAGTTACCCATTCTTGGCTGTAGTGCTTGCACAAATCTCACTCTAGCTACGGGCCATTACCGCAATGGTATCCTCCTTGCACCCATCACAGCTAGCTTAATTGCAGACTCGATCTGGAATCAAAAATTTGACCCCCTATTAGAGCATTTCCATTATTCACGGTTTTACAAAGATAAAAGTCAGGAGTCAGGAGTTGTAAGGGCGGGTTTAACAGACAAGCTAGTAGGAACTCAGACAGAACCGTTAAACCCGCCCGTGCAGAATACAGGAGTCAGAATACACAAATCAGAAGAGAGAATAATTCAGCCTTCAGCCTTCAGCCTTCATCCTTCATCCTTCCCCTCACAACATCCTTCAGCCAAAATGCAAACCCTAGATTATTCCACAGAACAATCTCTCGATCGCCCTTTAACCATTGCTGGTCGCACTTTTCAGTCTCGCTTGATGACTGGTACTGGTAAATATCGCAGCATCGAGGAGATGCAACAAAGCGTTGCAGCTAGTGGTTGCCAAATTGTAACTGTGGCAGTGCGGCGAGTGCAAAGCAATGCTCCCGGACACGAAGGATTAGCCGAGGCGCTGGATTGGACAAAAATTTGGATGCTGCCTAATACAGCTGGCTGTCAAACTGCTGAAGAGGCGGTGCGTGTGGCACGTTTGGGGCGGGAGATGGCGAAGCTATTGGGGCAGGAAGATAACAATTTTGTCAAGTTAGAGGTGATTCCTGACCAGAAATACCTGCTACCCGATCCAATTGGTACTCTAGAAGCAGCAGAAAAGTTGGTGAAAGAAGGGTTTGCAGTGTTACCTTACATCAATGCCGATCCAATGCTGGCTAAACGCTTGGAAGATGTCGGCTGTGCTACTGTAATGCCTTTAGCCTCGCCTATTGGTTCTGGACAAGGGCTGAAAACAACGGCAAATATTCAAATCATCATTGAAAATGCTGGTGTGCCAGTGGTTGTAGATGCTGGAATTGGCACCCCAAGTGAAGCCGCGCAGGCGATGGAAATGGGTGCAGATGCATTGTTAATTAATACAGCGATCGCTGGCTCTAAAAATCCCGCTGCTATGGCTCGTGCAATGAACTTGGCCACTGTTGCTGGACGCTTGGCATATCTCGCCGGGCGGATTCCGATTAAAACTTACGCCAGTGCAAGTTCTCCTCACAGCGGTACAATCGCAAGTTAGCGACGTTTGGACTAGAGACTAGGGGTGCTGATCAAGGATGAGGTGTAATTCCCCTCTAGTCTCTAACCGAGTTTTTTATGTAAAGATTTGTAACTATAGGCCTATAGTAGATATACTGGTTTTTGTTACAGTTAGCAAAACAAAGATATTAAGGAATTTAATTCATGCCCTATATCAATGACGAAGGTGGTCGTTTAAATAATTTTGCTGTTGAACCAAAGGTTTATCAAGCAGATCCACCCAGTTCAACTCAAAAGCGAAACTACATTATCGGAGGTGTTGCGGCTGTAATATTGCTTGCAGGCATTATATTTGTTGCCTTTTCAGTTTCCAGCGTCAGTTGAAGTGTAAGTTGGTCTAACAAGCTATCTTCAGTTACTGGTTAACCAGGGTTCTACTCATGTAGGGGTCTGGTTTTTACCCTCTACTTTTTAATTAAATAAACGTCAGCAATTTGAAACGCTTTATAATTACTATTAGCAATATTTATTTTACTGCACAAATAAGGCAACTTGGACGGTAAGTTGTGTTCGGAGCAAATTTGCTGAAATCTACCAGCAGCTAATAGTTGAATGATGTACTAACGCCATCTAATTCGCCACTTTATTATTAATAATTTTTATAGTTATTTTCCATGTTGTCTGCTAAATTGTTGATTTAAATTAGCTGCAACCGAAACTGTTTTGTTTAGCAATAGTTGTTTCATTATCTCATGGCAGGAGACTGTTTCCAAGTCAATTACTATACCCAAAAAGAGGGGACACTAGTAGGGTTTATGAGTAAAGTGCGACTCAGCCCAACTAAGTGTCCTTGTGGAGGTTCTGATTGATGCTAACAGGCTGCGATTCCAAAAAAAGCAGCCTGTTGAAATAATTTAAATTAATATTCAACTTAAGCTCTAAGTTAGTGCCTATAGGTAGACTAGCAAGCGATTACCCTGATGATTGTAGCTAAAGACAAAATAGTTAACTAACTATATTCAATTGACGTAGAAGTGCAAGATTTTCGCTAGTTAACAAGTCTTCTAAATTAGGAATTTGATTAAGCAGTGTAATTTCTTCAGCACAAGTTGCTTGCAAAATGGCTAAGCCGCGATCGCGATCGTCTCCCGGTTCGAGGTTTTTCATCAGATGAATTGCTATATTTAACTTGGGTATAGTACTATTCAACTTCTGCTGAAATTGTTGCAATCCATCATTAGCATCAACATATTGCTGGAGTTCCTTAACTTTTTGTTCTAGTGCTTCAGCCCTTTGGTGTTCTGCTGTATACTGGTGCATTACGGCATCTTGTTTAGCAAACCGAGTGGCGATCGCGTTGAGCAATTCTTCTGTAGTAAACGGCTTGGTAACATAATCATCTGCTCCCAATTCCATACCGTACCGAATATTAGTTTTGTCTGCCATCGCTGTTAAAAAAATAAACGGAATTGTTGCTGTAGTTGGCTGTGAGCGCAATGCATTCAGTACTTCGTAACCATCAACTTCAGGCATCATGACATCGCAAATAATTAGATCGGGTAAATGCTGCTGCGCCCACAGCGCCCCGATGAAGCCATTTTCAGCGCCAATAGCATTAAAATCCTCAGCCTCTAGCAGATCTAAAATGTTAGATCTGACTGAGAAATCATCTTCAATCACAAGGATTTTTTTCATGTTTTTATACCTGATTATCGATCTCAAGAATGGGAGGGAAGATGATTTACGCCAACGATGCTAAAAGCACTATCCAAGTAACTAGCATCAACCATTGTTACCCGCGATAAAATGGTGTGTAGAGCGCAAACCAACTGAGAATGCAATTGCTGTTGAATTTCTTAAGCTGCAAACAATTGAATAGATAGCAGCTTCTAAGGCAATGGTGAGTTTACACTGATCGCCTTCAATGACCAATAAATGTAGAGTTTTTTGGGATTTACCCTTTAGCACTGTTTCTATCTAGTTGTTTAAGGTGTTACTAATATGTTTCCCACTACTGAGCTATGACTAACATCAGCAGTGAAATATGCAGTGTGATTGATGCTAACAAGCTTGATTGAGGGCAATACTACGCTGCACGCAGCACTCTATATAAATAGAGTAGCCCGGCAATGCCGGGCTACTACAAAATTATTTATAGTTGATTAGGGATGCGCGGATTACTATAGCTGTATTCCCTATAAAGAGATATTTATGCTGCGATCGCGTCTAATTCAAAGAAAATAAATCTCAGATCGAGCCGCGTTCTTATCTAAGAGGTAAGTGATAGTTGGCAGAGAAGCTTCAAACAGTGCGTCAGGAAGGTTTTTAATCTCGAATTTAGCCGCTATCTAATCATTTCTCTTCTGCGATCGCCGAAAATAATGAAGAGTAATCTGCTTCAGAAAAGCCTTTCATAGCTATTTCTAAAATTTGCCGCACACCCTCAATACTGTTGATATTAAGTCCAATTGATTTAGCCTCAGAGATAAACAAGTCTGTATCTTTGAGCAAATGTTTAGTTGGAAAGTTGGGATTAGAGTAATTGCGATCGCGCATCCGCTGTAACTTTTTATCAAATGTAGGGGCGTAAAGAGCGCTGTTACGGAGGATTTCCATAAATAAGTCAACATCAACATCCTGACGCTCAACAAAGCTCAAACTCAAAGCAAAAGCACTGCTAAGAGATGCAATTAGTTGATTTAGCGCTAGTTTCACAGCCGCCGCCTTGCCAACGGCACCAATCAGCATTGGTTCAGAACCAAAACAAAGCAGTAAATCTAAACAACGTTGAAATTGCTCGGTTGTACCGCCTACCATGACAATTAGTTTGCCTGCTTGTGCTTCGGGAATGCTACCCAAAACGGGTGCTTCCAAATAGTCACCACCAGCTGCTACCGCTTCATCTCTAATTGCTTTACTCTCGGTAGGAGTGATGGTTCCCATTTGAATTACAGTTTTTCCCGCTAGGTATTGTCGAGAAGCATCACAGAGCAACACATCTCGAATAGCAGCTGCGTTAGTCAGCATCACAATGACATACTCAGTTGCAGTAATAGCTTGTTCGGGAGTAGAAGCGATCGTTGCTCCAGCTTCCCGCAGGGGTGCTAACTTTTCTGGAGTACGATTATAGGCGACTAGCTCAAAATTTGCTGCTAATAGCCTCTGTGCCATTGGCAGCCCCATTAGTCCAGTGCCAAGAAATCCTACCTTCACAGCGATCCTCCCTAACTGCATGGTGTATGGACGTTACTTGTAATGTCTGTGCAATTCTAAATCACGCCACTTGGCGGCAGGTGCTTTATGCCGATGGCACTTCCTTCAAGCCGACGGCACTTCCTTCAAATCGGGAAACCCGCAAGGAGTGCCTTGGGAAAGAGCCCAACGGAGTGCCTTGGAAACCCGTCCACCGCACTGCAAGATCGCCACTTCCTCCACTTGGGGAGCCACCCCTGTGCGCGGGTTCCCCGCGTTGAAGGGAGTGGCGTGAAACCCCAAGACCAGAGTGGCTCCTTTATGCCGGGGAAAGATTCCACCGCCCCTGCTCTAAAATCCGGGCATCGAATCAGTTATCGCCAGTAGGGGCGACCTTTCCAAAATACACCGATCGCAATACCCATTAACTGTATTTCGTTGAACTTTACTAGCACATCTGGTAGGGGTAGCAATGATTTGATTACTAGACACACAGCTAAACACAGCACCAATACCCATAATACAGCAGTGTTGACACTCAATCGGTAGAAATTTTCCAGTAAGTAAACTGCTAATGCCCCAATACCTACTACGAAAGCAAAATCTACTAATATTCCCATTGGAGGGGTGTATAAGAGAGTTAGCGTTCGCTGAATTACCGGAGAGTAGTTATATCCTATTACTACTAAGAAATCTATGGCTGTAACAATCACAGCGATCAGACTTGAAAGCAGAAATAGCGATCGCCAAGGTAAATATTTCAAGCGTTGCAGAGGATTTCCCATACCTAAAATCGCTGCTAAATTAGCTTATTTTTTTAAGTTTGACATTAAATTTGCATATATCAAAATTATGCCTTGAGCGATCGCCCTAATCCTTATATTTTCCTGGTAAGTAGATAATGTAGAATGCTCTGCATTCCCCTGATTGAATGCTTTTATTCTGTGGCTTATATATTTATCTGCTTTTCTTCTGTTTCTTGTAGCAGTAAACCGCCTAGATGAATAATGCCAAGAATTAGGGTTGTGTTGCAAAAATCGCTGCCTGACTAGTAGGATATTCTCCCAAGATAATTAAACACTACCCAGATCAACCCCAATCATTTATTTAAATGGCGGCACTTCCAAGCGGAAATCATCCGGCTGTACGCGATCTGGTATTTGCACCGACTTTCTTATAGTCAAAGCGCGAAGAAATAATGACCGAGCGGGGATGAGAGCATGAGCATACAACTGTATAGAACCTATTTGAGATCTCTAAAAAGCTGCAAGCCTCTTCATCATTAGCCTGGCGAAACAAAGATTGATGTTGGTAGTCGCATTCGACAGGGTTCTCTCGAAGTTCTTAACAAGGATCTTACATCGCTCCATCCAAGCATTGGATCGCTACTTCACCCACCGCGCTACAGATGGAATAAATCCAAACGTGCGTTGGGCTGCTTTCTCTTGTGTTGAAGGTTTCGCCCTAGCGTTCAAACTTAATTTTCCGCATGAGCTGCGGATATACCTTTTCGCGCCTCCTGCGTCAGATGGTCTAGGTGATAACCGTGATCTAACAACATGGTGAACTTGGGAATATTGACGGGTTTTGACTGGAAATAACCAATGTTTTGCGTCAACATCTCAATCAATCCTGCATCATCTGAAACATTAGCAACTAGTCGATTGAGATAAGCACAACGAAGTTGTAACATTTGATTGACACCCTCTAATCGCCACTGCGCTCCTGAGATTTTGACACGTTCACCAATTTGTTTAACACTAGACTCTACTGCTCCTGAAGATCATGCCCGTCACCCAAGCAGACTAATGTATTACTCAAAGGTCGACTATTAACGTAATTAATCAAACTGAGATTGTTTTGAAAAAAGCAGCATAGTAGAGGCTTTGTAGGCGTACAGCCTTATAATCGCGCTAATAACTCCCCTCTTTTTTGACACCTCTAATGCTAATCCCACCATCTATACTCACTTCAGTAATCAGTTGCTTGGCTTGTGGCAAGGGGAATTCTTGTTTCATCACCAGTCGTTGCTGAGTGCTGTGACTGATTTTGACCCCTGTCAGAGCTTCTATTTCAGCTTCCGCACACTGGTAAGCTAATGAACTTCTAAAAAGCATAAAATAGAAATTAATGAAGCTTCAGGGGAGCTTGGACTATGCCTGCACTCGGCTTTCTCAATCAGTCACAAAAGGAACGCCTGCAAAAGGAGCGTTCGAGTCGGCAATTGTCCAAGGGTTGAGAGAACACGCCTTAATATTGTTGCTTCAAAACGATAGCAAGACCTATGAAGAGATTGCTAATTTTATTGGTTGCGGATACCGTACTGTAGCATACTGGTGTGCGCATGGAGATGCCGATAATCTGGATAGGTTGCGAGACAAAATAGAGCAAGGTAATTATAGAAAAGCGACAGAAGAATATATTGAATTGCTACAGAACATAGTCGAACTCGCCCCAACTGAATTCGGTTATGAATTTGGCTTCTTTACAGCAGTCAGATTCTCAACTTATCTGTCAGAGCAGACGGGAATTAAGCTCAGTAGCAAACAAATCAGTCGCATTTTGCAAAAAAAAAGTACACGGGAGCCGATGCCAAAATTATTGGCAGCCTTAACAACCCTATAGAGCCGCCATTAGTACAAATAGACATCCTGAAGAAGGCTGCCAATAATTTAAGGCAATATTCCAATACATCTGGGGGAAGTACAGCTTAGAAGATCAACAGGATAAGACACAAAGAGCGGTATTTAAACAGAAATTAAAAACTTATTTGAAAGCAGGAAAAATAGCACCAGAGTTCTTCCAGGTATGGTAATGGGCGCGAAACTGGCAACAGGCATACGAGTACTAAGGCGCAAGGGAAAGACACGTCGAGGGTGTAGGGTAAAAGTGTCAGGTCAACGTAGCCGAGGTCACCAATATTGTCAAGAAAAAATGGGAAACCAACTTCCTCGATGTCTGTTAGTTACAAAGCGGAGCTAAATGATTTCAAGGTTTCCCATTTTTTTGGCATCGGCTGCGGCGAGTAAATGTTATGGGTGGACTACGTTATCATCAACGAAAGAGCATCAGCGCTTTCGTTGATAAAGGTAAGGAATATTTTTGGCTACGGCTCCCAATGCAGATAGCTTTTTTGGGCAGTTAGTAAAGCTGAATGAATTTGTTAAACAAGAATAAGTTGAGCCAGGGAATATAGCTGAGCTTTATGAACGGATAGGACCGAGAGCTACGCGTGATTTTGGCTAATGTCGCTGCGCGTTGTCGCTCGGATGTTAAATCCGAGCGACAACGCAGCGACTATCACAAACGCCAAGACATCATTGATAAAATAGAACAAGCACTACCGAATATTCATTTGTGTTTTTTACCGGCTTATAGCCCAGACTTGAATTTAATTGAGTTAGTGTGGCATTCATGTAAGGAGTTCATTGCACATCGGCTATTTCAATCTTTTGTCCAACTTAAACAACTCCTACATAGATGGCTCAATGATAGGGAGTTAATAATTAGCTGGGATAGAAAAATCCGTAATAAGGGAAACAGAGTTGTTGCAAACTAGATGCCTGTTAGCTAACTACGCGCGTTGAACGCTAGGCGAACCGTTCTCGACCACAAATGAAGCTAAGGTATAAACTGGTGCATCCGGTTGACTGACAGTCGTGACAATGCGTAGGTCGCTCTGCCAGCGTTCGCGGTTAAGATTGACCCGGAAGTAGCCCCGGCGATCGCCATCGAAGAATTTGATGTGAGGGTTTTCTGGAATCATTGGACCATAGTAGGGATCATAGACAATCCGATCGCCGTTGCTAGTAAGTGAAGGTGTGACAAACTCTGCTGCCACTGTTGGCGAGTTAGAGTCTTTGAAGTCTAGCTTCAGGTCACTGACAAATGTAGAGTGCCAGTCACCAGTGATGACAACTGGGTTAGCTATCTGGCGCTGTGCAATGAAATTTAAGAGCCGCTGACGTGCCAGAGGATACCCATCCCAAGAGTCGTTCCAAAAAATCTCACCTGCTCCAACTTTATGATCGAGTTGTGCCATTAGCACTTGCTGAGCAATTATATTCCAGTGCGTCTGGGAACGATTAAGAGCATTAAGTAACCAACTCTCTTGCCTGTTGCCAGTCATCGTCTGTGCTGGATCTAGTGCCGCTTGGCAACGAGGTGTCTCGCCATCGCCGCACGGCTGGTTGCTACGATATTGCCTGGTGTCAAGTACGTTGAAGGAAGCTAAATCTCCAAAATCCAAGCGTCGATAAAGGT
>QQTW01001617.1_pt1 | contig 15881 bp, 20 predicted proteins | sample 1904831 | NCBI WGS metagenome assembly QQTW01 (sample SAMN09435610, study PRJNA476489) | Subsurface metagenome, whole genome shotgun sequencing project. | reverse complement strand
ATCTTCTTCTCTCGCTCCCTTGATCATGTTGTCGGGGTTATAAGTGACCGTGTGCTAGAAGTCAAGGGGCGATCGTCCTTTTGGCCTAGAGGACTCCCTTTCGCCCACAAGATGGTGGACGATGCGCGTCTCGGATGGAACGCGCAACCTCTCGCAGGATCAGGAATTGGAAGGTTACGGGTTTGAGTCTTGGTTGCACCTCTGAGTTTGTGGGTCGACCTCTGAGTTCATAGATCATGTGTAAAAGAGGCACCTCTGAATCTATGTTCCATGTTCCAGGCGCCACATTCCAAGTGCTTGAGTTTGGTTCCGCCACTGAGGTCAGTGGCTTGTGTGTAGTGGAGTGATCCTGTCGAGGTTATAAGTGACCGTGTGCTAGAAGTCAAGGGGCGATCGCCTTTTGGCCTAGCGGACTCACTTACGCCTACAATGTTCGACTGGTGCACTGGCCATCCTGAGGATCGATATAAGGGAAGTGAAGCAACATCATGTTTTCACATTCAACTCAAAATCCGTGCACTACCATTAAGAGAGGCTCTAATAAGACCGCTATGATCAAGGCAATGTAGAAAATCTAGCAAATATGATGAACAACTACTTGTAATCATTGCTAGAAATATGTCTGGACAAATTCTATTCTAGAGCTACAACTTATCAAGGCACAAAAGGTGTATACTAGACATGAAGTGGCTAGATCTAGTTATCATTTCCTATACCATCGGAAAATATAATCTAGTTTTCTTTATACTCTTCGCTGGGGAGAAAAGGGAGGTTATGGCCACTTTGCAATGGTAATGGGGTGGAATTAGATGGAAATCAGCAAAAACTCCGTCCTTTTAGGTTATCGATCTACCGTACGATCGACTCGACTGGACGCGACTTGACTCGATTGTCGCATCTACAGTACGATACTGGAGTAGTGAAAGCGATCGGTAATGGTTAACTGGTGCATTAATTTTACGATTTTGGAATCATGGAAGTCTCTATATATGAATTGGCGACGACTGAGCGAACGAAGTTGGAAGGGGGGTGATATAGGGCTTGCGTCTCAGGCTGGCTGGTATTTTCGATACCATTCCGTCCGTTCTAGGAAGGGAAGGAAAGGGTAGGTATGAAGGAAGGGAAGAAGGTACGAAGGTAATGTCGATAGGGTTAGAGGAAGGTACGATGGTACTATTTGTTGACAGGATTAGATGGAGGTAGGTACGATGGTAATGTTAATAAGATCGGAAGGTGCAATGGTCTAGTCGATGCAGGTTCTAAAGGAAGGAAGAAAGGAAGGAAAATACGATACTATCGATGCAGATCTTGTTGGATAGTGCTTCATATACTGGGTTATGACAACAATTGGCGCCTTCGGCGCCGGGGGCCTTTTGCGTGTTGCAACAGATCTAGCCTCCGCAAGGACTATTCAAGGAGCAAGAGCAGGGCAAGAGCAAGGGATGGATGGTGATATACACTCTACAATATAATGCTAAAGTATAGATAACGGTAAGCCAAGGAGGAATGTCTTGTAATGCATTGAACTTGCGTGCAGTGCTTTAGTTACCACATCTAAGTCTATGGAGCTTGTAACAAAGGTGCGTACACCAACCCTGCTTAACCTAGCTTGATGATGTATGAACTCCATACTCCGTACTCCGTCCTCTGTACTCCCATAATGCATGAAGTGTCTGTCTTAAGAAATGGAAAGGATGCAACGATGACGCAATCTACCCTAACATTCTAATCTCTCTTCTTCTCTCGTCTTTCGTTGTCTTCTTCCTCATCTTGGTCATACTCCTGGTCATCATAATCGCCGTATTGGGTTCTCTCGTCTTCTTCGTCTATTTCTTCTTCGCTTCCACTCTCATCTTTCTCAATGCCTCCATAGCCGTTTTCTTTCTCCTTCTCAGCTGTAGCACTAGCATTCGTCTCCGCTTCGGCTTCAGCCTCGACGACCTCAGCCTCGGCATCCATTTCCTTCTCAGCTCCAGCTTCATCTTCGTCATCGACCTCCATCTTCTCCTTCTCCTTCTCCTTCTCCTTCTCAGCCTCCTTCTCCGCCTCAGCTTCTCTCCTCTCCATCTCAATCCACTCCTCCCTCTCCCTCCTCTTCTTCACCCTGTGACTCTCCCACCCATAGACACCCCCCGCGACAAAAACCCCCACGGCACCCATTTTGACCCCCGGAGCCAATTCATTCCCAAACAACCAACAACTTAAAAACAAACTGATTAATTTCCGAATATTCAAAACGATGGTCACCGATAACGCGGTACTTATCGCTGCGAGACGGTTCACGCCTCGAATGCATGCGTATTGGGTATATGCGTTGGCGACCAATGCGAAGATCAACCGAGGGGGATTCGTGAAGGGGTTCTGCACGAGGATCTGCCAGAGTTGTATGACGAGTTTCGTTTGGGGGATGGAGATGGTGGTGGTGTTGGCGAGGGGGAACAAAGGGAGGGAGAAGGACGATGGTGGAGAGGCGGGGAACAAAGGTGGTGAATCCACCAGCTGTTGCAACTGACGAAACATGCTCGGTAGAAGCGGGATGAAAAAAGGAATAGACAGAAGATGGGAGTAGAACAATGTCTCGTGCCAATATCGTCCGTATCTGTCGTAGGTCTGTTCGTTGTAGAGACCCATTACCGCGCTGAGGATTTGAGCAACGAATAGGATGGTGATGCTGGCGGTGTATGCGGGTAGGGAAGTACCCTTTGCATCATTTTTGGTGGTGGTTTTGCCCTAGTGAGGTTCGTTAGGACCACGAAGGGTAGATGTCGAGATGAGATGGGGGACCGGAGAAGTAATGCATACCTTGGCATCAGCATCCGCTAGAGCAGAAAATATGATACTAGCGGTGAGTAACAGCACCGCTAAGACTTGTATACGCGAGAATTGTTTCCCGAATAACCATCCTACTAATAACGTCGTTACACTCCCTCCCGAGCGTAGGATGATATGTACCGGGACCGAAATGTTGAAGACGAAGACGTAGTTGTTCAATACGTTCATGCCGAGGAATAAAAGAGTGTAGACTAGCCATCGATGGATCGGGACTTTATTCGGGACTAGGAAGAAGGGTGGATGACGGCGGGAGAAGTGGTGGTAATATTCTACGAGGGAGACGAAGATGAATTGGACGAAAGTGATGAGGAGGCCTGTTGAACTTATGTATTAGTGTGAGTGTTATGGGGAAGAAGTATGCTTGGATTTAATGAAGGGGGATGATTGTACCGGACTCGGGTTCGTATCTGTCGTCGTTTTTCATGTATCAGTCCTACGCACGGAGGGTGTGGCGGAAGCAGGGAGAGGGGGACGTACTTAACAATTGCCTCTAGCGTGTATACCTGATACGCTAGATTAGCCAGATGATACTTGAAATTGGAAGGGGAGGGAGGCAATGGAGGAGGGATTGATAATCACATTCGAGCAACATCCCCCCAGAATCCAAGTCATGATCCATCCCACGACCAGAATATCCGGCAGATGATAAATGAGGTTGACCACCCCGCGGCACAGCCAGCGGGGGAGATTCCACCATTGGATGTCATTGTATTGATACCTCTTGAGCTTGGGGTTCGGCGAATTGACATCGATGACTCGGATCGTCGGAGGAGTCTCGGATTGTCGAATGGCACGCCGTCGACGGTGGCTGTTCATCTTCTGCCGCCGGAGCTTGACTTTACGGGAGGATCGCTTGGAAGATGACGAAGGAGGTTTGTCAGCGCTGGTGTTGGACTGGGTAGTAGCTTCGTTTGCATTCCTTGCCATTATTGGGAATCAATGGGTAGACGCTGGGGTTGGACTAGGGGAATTGATGGTATAGTGGTAGAGCAATGGGTTCTTGTTCGGAGTACGTGTTGATGATGACGGTGACGAGACTGTATGATGAAAGACTTACTGTTTAGATGAGGCTTCTACTAGAATCGCATTGTATGGCTGCTGTCGTGGAAAGCGCGATGCGACATCTCGCGGTTGTGGCTGCCGAGTCGCGAATGCGATCGTCATAAAAATGCCCCTGCCGATGCAAGCCCGATAGCCGCGCGGGACCGTTGGAAGGTTAAAGAATTAGCCGCGGGCTGCGGCTCCACGCGGGAAATAAGCGCTATTGGCGTCCTATTTCGGCACTGCTGGGCACTTTCAGCCATTTAGTGAGATAAGTGGAGAGCAGATTCGATAATAGAAAGATCTAGAAAGATCGTTCTACTATATCATCTGGAACACAATCGACGAGATGTAGCTTGACACGCTCACTGAGAAATTGCTCCAAACCCATGAACGTAATCCGAAATGAGCGAGAGAGTTTTGATGATTGCCCATTGACTCTCACATATCTCTTTCTCCATACTCAGTAGAAAGTCAAGCTTTTTGATAGGATTATCCCACTTGCACCACCGTCCCATGGTCCAGGAGAATATGTATACAAAAAACTGCCAAATAACCGGTAAAAGAGAAGTCGCAGCATGAGAACCCACAGCGCCTCTTCCATTCTGTAAGACGACGACAATCTTTCCAATCATCGATTCTTGCTCTTCCCACCTGCGCCCTGCTTCTCTCTTCTCCGAGCACCATCCCCCGCAGGTGAGCTTTCCAGGGCAGTCTGCAGCACACTCGGATCTCCTTTTCTTGCCTTCTCATCACTGCTCGCTTGAGGAATGACGCGCTTCGGATCTGCACCACCAACCACCGGAATCTCCGTCGCCAACCATTGTTGAAAGTGCACAGCGACGAAATGTCCTTCGGCATCAAACCATCTAGCGAACGGTGCGTTCATCTCCATCAACTGCCAGTTTTCCACACGCCCAGGCTTAGAATATCGAATCGACAAGAAATATGTCGGATTATATTTCTCCACGCGAGATTCCAAATGTAACTGAACACGCAACATTAATTACCGCTCGAGTAATTCGGGTGGAATTCTGATATTTATACCTTTGCGCCTTTCAATTCTCCGGCATACACACAGCCTCGCTCCGCACGCCATATCCACAGCGTCAGAAGTCCGTTCAGGATGAAATAGGCAATGACGGCCCATAAAGTCCCTGTTTTCGTCTTCTCCCACCCAAGGGTGTAATCAAAGTAGAATGTCGCTGCGGCGATGGCAACCGCACTGAATCCTAGCGCCAGTCGCACGTCGGTGTAGTAATGCGATTGACGGAACTTGAGCGAATTGAGATAATTGGGTAGTGCATCGTCGGTGGTGTTTTTGAGGTCTATCTTTCATATTAGAGTTGGATCATGTCGAACATGCTGCGAAAACATACCGGCAACAGAGTAAACGGAGATCTTGAGCTGCTCGGCGCTCATCTTGATATATGTTCTCGAATATACGAAATCAAGCCAGGTTGTCGTTCTTAAATGCAGATAGAAACAGTGTGCAGCTGTTAGCAAGCTCGCATCAGGTAGTCCTCAACGGCTTCACTGGATTTGCTGGTTGTTGGTGTTGTTGACAGGTTCGTAAAGTCGAGGTCTCGGAGGGTGATGTGGCCCGTAATCGGTAAAGCTTCCAGCGTCGCAGCTTCAACTGTCCCTCGACAGATTCACCAGAGCATCAAAGCCGCTCTATAATCAACTCCGCGTCGCAGTCATGGCGGACGCCACGACGCAGACCATCCACAGGGATCCAGCATTATTGTAAGCCTGATGAAATGAAAGGAAGACACTATCATGCTAATATATCAAACTGTAGCTACTGGATTCTGTTTCCCATCACAGTCGTTATGGTCCGTTGAGAGACCCCTCCCTTGAGAATCTTTCCCTTCTAAAGCTTCATAGATCCTGACTGGCGTGCTACGACATTATGCGACGGTCCTCATGCAAAGTGCGCCCAAAAAACAAGAGATTCGAGCATTGCGCGAGCAGTATGTTTTCATCCTCGCTTCGCACATAGCTCGCTAACATATGAATCAGACGATCGCTCCTTCGGGGCATCAACTTTCGCAACAATGCCTCGGTCCTGTCGCCCTCTTCATTCGAGGCCCGCAAGGATTATTTGATCTCCTCGTACCAGTCCGGGGCGTTTCTGAAAGATCCCGACAGCAGGGGCAAGCCGGCGGGCAATCCGATGACGGATCCAGCGGGCATGGAAGCCATGATGGGCATGATGAAGGGCAACATGGCCATGCTCATTCCACAGACATTAATCATGAGCTGGATCAATGCCTTCTTCGCCGGATACGTTGTGTGTAAGTATATGTAACTAATGTGGTTGTTATACTGTGTCCATGTTGACATCGGTGGATATAGTGAAATTACCATTCCCACTGACGATTCGGTTCAAATCGATGTTGCAGTCGGGAGTTGCGACTCGAGATTTAGACGTGCGATGGGTGTCATCACTGTCCTGGTATTTCCTGAATTTATTCGGGTTGCAATCTGTCTTTACCTATATCCTAGGAGACGACAATTGTGAGTAGGCACCCCATTTTTTTTTAACTGCGAAAGATGTTGCTTATTGGTATCATAGCGGCCAACCAAATGGCTCAGCAGATGGCGCAGATGAATGGCGGCATGACGGCGAACATGTTCCAGCCTGGGCAGGACCCGGACAAGCTCTTTCGCAGCGAGGCGGAGAATCTCGAGGTCATGGAGCATCATTGGATCCTGGATGGCGTCGAGCAGCGTCTATTAAATCGACTCGGATGACTACATATCTCTACCATGGCCCGGAACGCAATCAATGTATGGAATGTTCTTCGAGTGGGGTAGTCCGGTTGCAATTCAGGTCCATATTTCAGACCATCTCCATCACATCGCATATCGATTATCATCAGACTATCTTCATAGCGAGATTTGGGCCAAATACCCACGGGCCATGAGAATACGTAAGAATAGCAGCGAACGGATACGAGACAGGGATGATGGGTGTTCGTCCCCGTGAAACATCCGAAAGGAAACAGCGGATAACGGCAGTCGGAGAACCAGGATATCAACGTCTGAACAACTTCTTTCGTTCTAGCAGAGGCACTGCCCCCTTTTCTGGTGCAGCTCGGCAACCATTCGGCTGACTAGGAGATGGTGCCAGGTGGTACTCGTACGGTACCAAGGGAGTGCGATTTCGTTGTTCATCATTCCGCGCGGGTTCCCCTTCCCAAGATGACCGATGCGGCTCGTCGGCCTGGTGTTGTTGTTCTTCGGCCGTCGCTCCTGCTCTTCGACCAACCGCCATGATGCGACCACGACCACCTCCGCGTGGCTGCTGAGGGTGTGCCACACAACATGTTGACCCATCGAACATGCACTGCTCGTCCGCTGAGTCGTCGCTGAGTCGTCACCAGGAGCACACTGTAGAATCTTCCGGACAATGTGGTCGACCTTCCGCACACACAAGACGCGCCGCGATGATTCACCGCCGGAACTGTTGCGCATGCACACGTTGAGACTGGACGTCGGAGGTAAATACACACATCTGACTTAACCCTGCTTCTACCTCCTACATCTCCTTGACTCGCTGCTTCACGTCCATCTTCATGTCCTCCTATATCATTCCAGACCAAGCCAGCTGAATATTCATTCACCATGGAAGCAAACGTACCGGTCACCCTCGATGAGCTGGTGTCCAACGTCATGAACCAAGCCAACAGCTCCTCGTCGGCGGCCCAAGGTCAACCCTCCAACGCCGGTCCGAATGGCGAATCCGTAGGCGCCCAGGAAGTCAACGAGCGACTCCCGCCGGTCCAGCGACGTACCTCATCGGCCCTCGCGCTGAACGGCACTCCTCCTCCACGACGCGCCAATTCCGACATGACGACGTCTCCCTACTCGCCCGATGGAGGTTACGCGGACGATGGTGCGGCCAATGGAACGTCTTCCACCATGTGGTCCTCGGCCGTGGGACGCGCGACGACGGGGAAATCAGGTCGCGTGATCGAACGCATCCAGGCGGATAATGATCGGCTGCGACGAGAGCTCAAGCTGGAGACCGCGCGCCGCGAGGAGGAACAGCGACGGGGAGATTCGGCGCGCTCTCAAGTGGAGAATCTGGAGGCGACGAATGCCAACCTGACCCATCTCAACGAGCAGTACCAGCAGCTAGTGACGCGCGCCTGGGCCAAGATTGATGACCTGAGGAACGACTATGGCATGGAGCGAACCCGCCGGGTGGAAGCGGAAGAGCTGCAAGACGAGGCCGCGCGTGAACACGAACGGATCATGAGTGATCTCAATGCGAAGCTGCAGGCCGAGACCGAACGTGCCGCTCATGCTCACCATCAGTACCAAACCCTGTCGACGAGCTGGCACGAAAAAGAGGACGGATATCAGGAGCAGATTGATAAACTCAAGGCGACTTTGGATGAGGTCCGAGTGGATTACTCCATCTTCGAGGATCAGAACCGACGCAAGCTGAAGAAGCTGGAAACCACCGTGGACGAGCAACGAAAGGAGATTGAGAAGATGCGTGCCGCCAAGGACGGGGTTTCCCGAGAGCTCGAGAGCTACAAGCGGGAGTCGGATGAGGTCCTAGAAAACATCAAGAAGCGAGCTCGTCGCAACGAAGAAGCGCATGAAGAGGCTCTGGCCAAGATGAACAGCGTGAAGGGAGAGATGAAGCATGTCATGAACGTCAAGCGCTTCGTTCGGGATGCTCAGGGGGGTGTGGAGGAGGAAGCTAAGGAGGACAAGGAGGGGGACAAGAAGGAGGCTGGCGAGTGAAGGGAAAGTTCATTATTATCAGCGTCGACATCTGCATGGTGGCGTATGGGAAGAGCTGGTGGGAGAGTCGGCATGGATGGTCTGGGAGTGGTATGGGGGTTTCTTTGAGCACGGATGGGAAAGATTCGCGCCGCCAATGGGAGTCTCAATCGAGTGTCAGTGGGGCCGGGTGAGCGGTACTTTACGATACTCGATTGCATGGTTCTCATTACGCGTGGCTTTTTCGTTATATCGGACCGGGACACTCAACTGGTGGGGAGGGAGGACTTTACAATTTCTCAGCACCTTGAAGGGGGTATGAAGAAGACAAGGCATTTGAAGGCTCTCGCTCTGCTGACTCGCGTGTCGGCATAATTCATGTTGTCTCATTAGCCTGTTTCTCTAATACCCTTGCTTAAATTGAGTGATTATGTTTTCTTACAGGATCGCCGTCAGCTGCTTCCTATATCGTTGAGGAGGCACGACTCAAGGGCCATAAGCTATAGCTTTATAGCATTTGTATCGCAACATATCATAGCCGCCTTTTTTACACAACGGAAAGTGTAGACTCGATGGGATTGTATTGCAAGATAGATTAAGCAATCCACAAAGTCTAGTCCCTTGATATGTAGTAAATCATCTTGTGCCCTGATAAACTGTAAAATTCGTCAAGGCCTACTGACCAATAAAGTCTACCTACAATGGCTCTGCAACCCCGGGTTCTATTATACACAGTCGCTATATGGTCCGGTCCACTAGACGAGATTGTCGCTTTAAGCGCAACGGTCTTAGGGTCTTGTGGTCTTCTAGTCGACCAACCCTGACAGTTTCCCAGGCACGCAGGTGAAAAATAAATGGGACAGCTCAGCAGTAACCGCTTCATCACGCTTACAAGGGTGGTATCATGATCATCGCCCGGACAACAAAGATCATTGTCGTCCTTACAGCGAAGGTATCATATCATTGTCATCGCCCTTCTGGCGGAAGGTATTATCTTCATCATCCTGGCGACAAAGGTATCTGTCACACTTATGACAAATGACGTAACCTTCATCACGCTTACGATGATGATCATTCATGATGGCAGACACTCTCTTGACTGGTGGTAACTGTCGAGCTGTTCCATTTATGTTTTTCAACCGCGTGCCAGGTCTTCTGCACTTCCTCCACAATAGCGACCTTCGTACGCTCCTCTCTTATCGGCGCTGCTCGCATCTTTGGAGTTGGATCGGAAGGCTTGATGTTGTTGCTACGGTATCCTTTCATCGGGGTAATGGTGAGTACGATACGTACGTACAGTTAAGCGGTCGCTAATCGACTGGACCATGATTCTGCTGCCACCTTTCGTACATTGCGATACTAACAACCCCTCACGGCGTATCCTGGCTATCGGCATGGACGACGAGCAGTCTATAGCAGCTGCCGCGGCGTTGACTATCACTCATAGACAACCAATCTGAGGATAATTCCCAAGTGAGCAGGAATAATCAACTAAATCGTACAGACCAACCAACCAACCTGCGAGAATAACTTCTCCCCCATTACGTATGACCAGTGGACGGGTGGGAAGGACATATCGTCTATCTGGGGTACCAGGATTTGGACCCGGAACCAATGGAGCAAGAGACAAAATACAACAAAAAGTTCAGATTCTGATCGATACTTATATTGCTCGATCAGATCCTATGAAACCTTTCCTCTTCGAAGAGGTAGGTTTGCATGAGGCATTGCTATTGGGCTCCGCATACTTCGTGTGTCAAGATATGCGTATCGCTCCATCGGCTATTTAGACAGGCGGATGCATACTGATTGTTAATCCATCTACGCCATGTCGCCTCGGTTGAAGTTAACACACTTGATTGGGGTTCATACACCAAGAGGTGAACATCTCCACCGAACATGGAGGATCCAGAGGGATCGAAAGTCATGCGCTTTCTCGGGTTGAATTTCGGCCAACACATTCTCAGTACTTTGGGTCCACACGAGAGCGCCTATCGCGCATGAAGCGGTTATCGCGTATCTGTCGCACGACATGGCCCTATCGAACGCTATCGGCGACGACGTCAGAATAAGCTTAAATCAACGATTCCGGCATAAATCTCCGATGCATCTAGGACTCTGTATGAAGCAGAGCTCCTCTGATGTCTGTATGCCGTAGAGCTCTAGGACGACCCCCTGGAGCACGTTTTCTCCATGCAAGGACGGGACAGCAGCATGATGGCATGCAGGTATGCATGCATGCACAATCGTGCCGTTTCTTCCCTGCATCTATTGGACCTATCACGCGTCATGAACTGGACCGCATATGAAACATCTGTAGATTTCCCGGACTGATCGTGAAGAAGGATCTGGAAGAAAATCATTACCCGCGGGTGGGCACGCCGACGTGTTCTCCGGGCTCGGCGATGCCATCACCAGCCGCGATCGAGGCTCTCGCGCACCAGTCCAGCCACGTTCGTTGCGCAGCCGCGATGACTGTTGTCGTCCCAATTCGGCCGGGTAAACATCAGATCACACCGACCGTGTTAAACCCACAAGGTCTCCACCACCACACTTTCTCTTCCTTCTCTCTTCAAGCATCGTCATCTCTCTTCAAGTCATCAACATGGCCTTCCAACCACGTCGTCCTGGACTGGGTTATTATCCTCCTTCATCGTCTCGAGGTCGTGGTTCATCATCTCGAGGTCGTGGAGGCGCGAATAATGCTTCTTCTCCATCATTTCGTCGTCCATTCCCGCTGAATGCTCCTTTTCCACCGCGTCGTGCCCAAGAGCCGCGCTATTCGTTCACTCCTACAGTTCGGCCACCACGTCCTCTAACCGATGCCTTGACTACTAGCAGCGAGGTACACCCAGACATGGAACCCATACGGAGTGTGGCACCACCTGGGCTCCCGCCTCGGCCGCCCGGCTCGGGGGTCGTGATCGCGCACTCTGGCATTTATCTGAATGTGATCGAGGTATGGCCACAAGGTTGCTCGTCGTGTCTCGACGCGACTTGGTGACTCGGGATGTGCTGACACACACTGACAGGGGAATGATATCGTACATCGATACAAGTAGGATATCTCGACGAGAGATATAGCAGTCGAGATTTGCTGACATGTTTGAACAGCTCTGGAAGCCCTGCGAAGCCACGCGGCGGTGTAAGTAGTCTGGTTATCAAGTGAGCAAGAAGCACGAGACTGACATAGAGTCCATGACAGGTCAAGCGACCTGAAAGCACCTTCGATGAGAAAGATCAGGTATGTCATATCCCCCACCTACATCTCTTCGTATTGCTGATCAAGCCCAGACCTTTCAGCTTATGATGGACCACCGTGAACAGAGCTGCATCGAGCAGTTCTGCAAGATCATGGGAGAATTCGTGAAGAGGCGAGATTGGCAGAGAGAGGAAGAGTCTCAAAATGTAGGTGTACTGCGAGGCGGCCTCCCTCGCTGGTTTAGCTAGGGCTCGAAATCCAGACAGTAAGACTGACCGAGATGCGTCGTCCAGAATCCCGATGCGGAGCTTCGCGATGAGGCGGACGACTTTGGCGTGGACTCGACCGAGCTCGAATGGCGTCAGCAAGATATGGTCGATGTCGGTTCCGATGTAGAAGACGCCGCCACGGTAACGCAAGGCGAGGCAGAGTTGCCGGCGCAGTGGATCGAGCAGCCGACTGGAACGTCTGGAGAAATCGTCTCTCTCAATGGTCCCCAAGATGCTGCCGTCGTCGAGCAGGTCGCTGAGTCTGTAGCCGGTACGGAGCTGGCAGTTCGGGACGATCCTCACTTGGTTCTCGCTGGTAATATCAACAACACGACGGAGAACACAGGGGATTTCCTGACGGAGCTTGAACGAGACTCGGTAGGTAAATGCCTCTGTTGATCCTGCTACATTGCTGATGGAGCGTACCGACCCCACAGAAAGTTGTTGTCCATATCTTGGCCACGTCCACCGCACAACTTCATCATCTCATTCTCTCCCTCTTCACTCCTGGTCCAGACAGAGCAGGATACAGTTCGTTCTTCACACGTCAACTGGGCTTCGTCAATACTCTCTATCGTCTTCGCGTCGAAAACAGCCACTTTAATAAAACGACCACGATGGCGACACCTATCACACTGACGCGGAGGGATGTCGCTCATATCCTCTCGATGATGTGGTGCAACTACGTCTTCAAGGCCAAGAACGGCGAGTCTACCGATCCGACCGAGGGAATGCCTCCAATCCACGCGGCCAATTACAACAACGGCGAGGAGGCCGCCGACGACGACATCACCATCGCCAGGGTCCAGCGATGGATTGACAATAGCGCCAGCATCCCGGCGCAGATGCTGGTGTCGCCGCTCGGCGGCCGAGGCACTCCAGTGTCCGTTGGTGGGGCTGCTCCGTCGGCGTCGGCTGTTCCCGTTGCGTCAGAAGACCTGCTTGTCGATATCCCGTTGATGCCGGGAACGACCCTCTTCAAGTCCGGTGAGGTCCCACGCAAACTCACCAAGCCGGTCGTGGGGAGTGGCTCGGTCGGTTCGGGGTCCGCGACTGCCAGTACGGCGGTACGCATCCCGGTCCGACTGGGCCAGAGCTCAAACCCTGTCCCTCCCCGTCCGGACGTCCACCGGTACTTCGAGGACAAGACGACGACGGAGGAGGCACCGACGGCGGGCAAGGACGACAAGCCCGAGATCCCAGACGAGGTCATGAAACGCATCATGGGACCGCACTACATGCCGTACGACTTCGAGGAGGAGATCGAGCGGCCCATGCAGGTCTGGCCGACGCTTCGAAACATGCAGATGGCGGCTGCCACCAATGCCCAGGCTGCGACTGCGAAGAAGGAGCAGAACCTGTCCGATGAGGTCGACCTACTGTGTCTGGAGGAGGACAACTCACATGGCGTGGTTGGGAGCAGCTCTGGCGCGGCCCCTGAGGCCAGAGTTGGTGGTTCGCCGCCGCGGATTTCGCTTCTCGATCAGTCGGACAATGACACGGTGGCGGCGTTGGGCTCGCTGTCCGCACCACTGTCGCTCAACATGCCGGTCCCGGCAATCTCGCCTGCAGCCGTCGAGCCATCGAAGGAAGACACCGCCCAGCTGATCGATCTCGAGGTGGTTCATGGTGAGGCTCCGGCCGAGGAGGCAGCGGCCCCGACTACCCCGGCCAGAGAGGTGACGGAGTTGGCCCGTACCTCGACCGGTCCGCATCAAGAGATCTCACCAAAGACGCCGGGGTCGACCAGAGCCACACCAAGCAAGACGGAGCTCCAGAGCACTCCCGCGTCGTTCAAGACGGCAATGGGTGGCTCTGAAGACGACAATCCGGCAGACGATGCCGAGGAGGCTCCGATCGACCATCGACCGGTGAGTCCGACGGACACGGTGCAAGCAGAGGCGAAGGGGACGGACAACCTCGCCGCAAAGGTCATAACCACGGTGGAAGCTGGCACGACGAACGATCCCAGCACGAAAACCTGGAAGGAGACCATCGCCCATGGGACCGAGACACTTCTCTGGATCCCTCCGAGTGCGAACAAGCTCTACACGGCGATTCAAAAGACGCTGGGGCTTGCAACCACGCATCAAGGCCCGGTCACTCTGAGTTTTCTCCTGGGTCGCATCTTCAAGCAGCACGTGGGTAACACTCTTACGAGGCTGGATGTCGAGGGCATTGAAAACGTGTTTTTGTCATTTGAGCCCAACAAGGAGGAGCCGCTGTTCAGCAGCATGTACGTATACCGTTGATGAGTATATAAGAGTTCACTGATTGATGGGTGCAGGATTACCACGTCCATCGACGTCGCCGATTCAATCGTCAGTCTGCAGCATGCAGGTGGTGGAGCTGTGTTACAGCGTCAGCCCGAGATGAAGAAAGTGGTGTTTGAGTTCCACTGCGTCAACGAGAACAAGGAGGAGTTGTACGTCGATTTTTATCCTTGTCGTCATTCCATCAACGCTCAAGCTGACACACTATTCTCAGCATCATCGAAGTTGATGCCGAGTCCTTTGACTATATGGTATATCCCCTGCATGAACTCGTCTCCTTTGGATCTCACAAACTAATTCGTAACAGGTTACCAAGCCATCTCTCGCCATCGGGTCTACGTACATTTACTCTCCCGAGAAGTACGTACTCCTATCCCCTTCTCTGGCTATTACTTCGTCCAGTATACTAACTTATCACAGTACTTTCGACGCCCACATGCGCGTGATGGGCCGAGTTCCCGCCAGCGAGAAAGATGCTGAAGCCGCCAAGATGCTCGTCTCCCGTCTGTGGATCAAGTAATTATCCCCTCTTTCCTTTCTTCCCCATCCATCCATCTGTCTACTTTTCAAGCACCTCCCTACTGACACTCTACCCCATGAGGCCTGACGACACGGAAGTTATCCTGGCTGTGGACTCGCCAATCGAAGTCCGCACCATCCTCCTCAAGCGCACGACGCAGCACCTCGTTCTGAATCCGCTGTCTCTGCATTCTCAAGCCAGGATCGTTCTACAGGTCACCGAGATCCAGGACCTCATCATCGAGAACTTCACTCGTTCCGCCGGTGGAAACGGGATGCGCGCATTTACTCTTCCACGAGGCGACATGATCACGCCCATGACCACCATGACTGCAGCGGGGGTTACTTCCAGCGAGAGCAGTCGCTTGTGGTTCGAAGTCGAAGTGTTGTCATTGGCGGCGAACGAGACTATGAAAGGTGAAGGAGGATCATGGAAAGTGGAAGACGCAGTGTCAAAAGAGACATCGAAGGATCTCTGGCGTGTCCTCGAAGGTCTCGCCTACGGTCTCGATGGATTTGAGTGGCCGACCGATGAACAGGACGATGATAATCGAGACGATGACAACGATAAAGAGAACCAAGGTGGTGATCACGCTGGTGCCGGTCGTGGTCGTGGAAAGGGGAAAGCACCCATGAAGAAAGATCATAGCGCGACTGGAGCTGGAACAGAGTACGACACCACTGAGGGATTCTCATCCGGAGAAATCGGCGGAGGGCAGGGCTATGGTCGTGGAATCCAGCGCGAGCAGCGAAAGAAAAAGAATCAGAAGAGGTCGATGAGTGCTGAGAGGAAAGAGCGACGGAAGGCTGAGGAGGTTAGCCAAGCTGGAGGTGAAGCTGATGATGGAGGATTCTGGTGATGATAGGGTAGAGTAGCGTAGCGTAGGGTAGATCGTGAGAGAGAGAGAGTGGAGAGGGGATGGAGTGGGTCAATGACGTAGCGGTGGAGGATTTGAAATTAAAGAGAAAGTCATCTTAAAATCTTCGGTTCCTTTTGAT
>QQTW01001616.1_pt1 | contig 15886 bp, 13 predicted proteins | sample 1904831 | NCBI WGS metagenome assembly QQTW01 (sample SAMN09435610, study PRJNA476489) | Subsurface metagenome, whole genome shotgun sequencing project. | reverse complement strand
ACCGTCAACAACGCAACGCAACGCAACCAACCACTCACCACTGTTGCTCTAGCTTTAGCTTCACCAACATCCCACCACCACCACTGCTGCAGATAGAAATGCGCTCAGTAGCAGAGACCTCGTCAGTCACCATCCCCATCCCCAAATTTACTTCTTCCAAACAATATACAGTACACCCTTCGACTAACTCTGTTTCTGATATTAGAATAAGATGGCACGTCCTCTTCGAACATTTCAAATCCCTTGACGACCTCAAGGATGCTGTAGTCGGTCAGGGAGGCGGAGGAGATGATAGTGGAAGTCCATGTGTTTCGGGGCTGAGATCGATTTGTTGGAAGGTGCGTTGATATCCTTACTTGCATGACTAGAATACACCCAGCTTGCATCATTTTCCATGTTGGATGATTATCGACCTTGGTGGATTTCAATCATGTTATATTATCGCCGATGGTGTATTATCGTTTTCACTCAGGCTACATCATCATCACCCATACTGGGGAACAACACCCATGCTGGATCATCGTTCATCATGCTATTTTATCACACATACTGTCATATCAATCATCATGCCGTCCCATCACCGATATGGGGTTATCATTAGCGTGTTATCATCACCATGCTAATTTGTGAAAAGGTATTCTTATTACTAGGCGACTTCGATCGCATCCGTTGGCAAAAGACTCTTTCGGATTCGAGAAGTGCGTATGTAGCGCTTAAGGAACATTTTTTGAGGAACATTGAGCATCCAGAGGAGATTGAGGGAGATGGGAAAGTGGAGGATGATCCGTTGACGGATGATTTGGATGTAAGCCCCCCGCCTCTCTTCTTTATCTCTTGGTTTTTGGTTTCTTGGGTATGGGGTTTGCATAAACAAGTCCATCTCTCTAAATTTTTGGGCACATTATTTGCACGAGCGAGTGTGTGGAGTTGTCATTGCGAGGTATTGCGTTTCTATCAGCTATCTATTTAACCTTGTGGGGTTGTATATGATTCTTTGGGTATCAGCAAGATTCAATGCAAGTCTGCTTGACTAGTTGCCTCTTAGTCCCTTTTGTGTTATCGTTATGGGCTGGTTCTATTCTGTCTGATTTATTGCCTCTCATTACGTTTGTATCACCACCAGCAAGTCTGTCTGACTCGCTGTTCTTAAGTGTTCTTGTATCATCATCATCATCACCACATTCCAACTTTTCAATCTTGCTACTCTTCATCTTCTTTCCGTCATCATCATCATCGTCATTATGGTCGCAATCCATCTCTGTCTGGCTCGTTGCTCTCCAATTTCTTTCTATCATCATCAACACAATTCAACTTTGTCCGAGTTACTGTTCTCCATCCCATTTTCATCACCATTATCACAATCCAACCTGTCTGACTCTGACAAGCCACAAGTCTCCCTGGGTCAGTCTCCGACAGGATGAAGCTCTCCGGGCCGAGATCTGGCAGGATGTCGAACGATGCATGCCCGACAACGACTACTTTCGCCAGCCCGCCACACAACGGATGCTTCTCGATGTGTTGTTCATCTTCTGCAAGCTCAATCAAGACATCAGCTATCGACAGGGCATGCACGAGCTGTTAGCACCAATTCTATGGGTGGTCGAACGAGATGCCATCGAACCGAGAAGTCTCAAGCGACATCGAGGGAGCGATGGCAACGACGGTCTGCTCCGAGGGATACTAGACGCCGAATACATCGAGCATGATGTGTTTACGCTCTTTTCGCTGATCATGCAGACGGCCAAGTCGTTTTATGAATTGGGCAGTGGACCGTCTGAAGGGAAGATGGCGCAGTCGGGGGGACAGTCTACGTCGCCGATCATCGATCGCAGTCAGCGAATTCATCAGGATTATTTGAATCGAGTGGATCCCGAGTTGGCCGAGCATTTGACAAACATTGATATTCTACCGCAGATCTTTCTCATGTGGGTGTTAAGATCACATGCATGCTCATCAACTCTAATAAGCTGACGGGTTGCTTCAGCCGCTGGATCCGACTCCTCTTCGGACGAGAATTCCCCTTTGAAGACCTTCTACCCCTCTGGGATGCCCTCTTTGCAGCAGATCCAGGCCTGAGCTTAGTTGATCTCATCTGCGTGGCGATGCTATTGAGAGTCCGATGGCAATGTACGTCGCTCCTCTCCTTCCTAGGCAATCCTGATGAATGCATACTCAAACAAGATAGTATTGGAAGCCGACTATTCCAGCGCCCTGACCATCCTCCTACGGTACCCCGCTTCTTCCCATCGTCCCGCAACATTTGTGCAAGACGCATTATACCTCAAGAACAACCCCGACGCTGCAGGCGGAAATCATATCATCTCGAAATACTCCGGCAAGACGCCCGCCTCACAACGACGAAGCGGTCGATCCCGATTTTCTTCAAAACTAAAAGGGAAGGATGTACATGTACATCCTCCTGCATCGAGTAAACCTCTAGTAGGGCCCCGTGGGAAGTCACCGGTCGGATCACCAACACGATACATCCGACGACAAGGCATCGACGTGCTGCTACATGACGCCGCCAAGGCAGTCTACCAACGGGGTGAAAAGTGGGGTGTCAACAAAGCCGTGCGTGATGCCGTGGACGAGATGAAGAAGAACATGCAGGGATTACAATTACCGTCGGGGAGTCTCTCGCCGCGGGAAGAGAAGGGGAAAGGGAATGTTCGATGGTCGTTGGACGAAGGGGGGTATACTCCACCGACAAACGATATCGAGGCTGCGGTAGAGAAGTTGGAAAGACGGAATAGAGCTCTGGCGAAGATGCTTGAACAGGCATTGGAGGAGTTGAGAGATGCGGATGGAGACGCACAGAAGACGTCCGCCGAGGAGTTTCAAGCGGCATTGAAGACAATTGGTTTCGTCAAGAATCGTCTAGAGAACTCCTCTCTCTCTATCGTCGACGGATCATCAAGCACAAGGACGCCAGTGGATGGCCCGGCGGAGGCTCACTCTCCATCCACACCTACTACCTCCGCTCCACAACCGTCCTCGACCGAACCCGACTCCGTCCCAGGAACGCCCCAACCAAAAGATACTGACACCGACACTGTATCTCCTTCAACTCCCGTTTCCACAACAACAACCACCAATCCCGCTCGAAATCCCAGCACAACAAACGCAGAGGAGGACCTATCCGCATCCACAGGCGAGAACTCACTCTACCTCACTCCCGAAAACCGCTCCTCGAAACCATCCCTACCAAACGAAAAAGAAGCCACTCGTCCATCACTAGCCGACTCTCCCTTCTCCTGGATGCTCGGCAGTCAAGACTCCAAAGACTGGCGAGCAGCTGGTTTCTTCAATACCACGGCTTCATTCGCGACCCCCGCGACGGAACGGAAAGCAGGTGGGAAAGCACCTGGTTTCTTATTCGGTGATGGGGATGATGGTGGTACTGGAAGGGGAGGTGAATCGAAGAAGGGTAAAGGAAAAGGTAAAGGTGGTGGTAATGGCGGAGGGGATAGAGATGGGGATGGAGAGAGGGGTTTTGATTTGGCGAGTTTGAGGAGGGGATGATTCATCACCGTGGGATAGCTAGCTATAGGAAAGACAATTGGAGATGTCTGTTTATCGGGTGATTATATTGTAGTCTTCGCCTCAGGGTCTGAATGGCTATGTGGTAACATAGTAAATCCATGAGTCCCCTGAGGCAATTAGAAGAATCCTAGCGTAGCAACCACCCCAGTGTTGGATTCGATGAATATACGCCTCCCCCAGTCATATGTACCGTACCCCGTACGTCGAGATCAAGTACAGGGTATTTCTGCTTCCTCTAGACCGCTCGAGTATTTCCAGCGGTGGTATTCATTCAACCAACGCGCCCTCCCATCTCGTCTCTCGTTTCGGTTCCACCGAGGAATCACAATAAGCCATTCCCTTTCCCTTCTCTTCCCCTTCTCTTCCCGCTAGAGTTTGGGAGGTGCTAGTCTCTGGGGTCGTATGAGACACCTTTGACGAGAATTGACGTCAAGAAGATATTCGTTTGTAAACATCAGATCAATTCTGACGTGGTTTGACAATCCCATCATGAACGATGTAATAAACCACTGTACTGTCATCTCCCACTGTAGCTAATAACACCCTCTTCAGATCTCTTCTTCCTTTCTCTGTTCTTCTTCTTTCGTTAATTCCTTGGTGGTCGGTACCCACAATCTCCTCCTCCCTTTCGTTGTCCTCGTCGATATCATCTACCGTTCCTTCCCCATTCCCATTCCCATTTCCGTTCCCGTTCCCAGTTCCAGATGGAGAGGAAAAAGAAGACGAAGAAGAAGGATAATCAATGGCATCAAACACCTCTGCGAATTTCCGGAGAGTCCATTTCTCACGGAGATGCGTCGGGAGGATCCACTCTCTTTCTATATCCCTCTTCTTCACCATCTCTTCCGCATCGACTTCCGCTGCGCCAACGATATCTTTTGCGGACTTTGCTTCATTCATCATCGCCCCTCGATTTTTGGGTGGTCGTTTTTGTAGTAACTTCTCTCTTTTGAGAATCTCGATTTGTTCGTCCGGGTGGATGTATACCCTCTGCGGCGGCATTCCTGATATCAATGGCCTGGGTAATACCCGGGAGGAATTCACTGGGGAACGAGTATGGATGCGGAGATCGGTCCAGTCATGTTTATATTGTAGATTGTGTTGGATTTGGTGAGCTAAGTGGTGGAGATATGGTGGGTGAGTTTGTTGTATTGCGGAGGATTGGTGGTGGGTTGTTAGTGCGGAGGTGAGGGGTCTTTCCATTTTGTTGCGAATGGAGAAATACTCGATGGGTGCTTGTTAGGAGACGAACTCCATCTAAATCGGATTTTGCTGGTCTCTTCTGCAATCAACGCCTATCATGGATTGGTGCTCTGAGGTCAACAACTTCGATGGGAACGGCATGAATCAATGGATGACTGTCATTGGTGGAGTTCAAGATGTCGTCGGAGCGGAGATACAATTTCACCGATCGGTTTTAACGTTCACATGCATGGATGACATAAGCGACAAGGCGAAATGAGGAGCCGGCGGCATCCGATCATCTCGATCTAGATTTCTGCGTCTCTCTCAAGTTTCGGACCCATTCGTTGGGCTGAGAGAACTATATCAATGCTTGCTTCAAGTCCATCTCCTGCTCCTCCTCTTTCATCTCCATCCCTGATCATCTTCATCCCTGGTTGAAAAGACCAAGGTGCGCCGTTCTGATCTCGACTGCTGGCATTAATTGGGTTACTAACATTTCCAGGCTTTCTTCCATTGGCCCCATCTTGCCATAGCTCTAGCTCTAGTTCCCCCTAACTGCCGATCGTCCCTCTTCCCTTCTTGATCCACCACCATGGCTCCTCCTTCGCCCGAGCCGGGCTCGCCCCTGGATATCAGCGCGCCTGGTCCTTCCTCTCCTTCGTCTCCTCCTCCCCCGCAGTCGCCATCCATCACGACACGCTCTGACGATCCCAATCGAAGTCGTTCCTCGACCAACGCCTCCTCGCGACTCCGTCGTGCATCACTTCGTGTCTTTGAAGCCAATCCTCCTTCCGGCATGTGGCATGCCGCGGGGCATGTTGCTTCCAAGATCCCCACCGTCAACGACATCCGTCATGGTAGTTTCAGTCATAAAGGATGGAGCGCCGAAGGCCAACGCAGTCGAAGTCGATCACAGTCGAATGATGGCGGATTGAGTAAAGTTCCATCTGGTGCAAAGACGCATAAAGGGAGTGTCGATGTGCCGAAGAAGATCCCCGAGACGACCGCCGAACATGGCCACCACCATCATTCATCTTCCCATCCGCCAGAACATCACCATCATCCTGGAAAAACAGTCGACACGGAAAAAGTCATTGCGGACACGATCGGACACGAAACTGTCACTGAAAAGGTGCATGAAGCCGAGAAAACCCACCAACCTCACGTATATCCCAACGGATACACACCCCCTCCGAAACACACTTGGGGACAAGCAACGCACATCGCTCTCAAAGGATTCTGGCGGTTCGTCATCACGCCCTCCGGTTTCCTCATTACCATCTACGGCTTAAACGTCGTAGCCTGGGGCGGCATGTTATTTTTATTACTTCTCAACGCCGCCCCAGCGATGTGTACACCGACCTGCAACGACCTGCAATCTCCTCGTCGGAAATGGATCGAGATCGATTCGCAGATTCTCAACGCCCTCTTCTGCGTAACGGGCTTCGGGTTGATTCCCTGGCGTTTCCGCGATTTCTACTACCTCCTGAAATGGCGCATCTTCAAACGACAAGACGCGTTGAGGGTCCTCGCGGGGATTCATCGCGGCTGGTTCCGTCTTCCGGGTTCGGAGAAATTACCGCCTACATTGTCGACGACCACGGATACGGACTGGGCTACCCTCGATGATACCCAGCTTCAAGCCCTCCCCATCCCGATCTCAAAAGCACCCGATCCGCCATTGACCGGTGAAAGAGCCCGTCCGACAGTGAAATGGAGATTGGACTTTGTCGTCTGGATGTACGTCTGGAATACGTTTTTGCAAGCCGTGCTTTGCGGGTTCATGTGGGGGTATAATCGGTATGATCGACCGAGTTGGAGTACCGGGACTTTCGTGGCCTTGGCGTGTATCGTCGCGGGAGTGGCGGGTGTCATGGTTTTTATTGAGGGCAAGAAAGTTAAGAAGGTCGAGGGTGTGCCTGTTACCGAGGATGATTTGGCTATCTTGGAGGATTTGGAGAGGGGGAGGAAGTAGTCGTACGAATGTATGAGTATTGGTCACTTCTTTCTTTGGTGCATTCTTACCTTTCCCCCTTTCAGCTCAGGTTGTTTCATGTACTCTCCTATTCCCTCAGGCGGGTCTGCGTTTGTATTCCTTACGTCCGTCGTTCACTCTGTATTCTCATGTGATTGTTCCCTGAGTCGCTTACTGGTCCAGTCAGTCCATCTCTGGTTTCGGGTGGTATATATCTCGACGAGCACATTTCTCATGTAAAAATGTATCTATTTAATCAATCTATCATATCTACCTTCATGCTCTCCGACCTACGATACGTACCTACCCACGTCTGACTATTGTATCACACAATCAATCGAGAGATCTATCGAGCCATTCAGATCTGGCGTCCATTCGTCTCTGCATTGCAACACGTCTTACAATACGCTCTTGTCATTAACCTTTGCAGGGCGTTACATCTACGGAGCTATTTTAGTCTAATTCGTAGGAGAACTGGATACTGTAACGTCTTCCATCTATTTCTCTGTTCGTCAAGTTATCGATCGGTTTCAAAGCACCAATGGCTGGCCCTATCGTCAGGATGGAATGTCCATGTCGATATACTCGGTGCTCAACTATCTTACCCTATCCTATCCAATCCTCATTATTCAAGCAAATAAGGCACTCAAAATCAACACCAACACCGACATCGAACGCGTAAGTTGAACCGAATCTGCTCGTCCATTCATCTACCTATCCAGCTAAATCAACCAACTAACCAACCAGACAAGAGCCTATCACCCATTTTGTAACATCTAAGAACGGAGAGAGATATACTATAAATATAAAGACCCAAGATAGGCAAAGAAATAAGATAAAAGAGCCAACTAAATAAGACCAATCGATCGATGCTCACGATGCTCGATCTAAGATGCCTTCTTTCCTACGAGGCCTTCTTAACCTTCCCCTACTTGTGTTTCCGTTGTTCCTTCTCCCTCTTCTGAATCAATCCCCCGGCACCGACTCCTCCAAAGACTAATCCCACACCCATCCATTGTGGGAATCATATCATATTTACCTGCCCCTTCACCTTCTCCAACTTCTCCCCGTTTTCTTAAGAAGCCTTCTTAACCTTCCCCTCTTTCCGCCTCCGTTGTTCCTTCTCCCTCTTCTGAATCAATCCCTCGGCACCGACTCCTCCAAAGACTAATCCGACACCCATCCATTGAGGGACACTCAGACGATGACCGAACCAGATCACGCTTAGGATCATGGTGAGCATTTTGCGGGTTACTGTTACGGTGACGAGGACGAGGGAGGAGAAATGGGATAGGGTGTAGACTAGATTTATTCATTAGTTAGTTAGTGAACTTCGACCGAGTCCAAGAGAATGCGGTAGAATGTATTTATGGGTTTGGAATTGGGGTTTAGAGGGAAGAAGGCAGGGATGGGTGTATATGGCTTTGAGAGAAAAGGAGAGGGGGATGATGATAGAATGTATATGGCTTAGGCTTAGGGAAGGAGAGTGGGTGGGCGGTAGAATTGATCTGGTTTAGGCTTAGGAAGAAGGAGGGAAGCAGTAGAAGGTATATCGGGCTTGAGAGAAGGAGCGAGAGAGAGGACGCTGGCAGGGGACGAGAATGCAAAGCACACCAAGGAAAGAAGGGGGGGAAAGGCAAACTCACAGATAAAAATCTGTCCCACGGCTCCACAGACCGCGAAGCTCAACACGTCCCTCGTCACTGCGGGATGTCTCTTCAGAAAGCCGATCGCATCATGAAATTCTCCTCCACCCAAACTTCTCCACCAATCGATACTCAACAACGACCTCAACCCTCCTTTTCCACCTCCCCCTATGCTTCCCCCAGCGGCACTTCCCAAATCGACGCCCAACCATTTCACCACCCTGAACTGCGCCAACCACGGCCCCCCGAAGAGATAACTCAACGTCAACCCTGTATTCAGCAAATTCTGGATACACATCATCTGGGGACCCGTGAATCCCTCATATCTCTGGAAGATATAATCCTGCGTCGAATTCGTGAGGCCATCGAATAATAAATTCACTCCTAACAAGAACAAGCCCCAGATGGTATTTCGCTGGTCGATGATACTTCCCCCCTCTTTTGCATCTCTTACATCCCCCTCCGTCAGCGGGGACGCTGGGGTGGTACCCGCTTCACCCGCCTTAACCCGCTTATTGATCGTCGAGGGATGATATACCGTGAATATCGCCACGCCAGCAGTCACGAGCCCGACGACCGCGTATTTATATAAAGGATATTTCTTCCGAAATAGCGTCAGATGCAAGGCCATCACCGGGAGGAGTTTGCAGGATTTGGCCAGAATGAAAGTGATGTAGTCGATGTGTTTCAAGCTCGCGTAACCAAACGGCGAAGCAAGGGAGGATGTCACGGCCACGAGAGCCAACGCAGGAAGGGCATCCCATGTTGGAACCAACGGCGGGAGACCGTGCGAGGAAAAGGTCGTGAGGAAGAGGTAGATGTACCCGATCAATGCAGCGAAGGTGGATTGGATGGTGTTCAGAAAGATGGAGTAAGTAAATTTTTCACCGGAGTAGCTGATGGTGGTGATTCGTTCTTGAAGGACGGCCCAGGAAAGACTAGATTCTTGTTAGGAGAGTAAAGAGGAGAGAATGGGGGGACGGGGACTGACAAGGATGCGTAGATGCCGCCGATACAGACGAGTAGCTCTACTAAACCGGCGGATTTCTGGGCAGTAGGTTTGCGTTGAACAGTTCGGTTGGGTTTGCGAGTTGAGGAGGAGGATGTTGGACTGCGTCGATTGCGCATGTCGGTGTTGTTGGCGCCATTGACGACCTCGGACGAGGTGGGGCCTTTGACCGGCGTGGATTGTTTCTGGCGAGCCATTGTATGGAATTGAGAGGTGGAAGTGAGTTGATAGTAAAGGACATATGCTAGCAGTTGATGGACATGGTGGGTTGAGTGGCCAGTAATTGATTGATCAAGATCGCATTGAAGGCGGGGTGAAGGAAGACGTTGGAGTTCGAAATGTAGCGATCTGGCAGAATCTTGATCTTGATCTCCAGTGCGCGTGTTAGTTACCTCACCGACGGGAATTCAAGGACTGATAGATTTCTAAGTTGGAGCTATCAAAGTCAATGCTTACTCCATAATGCGTATTTATATCGATTGAGGTTTAGTTGAACTCCACAATCCTCACATGGCAATATAGGACCAGTAAGTTGTATCAGACTGAGGCTGGATTTTTAGGGGGGGCTGGCTGCAGACTATATCTAGCATGACTTGGATGTCATATCTGATGATAAAGCTGAGCCAAGTAACGGTGGAGTCGAATCGAAGGAGTAAACGGAGCGGTAGGACTGTTGCGGAGTAGGAGAGCGAAGTAGAGATAGGAGGAGAGAGAGAGGAAGGACTTTTCAAGGTTAAGGGGAGAGGAGATGGAAAGCAGGATAGACAGGACGGAGCGCGGAGTCAAAGGAGAGAGAATGGAAGGGACTAGCGCAGGATTGACAGAGTCAGAGGAAGATGTTTGGTGAGGACAGGAGGAAGGACAAGGAGAGGTAAAGGATAAGATGGATGAGGCACGAATTGACAGGATAGAGTAGAGGAGAGGAGAGTAGAGAAGGGAAGAGAAGAACGAAGAGTAGCCCGGGAGAGAGTGTGAAGTAGTAGAAAGGGTCGAACGAGGGGAGAGTGTGGGTAGAAGACTATCACGGAGAGAGAAACTGATGTCCGTTTCGTCCTCCAAGATGCTCGGCGTGCGTGCATTTTGATGCTCCAGACCGCAAAGCAGTCACGGCTGCAGTGTGCACATCAACCCCAATTTGCCCACCAAGGGGGGAAGAGCCTCCACGACGTTGATCATGACCGCCAGTCAAGATGGACAGTCGAGTGAGTGAGGAGACAACTCTTCATCCTTGTTCACTCCTGTAGTGCTCCCTGACTGCGTCGCATCTTCTCCGCCTCCAGATTCTCATACAGCAGATACAACGCCTTCTCGTTGCTGCTCGCACTCCCTGCGATCGTAAACATCCGCTCCCCCGTCTCGTCGTGCGGCGCCTTGGCGATCGAGATGCGCGCCCCCGAGCTCTTACGAATATCCGAGATCTTACTTCCGCCACGACCGATGATGCACCCCACCATGTCCGCGGGGATGCTGATGTTCTGCGTCTGCTGCTCCTCGCCATCTTCCGTCATTGGCCCCATGCGTCCTGACGGTTCCGACGGTCCTCGTCGTCCGTACCCGCCACCCGGCACATGGTCGCTGAAGTCGGCACCATTCCCCGTGCGTGGATAGGATCGACCCGAACCCCCCATCCCGGACCCTCCTCCTAGACCGTTGCTCAACCCACCCACCCCGCGAGCATCGCCACCTCCCGCACGCACGGTCGGGTTGTACAGCACCGTGCCCGTTCCACGTTGCCAGTCGTCCACCAAGCACTTGCAGATCTCCCACACGGCTTTTTGGACTCCCTCGGGCGTTCCTTGCACCTCGACGATCCGCTCCGTCGACTGCGGTAGCATCTCTTTTTGAGCGACCATGCGTACGCCCGAGACGTCCTGGATGTGTTTGATCTTGAGTCCCTGACGGCCAATGATGGTGCCCATCTGGTTGTGCGAGATGAGCAGGCGGATGGCTATAAGAGTCAGTCCATCGGCCACGAAATCATCAGATATGGACACCATCACGCATGGTATGTGCGCAGCGTCACAAGAAAATATACACTCACGATGGGTGCCGTTATTGTTCACCACCCCGCCCATGCCCACCGCTGGAGCACCCTCGAGCAAGCCTCGGGCGACAATCGAATACGCTTTGGCCACACCATCGACCGGCCCCGTCACGGTCAAGACTCGGTCGGCCACTCCCGGAATAACCTTGCTGACGCCGGCCTTGACGCCCGTCTCATCGCGCAGCTCGGCCACATTCTTGCCGCCCTTGCCGATGACGACGCCGGCTTCCTTGGAGGTGACGATCGCCCGCAGCGTCAACGGCGTCTGCCCGTATTCGTCGTCTGTCCGCGGTGCCGGCTCTCCTTCCGGACCCACACGGTTCTCACCACCTTGCGAGTCATTCACGTTGAGGCGATTGAACGAGTCCACAAAGTTCGCGCCATCCTCCGAGCGCTGCGCGTCACGCAAGTCGGCAGGTGGCATGTTGATAGTGGTATTGAGGAGAAGTGTGCAGAGGAGAGCTCAGAAAGGTGAAACTGGAGAAGCATTGTTAATGTCGTCCTCAACAGAGAATGCAGAGCCTAAAATGGACTCGGGGCATCGGATCTTCCCAGATGAGCGACTGAGGAGACCCACGCACGCGGGTGAGAAAATGAATGGGACAGGAGATAAAGGACAGGCCATATCACCACCAGCAGTGTAACGAGGATTAGGCCATCTTCGTCATAAGGGTGATGAAAAGCTGGGAAAAGATGAAGCGCTCACTGCTGAGCTATTCCATTTATATATTTTCACCCTCGTGCCACGCAGCAGCAGCAGCAGCAGCCAGAAGTAGGGACCCTTCTCGACTGAATAAAATGTCTACCTACGTGGTATGGGACTTCAAGCTCGCTCTGAACTCGAGAACGGTATCTGGGGACGAAATCTCTGATTCTGGCGACTTGCACCATGATCAGCTCAATATCGACTAGGACGAGGGCCGGGCAACAAGACTCACAGGCTTCAATCACTACTTCCTTCTGGTCAAGTTTTCTTCGGCCCGGGAGTGCAGAGAGGCAACGCGTGGGCGAGCTGCAGAAACCGGCGGACTTACGCCAGCCACTTGGGAAGGAGCTCCGAGTATAGGACGAGAGGCGGATGGCAAGGAGAGGGGAGGAGGGACGGAGGAAGAGGTGAAGGAGGAAGGACGAGTTCGGACTGATGGGATTCTTTCCTGGACGTGGTATCGGGTTCGATGAGAGACGGTCGTGCGTGTGCGTGCTCGCCGGTGAGAAAGATGACCCAAAATCCCACTTCAGCTGACGATACGGACCAGGAGCGCCATCACTACGGTGGCGTCTATCGACCCGTGATGCAACGAAGGCAACCAGATCACGGGGCCAGTCACGAGACTCATTGTCACGGGACCATGGGACTCCTTGATACCCATGTGAGTAACGAATTAATTGGTACAGCTAAGCATCCTCCACCCTTACGATGAGGGTCTACTCGTCATGCTGAAGACGAAGGTATCTTCATCACCGTGATGACGGAACATCTTGTTAATGATCCTTATAACGAAGATCATCTAAACTTCATCATCCTGTTGACGATGGTGGTTGGCGATTGCAAATCTTTCTTCCTTTCGCGGTGACTGTCAAGTGTTCCACTTATTTTGTCCCTCGCGTGATACCGTCTTGAAGCGTGGATTGAGTGATATGCGAGCATATCACTATACCATGGGGATGGCGAAGAGAAGGTTATCCATCACATATTCAACAAAGTGACGACCAAGCGGAGAACGGGCCGAACCAGCGCTCCGGCCCTCGAAGATCAAGCTAGCGAAGGAAGTTATTGACCGGTGATCAACGATGAACCAGCTCCTCATGTTTCTGTTTCATTCATATCTCTCACAAAGCCCAGGAGTGGGATATCACCGTGGTCATTCTCCGTGTTACTCTGCTCATCTCTTTTGGCCATTGGATGTGAAGGCCTCCTGGCTCCTAAACACTTCAACTGGGCAGCTCATACGGAGTGTTCCGAGTGGGCGTCTAAAGTCGTCACAAGCACCTGATATGATGATGCCTACGAACAAGTACAGGGACCAAGCAATAACATGGCCAGAACCTCAGCACGCGGGTGACAAAATAAATGGAGCTGCTCAGCAGGAACTGCCAACAATCCTTCGTTATCATTGCGATGAAGATCAAAGGAATCTTCATGCTGAGTGCGATGAAATTTCAAAAACCAGTAATCATGGCCCTTATGACGAAGGTCAAGACGATCCTGACCATATGGACAAAGATGACGGTTGGCGGTCACTGTTGAGCTCCTCCATTTATATTGTCAACCGCGCGCTCAGAGAGGCCATTGGCCCGGTAGTGTTTTAGGATCATAAACGCTCTCCTATTCGTCCTAACATGATATCAGCAGAGATCAATAAAAACTCAAGGAGCGGGGGCATTTGATCATTCATTCGACATATCCATTGGGCGGTCATGGTGAGCTTTCTTGACGCCACTTTTAGCTAGCCAGCCATCCGGATGGCAGCATCAAATGAAGGTACGAAGCTGTAACCGCCGCGAATGGTCATCGTCGTCATTACTGTTGCGAGGCAGGTTTTGAACGGCTGAATTGCCAGAAGGACTCGGGGTCCTAGACCTCACTAGATAGCTAGGAAACCGCTCACAATGATCATATAGCATAGAGGGCTTTAGCCTACCCAGACCGAGGTGTCTAAACTCGTACTCGTCACACTTACTGTAGGGATCGGGTTAGTCTTCATCGTAAGTGCGATGGAAGTCAAAGTAGTGATCATCGTCATTGTGATGAAGGCCAAGGCATTTCTTCATCGTAACGATGACGATGACCATTACCGACAACTACTGCTGAGCACCTCCATCTGTTTTGTCTCCCGCGTGGCAACCAAGTCACTTTAATGCCTGAACTTGCACGATGGATTCAAAATCTTCAACGTCACGGTGAAATCTCAGTCGTTCGTAGTCTACGATTAGCTTCGAGGGGATTAGAGTGGCCGGATATACAGAAAACGAGAAGGAGACCCAGATAGGACATGATCAAAGAGAGCCGAGTCCATCATAGAAAAGATTGACCCAAGGAATGATCGCCGTTCCTCAACCCAACACTTCCTAATACAATGATCGACTGGGAATGGAGGAAAAGCTGGCATGGAATGGCCTCGCAAGCAAACTCGTAACATTGCTCTTCGGGATCGTTCGATATTGCGTCCACCATCTCCTCTTCACACCGCAGCCACCCAGCCGAACATCATCCCCGACAGGGCCGCCGCCACGACCCAGATGCTCGTCCAGCCGATGGCGCCCGTAAGCTCAGCGCCCTCGATGGTGACGAAGGTGTGCAGCCAGGTGTGGATGCCGGTGACGGCCATCAAGGTAACGATGCGGGTGAGGAGATACTTGAACGGTCGGGAGAAGCCCCAGAAATTATACTGCAGCGTCTCCCACAGCGTGGCGGTCTCCGGATCGAACAGCTCGGGCTCCTCGCCATCGGCCTCGGCCCGGGCGGCGGCGAAGGGGGTGAACAGAAACTCATGCGCAGCGTATCCAATGGGCAAAAAGCTGAGGATCAGCATGGGCAGGGCGGGCGAGTGGGCGGCCGAGATGTCCTTGAGCCCATCAAAGTGGGTGATCAGATGGATGGGCAGCCAGCTCTTGTAGCTAGCGAAGATGACCGTGGCATAGATGGCGGCCGCCAGCACGCTCGTCACGGTGCGGATGGGCATGTCCTTGATAACGTGTCGGTTCGGCACGGGCGTCTTGGACGAGGCGGGCGTGTGGGCGGGGATCAAGGGCCGCATCAACCGGAAGGGTAGATAGGTGGTGAGGGTGTCGATGGCCAACGACACGGCCACGGTCGACGGCCGAATCGCGTAGAAGGACGACAATAAAAAGAGCGGCGGTAGATGTGACAGCAACGTCAGCGACGCTAGATCGAAGGCTGAATATATCAGAACACGTATCAGTAAATAGTTATATACATATTCGCGTTCACGTCAATATCACACTCACCATCGTAGTGACTCCACCATCCGAGTCCCAGCTCGGCGGCGCGCCAGGCCACGAGCCCTCCCACCTCCCACCATTCGCTCAATCGTCGACTGACACTACCCAGGTCGCCCGCAAAGTAGGGTCCGACGACCGAATATAGCGACGACGATAACACCAGACTGAGCATCACCACAAGCGGGAAGCGCACGAATTCGGGCAACCTCCTCGAGGTCTGCAGCGGCAGCCGCTCATCGTAGCGTTGCGCGATGGCCTTGGGTTGCGCGGATGGTTTGGTGGAGCGCATCGTGACGTGTGTGCGCGAAGAAATGAGCAGTCGAAATGGAGCGATGGATCGATTAAAGATTGCGAAAAAGATCGCGATGTGGTCGCGATTAGTTTGCGACAAGCTGTTTTGGAGAATGGAAAGGCTGGGGAGCGCAAAGAGAGAATGCGAGATAAACAAGCCGCGAATTGGAGCGATGGATCGATTAAAGATCGCGAAAAAGATCGCGATGTGGTCGCGATTAGTTTGCGAC
>QQTW01001615.1_pt1 | contig 15890 bp, 5 predicted proteins | sample 1904831 | NCBI WGS metagenome assembly QQTW01 (sample SAMN09435610, study PRJNA476489) | Subsurface metagenome, whole genome shotgun sequencing project. | reverse complement strand
ACCCGCCTTCTTTCCTTGCGCGTACCCTCTCCACCTGTTCGGCTTCGTGGTCTTCAACGACCAAGTCAACCAGCTGACTTCGATCAGACTTCGCCGAGTTTGATGAGGTAGACTCATGGCGGAGTAGACTTCCAACAATGGGGATATTGCTTCGAGACTTGGATCCTTCGCCACCACTTGAATCTCCCTTTTTGGTATTCTGGTTCAAGGATTCTTGCACATCTTTGACTCGACTCTTACGCCTCCGCTTATTGTCGCGCGTAGGCTGGAGCAAATGTCTGTTTGAACTTATCGTTACAATGTTAGGATCTGCATAGAGACGCTGCTCACGCGTCGCAGTATGGGCTGTAATGACTGGATACTGTGATGGTGACGTCAGCGCTGCCGTACCTGATCTCTGTCTGCAACGTACATTCCAGTCCCCAAACTCCAATGCCCTAGCGTTGGTGTACAGGTGCTCGTCGTCTGAGTCGAGACCCGGATCTTCCAGTTCGCCAGGTGTTGTACCGTATTTTGGTCCGCTGTGATCCTGGCCCGCACCGGGGCTCATCGCTCGCGCCCGGCTGGCGGTAACCTTGTTGAGCAGCGGTGTCCGACTGTCGTTTCCGGGGTTGGGAATCCAGTATTTCCCTTTGCCTCCTCGTTCGTACCGCATGCCCTCCATCATTCGAGCGACGCGGGAACCCGAGGCTTGGTGAGCCAACACATCATCTCGCGCGTCAAAATAGCGATACTCGTAGTGTCTGCCTGCGAAGGTTTCCTTCGTGTCTTGAATGAGGTCACGCGGTCCGAACGCGTCTCGCAGAGCATACCGAACTGGCATCCGGGCAACCGATACGGTGACGTCTGCATAGTCGTGCCACGAAAAGGCATACCAATGGGCGACCGCAAACAGTGGCATCTCGAAGCAGATGAGCGTGTCCTGGATGGCAGCTGCGAGATTGTCCGGGGAATATCCAGGCACATCATCCGGAATAGCTCCTAGCCATACCAGAATGGACAGGAAAAACCCCTGCCAATATGAAGCGAAGATGATGCCTTTGATGCATATGAACTTGGGTAGTGGCCGAAAGGGCTTGAGATCCTGACTCATACACACCCAGAACATGGCCAGAGAGTAGAGGCTAACTGTGATGCTGATATTGTAAACAAGGCCGCTCCAGAAATATCCGGATCTGACGCCGATATATCCTTCTTGATATGTGCCCGTGGCTTTCATGATAATTGTGGCAACCGCAAGCACAGGCTTGAGCCAGGCATATTGCAGAATGCCTCTCTTTATTGCGAGGAACGTGTGCGGATCTGAAATGTCGACCTGTGGAAGGCAAAGGTTCAAGGGCCAAAGGTGAGACACCGGTGGACGGCCATACATCAAGATGATCAATGCCCGCTCGCCGCCGATAAAGTTTATCAGTAGTTGAAAGAAGGTGTAAATGGTGAAGGCCTCACACGCCTGTCAGCGTGGGTGTCAGGAGAGGGACATGAGTCACTTACTTCGTACACATCGCGAAACGGACCAAACCAGAAAGCAACCTTTAGAGATATGACGCTTGTCCATGACGATATCGAGTATATAGGTACCCTGCTACCATTAAATTTCCAGAGGCCGACGTGACCATACTAAACTCACATCAACAGTATCCGAACCACGTATCTTTGTAATAGAGGCTTCCGATAGTTCTTCCTGAATGCGATTCAGCAGGGTATTCCAGAAGATTCTTGGTGAAGATAAGGCTCACGCTTGTAGCCACACGGAGCTGTCACAAATATCCAAGATCAGCCTCCAGTGCCTGGAATTTTTCTTAGATGACTTACACAACTGTGAGTAGCGTAGCAGAGAGAGCAGCTAGGCCAGTAAGGATAATGACTGCTTTACCCAGCCTCGCTCCAGTGCCTCCTTTTGTAATGTTGTCATTCGACTGCCACGCATCGACCGGATCCATAATGCCTTGGGTATCCATTAACGTTGTGTGAGGTCGCATGCGCGGACCTTGAGCGTATGGAGGGTCCTGGCAGGCAGCTATGACGATGCCGAAGGAGTGATCATCGGAGCAGAGTATTGGAAATTTCGGCGACTTGTCTGCGATCCGAGAGCATTGCAGATGCTATCTCATTAGACGGACCGATCTTGAGTCGATATCACCACGACTACAGACTTCACGACGTAGACGTGAGGCGCGATTGCCTATGAGGCAGCTCTACACAGTACTCCGTACACGCTTCGTCACAGGTCGCGGAAGCTTGCGCGCCAAGACGCTAGGCTCCGGAGTACGTACCTGCCTATGCACTGCGGGTTGTTAACCGAGGCTGTGACACCGCGTTCGCAGTCCTGGCAACCGCGTGAAAGAGTAGCTCCGAATACGCTGTGCACGACGACTGTCCGCAATGGTTGTTCTTACTTCGCAGTCGCCTCTTCTTGCTCTCGATGGAGAGCAGCGGTCTCAGGGGCGAACCCCTGAGCGGCGCAGACGACTTCAACTGGGTGTTCCTGGTTGAACTGCTCGTTAGCGGGATTCTTACGCTCTTTTTCCTCTTCTACTTCAATCGCCTGCTGTCCACCCTCGTGTCCTACGGCATTCGAGCTTACACATGGCACCGATTCAAAGCCTACATCGACATTCAAGCACTGCAGGTATCGCTTCTGGGTGGCCGGTTGTTCTTCAAGGGTATCCGATACCATGGACACAATCAAACGATCCTCATTCACGGAGGGCATGTGACGTGGCAATACTGGATAAGGAGAGTGAAAGAGTCGGAGATAAGCTCCAAGGATGATGGAGGTGCCGCTGGACAGGACGACTCGGCATCAACCAAAGGACGCGCCCAATCACGGCAAAGGAGCGGAAGTTTCAGTCTCGCGGAGACTGGGGGCACAAGAACCAAGAAAACGCTGCCTTGCCGCATCCATGCTAAGGTCTCGGGTGTCGAAGTCTTCTTATACAACAGAAGCCCCGCGTATGACGCCATTCTTGAGAATTTCCTAGGCACGTCCAGTGGCAATGAACTACCCAAGGATTCCGGCGCGCAAAAAAAGAGTTCTGGCCTTGGGAACGGAGCTATGAAAGATGGGCATGGACAAGATGGGATTGACTCCAGCAATACCCCGGACCGTGACCAAACTGGAAGTAGTGGAACTGTCGAGGTCGCGTCTTCGACGACCATACCATTTTGGGCATATCTGCTTCCCATGAGCATCGAGAGCAAGAAAGGCGCCGTCGTTGTAGGAAACGAGTTTACCAAAAGTGTTCTGACCACGCAGTTCAGTCGCGCTCAGGGTGACGTGGACGTTGCTCGCTCCAACCCGTTCGACCTGTACAAGTTATTGTTCAACTTTGAGTTCTCCCAGCTGGTAGCTCAACTTTCTCCAAACGCCGACTTCAAAGAGCACGGTCAAAAGGAATCATCGGGTCCGGAAGACGACGCGGGTGTTGAAGCATCTCCGAAGCAGAAGAGAAAGCATAGAAATCGTTGGCACCAACTGTCTCGCTTTTGGCGAAGAATCCCTGGCATCCTGCTGCCACGATTTCGCAGCTCTGTAGAGTCATTTTCGCCTACCTCACGCGGCGACATGGCGGACAGCTCTAATCGTGACGGTAGCGGGGTTCCGGGTTACGGGAGATGGCAAGGTCTGACCAGATATCTCGACGAAAGCCAGCGCAACGAGCACGATGAATGGGAGAGTGTGGAGTACGCCAGGTCGTCAACGATCTTGGATTGTCCCTCGATCTCCATAACCTATTACTGGGATGTCCCTGGACTTGTCATGAGTATGACTGAGCTTGAGAAACAGTCACCTGTGCTGAACACAAAAAGCATTCCGGCACCCGACTATGGCTTGAACATTCAAGTTCACGGAGGGAATGTTGTGTACGGTCCCTGGGCTGACCGGCAGCGCGTGAATATGCAGTCAGTGTTCTTTCCCGCAACCTTCACGAATGCCAGACCCGCGAGCACTCTCAAGCCTGGCATGCAAAGAGCACCCACCGTTTTCAAAGTTTTCTTGAGTCTTGAGGATGCGGTAGTCTTGCGTATACCCATCCGCGAGGCATCCAAGGATTGCAACTGGAAGGGCCGTGCTAGGGCCGTCTCAGGGCAAGCAAAGGACGGCTCTGAAACAGGCAAAAGAGGAGTCCGCAACAGAAAGAAGTCGATGTGGTCAAGAAAAAGTGACAAGCACGCGACCGGGCCGAATATCCGGCCTTTCGCTTGGCTGGACGTGAAGATGACTTCAAACACTACCATCACCTACTCTATGGCCATGGTAGCTTCTCCCGAAGGATATCAAAATGATTTACATATCGCGATTCCGAAGACTGAGGTCTCCTCTAGTGTGAACCATGGGATGCTGTGGCGGTCGGGTCAGATAAGTGTGAAGGGCGATCTATCATACCCTTGCGAGTGGAACTCATTGCGTGTGTGGACATTCAGCACTCTTTTCAACGACATGGAAGTTTTCGTCCTCAGGGATCATCTGTTTCTGCTTACCGACCTTGTCGCTGACTGGGGTTCTGGGCCGTCATCCGACTTTTACACTTTTACGCCTTTTCGCTACATTCTTGAGCTTCGCCTTCAAGACTTCAAATTGTTCTTGAACATCAATGATTCTAATGTAGTCAATAATCCCTCCGATCTCGAAGATAACAGCTTTCTAACTCTTCATTGGCGGGATCTTGAGGGCAAAGTTTGTATTCCGCTGGAGAACTTCTCGCCTATTCGGAACGAAGTCTCATTCGAGGTGAAGGGGGATAACTGTGACTTGGAGTTATCGTTGTCGACGAAGAATACCTTGAAGTCTCATCTCAGGTCGAAAACCATAGGGCAGGTGGAAGAAGTTCGCGTATCTGGAAGTTACGCCTACTTCACGGAGACATCCACACAACTCACTAACGTACTCACCCTCAATATCACCGGCTCACAGGCAGTACTCTGTTTGCACGGTTTTGTGGTTCGCTATCTCATTATAGCCAAAGAGAATTACTTTGGAGATGACCTGCACTTCAAAACATTGGAAGAGTTGCAAGGCGCTCCACGTTCCGACACACATGCCAAAGGCGTGCTTGAGGAGGAAGGCGAGGGGCCAACGAGAACGAACGATCTTGATGTCTTGATCTGCGTATCGGTTGAAGAAGCCATCGTGCTATTGCCCTGCAACCTGTACTCCGCGGACAGAAGCATTCGAGTTCAAATACCCGCCGCGGACGTTGACTTGCGCATCGGAAATTACTACATGGACCTGATGGTGGATTTCTACCCGTTGAGCCTTTCCATGGGAGATTTGAGTGTGAGAGACTATGCATCTGCTCAACCCAATCCTACCGAGGCTTTTGTCGGCAAGGTCGGTATATGTGGCCATCGTCTATTCGGTCTACCTCCGGCCGAGCCCACATATGATTGCATATGGGATATTCAGATCGGCGACATCTCGGGAGAATGTTCAATTGAGTTCTTCGAGAGAGTCAGTGCCGCGGCACGCGCTTTTGCCTTTTCACTCGATGACGACGAAAATGCTGTGGTTCTCGTGGAGCATCCACCGGTCAAAGATGTGACATTCTTGCGACTCCGGACAGGACCAACGAGTTTGTGGCTGCGCGTGGCTCAGACGGCATGGCACTTGCAAGCAAGCCCCATACGTGTGGATTTCAATGACTGGGCCGGCGAGAATTTTTCGACTCGTCTGAACATTGCAGTCCCCGGTCTGGGTCTTGCTTTCTTAGAACCGGAATTGCCTCTCAGGCGTTCATCGCAAGCAGATGAGAAGAATGCCGCTGTCATGCATGCCGCTGTCAACACGTCCGTGCGTTTAGATGTCGTCACTCGGAAGAGAGAATTCAAGGCAGAACGTGCAAAGCAGCAGGAGCATATTCTTGAACACGATCAACGGACGAATCGAGTACCGTTTCTTCTATTGGATGATCTTCAGGCCTCTGCCATTCAAGGTCTCAAGCAAAAGCAGGCCCCAGAGCTCCCTGCAATGCCCTTTCCTTCGGTCCCACCTCCGGTCAAGGCTTTCAAGACGAAGACGCCATCGATGAGCTCGACGGCAACTTCAGCAGCGTTCTCATTTGGCCGTAGCTCATTTTTGTCCTCCTCATACTCAGTAAAAGCAACGGTACACCGGGCCTCGGCGCAGAGACTTCCGCAAGTCTCGATACCGAAAGACAATTTTCGGCGCAAGTCTGAATCTAGTATAAGCTATGTAGATGTGGCTGCAACACACATACATGGTGAACAGTTCTCCGGTCCACCGAGGTCGGGTTCCGCAAGTCAAACATTAGCGGCTGCTCAGGAGGGAGATCCAGCGTCACTGCCCCCTTCATCGACATTTCAATATAGCCCCCTCGCGACACCGCTTTTTCCACTTGAATTTCTGCGTCTCGAGCCACCAATGGCTTTGTTCAACTCCGAGTCTGTCCATGTTCCAGATAGCACGGGAGACGCCCCAGCTGAGCTTGCTGACATGCCGACTCGGGCTTCCGACGAGGGCGTTGCATATACAAGTGTTTTCGTAGGGCTTCTATCTGGGCTCTGGGTTTACTGTAGCCCGCCAGCAATCCGGTCTGTTGTCCACATAATTGATTCGTTGCTGCCGAAAGATCCGGAAGATATTTTAGACTCCTTCCAGCAAACAGTAACGAAACGGATTATGAGCGACAAAGAGGAGGGTGAAAGTGGCAGGGCATGCATGGAACTCGCCATCAGGTTGCCGTTGGGACGAATATATATGGACGTCGGCCCCAAGACGTTCGATGGGCATAGTCAAATCCAGGATCAAGGTCGCTTTGAGGTAGCCCTTGACCAACTTTCTCTCGCGCTCAGAAAGAGAAGTCCCAAACGGCAGGAAGATACGCCAGAAATGACATTGCACTTGGCTTCCAGAAATCTACGTATGACGATACGTAAGCGCCAAAACGACATTGCAGCTGGGACACCTTTAACGGAAATCCGAATCGCGGAAGTCTTGATTTGGCTTATGAGTTCCACAACCCACTGTATACACACTTCAATCGGTGAGATGCAGACCGATGTTATGAGCCGCAAAGCCGAAGACACGGTTAAACTCATGCTGTTGACAAGGCATTTTTTTGAAGAGATTGCGGCGTCAATGAAAGCTTTATCTGATCGGCAAAGACGCAAACTCCACTTCCTCGCATATTATCTCACGACCTCCGCCAAACGGGTCCAAAATCCGCCTTTCCTCACGCGGCCCTCCTATGCTTTGAGAGCGAATACCGATCATATCCGGACCCATGACTCATGGAAAATCATCTCGCGTCTGAGGTATGTTTTTGAGATTCTGTCGGATGTGCAGAGGAACGAATTGGCGCTTCATTGTGCCAAGCCTTGCCCTGACAGCCCAGACAACGCCGAGTCAGCCGTGATCAAAAGCTGGGATCAGTGGCGGAGTTGGGATCATGCTCGAACCGAGAGAATTTTCGCCGTTCAAGTTCTCTATGGCTCACAAAAGTCAAAGCAAGCATCTAAAGAAATCTCATCATCATTTGAGATCACCCTTCGGCTTGCCGATATCGCGCTCGTTCTTGACCCAGGTCCCCAGCAGAATGAGGTTTCCGTCAGCGCAGTGACCGTTGCGCTCGCTGCACGCCCTGCGCAAGCTTTGTCAGGTCTCATGCTAATGGAGCATGATCATTTGCAACAATGCATCACCCTTCACTTATCGGCGAGCTCGATTGTTGTTCGCCTAAACTGGGATCTCGTTAATGTCATAGAGAACGTTGCCCGGATTCTGACTGACAAGACTGTCGAGGATCTCTTTGCGTTGAAGAAAGCTGACGTGAGAAACGGGACATCAAGAACGGACGACGAAAAGAAGAACATTAAGATCAAGTTCGAGAGCATCATTGCCGCAGAAACAGTACAGCTATATCTTGACACTGTCAATCTAAGCAACGTCTTGGCACTGGAGGAGCTGCACTGCGCAATGCTGTGGTCTCAGAATTTCTTGGCGAGTTCTTTGCTTAGTATCAGGTCGGCTGCAGCAGAGCTGTGGTCAGAAGGGCGTCTGCTCGGCCAAGCAAGACTTACGGGCACGAACTTTTATGTCGCTCATGACCTCCAAGCGCAATCCCCAGGTGTTCAGCCGTTCTCAAGAATTGCAACAGCTTGCGAAAGTTTCTCTTCGATGTTAGAGGAGGAGACGCTTGGGCTTGTCCAGGTAATTGATCGTATTCTCTCCGACGAAGTCATCGACATCAAGAAACTCCGTGATGGCCTTGCTCATCGAATGACGAACAAGAAAAGGCAACCGACCCCTAGGAAGCAGCTTCGTTTACCACGTGTCGACCTTGCTTTCGCCTTGCATGACTATAGGCTTGATTTCGCCCTTGTTCACTCCTTGATATACTCCATCGGTGGACAGGAAGTGCGGGTGGCAGTCACACCTAGGGAAAGTCAAAGTGCAACTTTCCAGATTGATTTTGAGTTGAAAAAGCAAGGACACAAACTCTACAAGAACGAGTTTGACCCGCCGACGGTCATCTCTTTGCTGACATTGCCGCCAGTTGACGGCAGATTGAAGCTCTCCTACACTCAGACACAGTTATCGCTTGCACTGGTTACGGCCATGGAGAGGATTACCTTCGATGCTTCTGCCATTTATGGTATTCTCTCAACATTTCAGACCCCGGCAGTCTCGGACGCGTTTGAAGAAGTCGTCGAAGATGTGACTCGCCTGAGCAATCGTTTCAAAAAGCTCGGATCACGATCTTCGGGCCAAAGTGCGTCGATTCCAGAAAGCAGAGGCATCGTCGTTTCCTACGATTTATGTTGCGCCCTCCAAGGGTTCAGCATAATTGCGAATGCGCCAGCAACTCTGCCTGACTCTTATGCCTCGAGGCTCGCTTTTGAGATATCTTGCATCAAGGCCAACATAGCAAGTCCGGCCAATGGCGATCGTCATAAGCTACGACTGCCGTCAGTCAGTGTGCTGCTTCGGCGTATTGAGCTGAGTCTCAAACTGTCTCGCAATGGCAATTACCACCGTTGTGGGAATATCACCTTTGCAATATCTCTGGGCTGCTCGTCTAAACCGAATGCGGCCGGCAAGGAGGTCCAAAACTATCAAGTGATATGCTCTGGGCTGGATGTGAACGTTCACGCTGAGACAGCAGCCAGCATTGTCAACCTAGTGAACTATCTTCAACAGAGGATTACAGATCTCGGTATCACTAGACATGCAACCTATCTGCGACGCTTGCGGCAGTCTCAGAAAGAGAATCAGTTGCGCCGCAGATCAAGTTCGGGACAGCAGGAGAAGGACAAGAAGAGCCTCTCAAAACGCTGGCTCAGCGGCAGTTTTCATCTCAAACTCAAAGACACACGACTCGCTTGGATCGTTGGAAACTCAGTCACCGCGAACAATGGCCGCGAGCTACACGATCTCGTCCTGTCTTTGCGAAGTGTCGATGTTTCATCGGACACGGAAGACAGGGCCAAACTTGCGATTGTGAATCTACAGCTTCAGATGGTGCAGCCTTCACACCCCACTCACCACAGATCCGCGAACTCGGCATATCTTCCGGAGATCAACTTCAATGTCGCACATGCTTCGACAGCAGAAAACCGCAGGTTGGCCTTTCAAGCTGCTGGGAAGTCCCTCGATATACAAGTCGAGTCTGATTTCGTTCTTCCTCTCAACGTCATCATGCAGTCGATCAATGTCGCCAACACCAAATTTCGGATCACCTCGGAGTTTTGGAAGTCTAAGCTTGCCAATGCCAGTGCTCCGAAAGCTAATCTTTTTGGAAACAAAAGACTGTCATCGTTGCTTATAGATGCAGACTTTGCTGGAGCCACTGTTCACATGCAGCCCAACCAGAGGAAAAATTACTCGAGCGAGATTCTCAATGCATATCGGAGCGATCGGATAGCCGCTCGCGATCCAAAGAACCAAGCCTTGAGCGAGCCATTCAACCCAAACACCAGTCTGCGTGCCCCAGGATTTGCACTCAAACTTGAGTTTGAGGATCAAGGCTTGGAGCCGTCCCTGAATGCAGAGCTTCAAGTCAGCAGTTCTAGCAATACTCTCCATCCTATCGTTGTTCCGCTCCTACTAGACCTCTCGAACAGCATCAAAGCGATCATGCGCGACTCTGACAACACCCAAGAGCCTAAGTCAGCGCCCAAAGAATCAGAGGAAATATCCGCAATGAAAGCCGAAGCAGGAAACCTGCTTGGGAAGACAAAATTGAACCTCGGACTGCGAATTTGCAAACAGGAATTCAGCCTGAGCTGTCAGCCGATAGCAAGGGTAGTCGCTACCGCACAGCTGGAGGACATTTATGTCACGTTCAACTCAGTTACATTGACGGAGCATGATCGTTGCTTTGCCGTCGCGGCTATTTTTGAGAGTTTTTCGACCTCAATCCAACACGTGTACTCGAAGGAGTCAACTTTCCAGCTTGATATAGCCTCGGTTGTACTCTCGATCATCAACCGCAAGCATCTGGACGATATCAACGGTGTCTCTGCAATGCTCAAGATTAATCCGGTGCAGGTGCAAGTAAATGCAAAGCAGATCCAAAATTTCCTCATCTTTCGCGAGATCTGGATGCCTCCCGAGATGCGGCAAAAGAGCAAACCGGTAGTGATACCGAGTGCCGAGACTGAGGAATATCTGGTCAATCGTTACCGGCAGGTCGCGGCGGCTGCAGCTTTCGCCTGGGACGTGTCTGTATCTGTGCCAGAAATCACAACAAACATCGAGCTCGGGCAAGCGATAGGTAGAATGACGATGAAGATATCGAACCTGTGGGCTTCTTCCGAGAAAGCATCGGATTGGGAACAGAACTTGTGCGTTGGGATTGGAGAAATACACATAGAGGGATTTGGGCGAATGAGCGGCTTTATCAGACTTCAGGATTTCAAAGTACGGACCGCCATTTCGTGGCCTCAAGACGCAGCGGAGACGCGCCAAACACCAGTGATTCAAGCTTCGATCGGCTTTGGTCGATTCCGTACCAAAGCCATATTCGACTTTCAGGCATTCGCTGTTGGCGACATCACCAGCTTGCATTTCCTCATGTATAACTTGCGAGACACTGACAAGCGAGACCGCCTTGCAGCGAGTATGGATGCGGACAAGGTGTGCATCTTCGTTACCGCATACAGCGCCGCTCAGGCTGCCGCGCTTTACCAGGCTTTTGAACGTTTGGTCCAAGACAACAAGGCCACCTTTTCTCAATCGTTGACAGAGCTGAATAGTCTGCTCAGGCGCCAATCAGGGGGCGGTCTCACCAGTTCCTCGAGTGCGCAGCCCAATGCCAAGAAAGAGAAAGAATTGACCGATACGCCTACACTCCTACACAACAGAGTGCTGGTAACGCTGAGGTCACTCAACGTCGGTGCTTTCCCAGGCAGTCTATTTGACAACCAGGCACTGATTTTCGAGGCATCCGATACTCAAGCCAGGTTCTATGTTGTTATGCAGGATTCAAAAGTTCACAGCGGCCTCGGCATGACATTGGGACAACTGCGGGTTGCTCTGGCACCTCTGAGCCCGCTGGAAAGGTCAAAGTCTCCAGACAGTCTTACTGTGGAAGACGTGATCCAGAGAGCCACCAGCTCTCGTGCGGGTACTATCCTCCGTGTTCCCAGAGCAGTCGCAAACATGCAGACTTGGCAAACTCCTGGTGCTTACCAAGTTGAATACATATTCAGAAGCTCTTTCGAAGGCAAGATCGACGTCGGATGGAACTATTCCCGCATCAGCTTCATGCGTGGGATGTGGAACAACCATTCTCGTGCATTGTCCGCCAGGCTGGGCAAGCCGATGCCGGAGTCGGCAGTCAAGATCACTACCGAGGGTCCGGACGACAAGAACACGAGCTCCGCGCCCGGAGAGCAGGAGAAGATTACGGCTGTTGTGACGATGCCGCAGTCGAGGTATGACTATAGGGCACGAGAGCCGCCGATCATCGAAACGCCGCAACTGAGAGACATGGGCGAGGCGACGCCTCCTCTGGAATGGATCGGGCTCAACAGGGATCGAATGCCCAACATTACACATCAAATCGTGATCGTACCGCTCCTCGAGGTCGCGAAGGAGGTGGAAGATGCGTACGCTAGGATCTTGGGTTCCTCGTGAGCGGCATCATTTCTGTTATCAACGAGCTACGGAGTAGCTTTTCCTTAGATTTCGGCCGGCACTAGGGCGTTTAGACTCTCAAATGGTCATGTACAAAGCCTTCCTAGACGCTCGAACGGAGTCATCGTCACTTCTTGCAATTTTCGCAGCGGCTGGTGGAGGCGCAAGGTGTCTGTCATTGCATTCCAATTGTTCATGTCTTTTGATTGTACATACATGTATAGCATACATACTTGCCCAGGTGCTCAGCAGCGCTGTTCGAGGCTTCAATCGACTTAACTTTAGTCTCAAAACATGCTGCTTCGACAGGTTCTGTACAAACACATGCGGCTATTGTAAGCATGGTAAACTATGTGTCATAATATATTCTCAGCGCAGTGAGTCAAGCCAGTGCTACGGTAGTGTTAATATTGCTTTCCATCCGGCTATCTAGAACGTAAGTGATTGGATATCATTCGCAACAGGCTCTCGAAATCATGCTGAGACCAAGGGGCCCGGGATCCCTTTGAGTCACCAGCAGGGCCGTGTCACCGAATCCGGCTTAGTGAAGAGTCCGTAAGCGAGCGAGCGGTGGCGGGGTGAACCCCACTATTCTCACTCTGCATTACAAATTTGATCAACTCCCCTCCCGAAGCTTCACTTTGCGCAGTCAAAAATCCGAGCAGTCGAAGGGAACCCTTGAAGCCCACAGAGACTGATTTTCGATACTGCACCAAGCCTCAAAGGCTTCATCAAAGAATCTGACCTTGCGCAGATCGGTTCGAACTTATTTCCACTGAGCGGGGCATCACGAGTCCGCATATCAACACACACATACACAAACTTTGTAAGAGTGTAGGGAGGAGAAACCGCAAAGATGGTCAAGTGAGTTCCACTGTGGATGATTCCAGGTAGTTGATGTAGCAAATGGCTAACCTGTGGTTTCAAGCTTCACGGTCGAAGAGGTAGGCTTCTCACAATATCAAATCCGGGCTCATACCCTGCCCTGCTCCTTACTGACCTGCCATCAAGATCCGCGCCCTTATGGACAAGGCGGCCAATATCCGCAACATGTCGGTCATTGCGCATGGTCAGTTTGCTTCAAGCCATGCAGCTCTTCATCCAAGCTAATTTGGTGTTACAGTGGATCACGGAAAGTCCACTTTGACCGACTCACTTGTTCAGCGAGCCGGCATCATCTCAAGTGCCAAGGCTGGAGAGGCTCGTTTTACAGACACCCGTCCAGATGAGCAGGAGCGAGGTGTGACGATCAAGTCCACTGCCATATCCTTGTACGCCAGTTTGACCGACCCGGAGGATCTGAAAGATGTTCCGGTCAAAGTTGACAAGAACGACTTCCTCATCAATCTGATCGACTCTCCTGGCCACGTGGATTTCTCTTCAGAAGTCACCGCGGCGCTGCGTGTCACCGATGGCGCGCTAGTCGTTGTCGACACTGTCGAGGGTGTCTGCGTTCAGACTGAAACTGTCCTGCGCCAAGCTCTCGGCGAGAGAATTAAGCCTGTGGTCATCATCAACAAGGTCGACCGAGCACTGTTGGAACTGCAGGTGTCAAAGGAAGATCTGTATCAGAATTTCTCTCGGGTCATCGAGTCAGTCAACGTGGTCATCGCTACGTATTTCGACAAGGCCCTTGGCGATGTCCAGGTGTATCCAGACAAAGGAACCATTGCCTTTGGTTCTGGTCTACACGGTTGGGCTTTCACGATCCGTCAGTTTGCCGCAAGGTATGCGAAGAAGTTCAATGTCGACAAGAATAAGATGATGGAGCGTCTCTGGGTAAGTAAACCGGTCGCTTTCTTGAATTCCGAGCTTCTCACTGACGTTTCGGCAAGGGCGATAACTTTTTCAATCCAAAGACGAGAAAATGGACGAAGAACAGTGAATACGAAGGCCAACAATTGGAACGTGCCTTCAACGCGTTCATCCTTGACCCCATCTTCAAGATCTTCAACGCTGTGATGAATTTCAAGAAGGACGAGATACCAAAACTACTTGAGAAGTTGGAGATCAAATTGACTGGTGAGGAGAGGGACCTGGAAGGCAAACAGCTACTCAAAGTGGTCATGAAGAAATTCCTTCCGGCTGCCGATGCCTTGCTGGAAATGATGATTTTACATCTTCCTTCGCCAGTCACCGCTCAAAGGTACCGTATGGAGACTCTCTACGAGGGGCCGCATGATGACGAAGCTGCGATTGCCATCCGAGACTGCGACCCCAAAGGAACGCTCATGTTGTACGTCTCCAAGATGGTGCCCACCTCAGACAAGGGTCGATTCTATGCCTTCGGCCGTGTCTTCTCTGGTACTGTCAAGTCGGGTCTGAAAGTCCGCATTCAGGGTCCCAATTACACCCCAGGCAAGAAGGAAGATCTCTTCATCAAGGCGATTCAGCGAACGATCCTCATGATGGGTCGGTACATTGAACCCATTGAAGACGTCCCTGCCGGCAACATTCTCGGCTTGGTCGGTATCGATCAGTTCCTGCTCAAGTCCGGTACCTTGACCACCAGCGACACAGCACACAACCTGAAAGTCATGAAGTTCTCCGTTTCACCAGTTGTCCAGCGCTCGGTCGAAGTGAAGAATGCAAATGATCTTCCGAAGCTGGTGGAAGGCTTGAAGCGTCTCTCCAAGTCGGATCCGTGCGTGCTTACATACATTTCCGAATCCGGAGAACACGTTGTTGCAGGCGCTGGCGAGCTCCATCTGGAAATCTGCCTTAAAGACTTGGAAGAAGACCACGCGGGCGTACCGCTCCGTGTTGGCGACCCTGTGGTGTCTTACCGAGAGACCGTTGGAGCCCCGTCAAGTATTACCGCGCTCTCAAAATCGCCTAACAAGCACAACCGTCTGTATATGACCGCACAGCCTCTGGCCGAAGAAGTTTCCAAGGACATTGAGGCCGGCAAGATCGGACCGCGTGAAGACTTCAAAGTCCGAGCCCGCATCCTAGCAGACGAGCATGGCTGGGACGTGACCGACGCCCGGAAGATCTGGTGTTTCGGCCCGGACACTAATGGAGCCAATCTGCTTGTCGACCAGACCAAAGCAGTGCAGTACTTGAACGAAATCAAAGACTCCGTTGTCTCCGGCTTTCAGTGGGCCACAAAGGAGGGTCCTGTCGCAGAAGAGCCCATGCGATCGATCCGCTTCAATATCTTGGATGTCACCCTTCACGCTGATGCCATCCATCGTGGCGGTGGTCAGCTCATTCCCACGGCTCGTCGTGTGCTGTACGCTGCGACACTGCTCGCACAACCCGGTATTCTTGAACCTGTCTTCCTTTGCGAGATTCAGGTTCCAGAGCAAGCCATGGGTGGCATCTACGGCGTGCTCACAAGGAGAAGAGGTCACGTCTTCGAGGAGGCACAGAGACCGGGTACTCCGCTCTTCAACGTCAAAGCTTATCTGCCCGTCAACGAGTCGTTCGGCTTCACGGCCGATCTACGTTCCCATACCGCCGGCCAGGCCTTCCCTCAAATGGTGTTCGATCACTGGCAGATTCTGCCCGGTGGCTCGGTTCTTGACAAGACGACAAAACCAGGACAGGTCGTCGAGGAGATGCGGAAGCGGAAGGGTATCAAGCCGGATGTTCCGGGTGTCGAAAATGTGTGTCTTTATCCACTGCTATCTTGTGCTTTACAGCTAATCCGCGTTCTAGTACTACGACAAGCTATAGAAGTGCGCATCATCCGGCTCAGTTCAAATCTTCCTTCTCAGTCATCCGATTGTTGCGGCATCCCGCTCTCCATAGACGCAGTTTCGCCTATGCTACCACGGTGAAA
>QQTW01001614.1_pt1 | contig 15890 bp, 8 predicted proteins | sample 1904831 | NCBI WGS metagenome assembly QQTW01 (sample SAMN09435610, study PRJNA476489) | Subsurface metagenome, whole genome shotgun sequencing project. | reverse complement strand
CCCGCCCGCAAGCGCAATAGAGGGATACCCCGGTTCTGTGGTTTCTGCAGCGTCGCCAAAACCTGCGCGATCATCCCGAGTCGCCCTCCCCGCGAAAGCTTTGAGGTGGCTTGATCCGGGTGAAAGGATTCATGGACCATGACACGGGGTAAATAATAGACGAAAAGCCACAATACACTTTTATTAGCTGCCAGGTGAGTGCTTACGCTCTCAGCTTCTGGCACGCTCAATCGACTGATTCCACGCGCAACGCGTACGTAGGTATACCGCACGTATGGCCTTCATCGGCATCGGCACGTCCATATAACCTTTTCACTAATAGGTACGGGTCTCTCTCTATTACTCGTACAGAACATGGTGAGGGACCTTTTTCCCGCGTCTTGACGACGATCGTGACATCAAGCGAGAGAATGGAGAGAGACGCGCCGTAGCCGACAAATTCTCTAGCAAGAAGAACCGGAAAAGTCGCATCCGCCTGAATAAGAGTTCTCGGGATCACGCGTGCACACCATAAGTTAGTTCGGCCGGGTTCAGTCGATATCGATGCTACGGAACATGCCTTCAAACTTCACTTCGGCCCTCTGCACGTCCAGAGCGGTTCCACTCTTCTCGACGATGCAGCTATTCAAGCAGCTAAACTGGGATCTGCTAGCTGCTTTGGTGCGTCCCGCAATAGCATTTGGGTGTCAAATGGCGGTGCCCGCCATCGGATGCATACCACGCAACACTGAAGCTTGCACTCTTACTCGCACGCGCGGTTGACGGTTGGCAACCACGCTAAGATGATTGCTGGGACGGCCCGTCTCGTCCAAATGTGGCGGATGGGGTTGTTGCAATTGGCGTGCAGAAAGCCCGATCGAAGATCAGTCAGGCTTCTCGGCGATGTCCCGTCTGATTCTGCATCGCCATCCAGCCGAGGGAGGTGCTATGTGTGCCCGACAACAGAACCGGCTCAGGTCCAGATGCGTTACTAGTTCGGGCGAAAAGGAGGTCTATCCGCAGTACGGAATAGATCAGAGTCTGATCGCGCGATAGCTGACTTGGACGGAATGGCGCTCCGCATCACAGTAGCGACGCAGGACGAGTGGATGACGAGTTCTCACAGTAGAGAGTTTCATCAAATGCGGTGCTCCAGGGCAGATGTCCTGCATCCCGAGGTCCTGACAGGTTCTCATAAATCCTCCAGATGTCATTGGCGTGTTCCCGGAAGCGACGGGAGCGCCCTGGAAGGTCGACCTTCGGCTTCCAGGCCCCGGAGGACTCGAGGTCAGGCGCTCCAGCCCAGGCCTGCCCAGGTGTCCATGGATTACTAAGCCGGCTCGGAAGAAGGATCGCTCCGAATGCGGCCTTAGGCTACCGAGGTGAATCAAAGTTTCTGCCTTCGTCATCTGTATTTTTATCCACCACCACATAGCTTTCACTTCTATTCTACAGTTTGTCGGGCTTTCCAGGTTTCTCTCCTGTGCCATCCTTTCTGTCTTGAACATGCATACTTGTATCACTCACGCCGTTCCACACAGTCTGTGACCTGTAGTTGCTGTTTCTCAGCATTTCGATTGGCACTGGGGCTTTCGCCACCAACCCGCTCGGCCTCGGCCTCGGCCTCGTGCTGAAAGGCCCGTATCTCGGTCGTTCAAGGGCCGCGCAACCCTCCTCTGCCTACTCTGATGCTGTACTCGCCCTCTTTGACGCGCAATGAGTGGTGGCCTTCTCTTGCCTTGCCTTCATTCTGGTGGGTTCCGGTTCATTCTCTTCCCTCAATGGTAATCCAAATGCTTCATGCTTGCAATTAGTCACGCCTCCGGGGGTGGCGAGTAAACGCGTAGGTCGTGAGTGCCTGGCTAGTCTTCGACTATATAATCTTCATAACCTATTGTTAACAGTCTTCTCCATCGTGCTTGATACTTGTTTCCTGTAAGAGCATCTTTAGCCATCTATCACAATCAACGTCTCAAACATGCCTTCAATCCGTTACATCAACCAGTCCGCTCCCTTTTGGGACTTCGTTGCTAGCTTCGAGAACGAAGCATCGTCTCATCCCCTCTTCAACCAAGGTGGCAGCGAGCGCCGGCACGGCCCCGAAGCCTTTGGGCCCTGGGCTTGGGGCTTGGGCGCGCATCCAGGTCGACAGCATGGCGCACAGCAGTTCTACCAGCGCGGTGGCGGTCCCGAGTCCACCGCGCCTCAAGGTGGTCGTCCCGCCACCAACAATCAAGGTCCCTCCGACACCGCAAACGCTGAACAGCGTTCTGAGAAAGAACCTCTACACGAGAATACCGACTCCACTCCCAAGGACGATGCGAACCCTCCTCCATACCGCCGCGGTTGCGGTGCCCGCCGTGCCGGTCACTGCGGCGAGTTCCGACGCCGACAGTGCGGCGGTGGCCGCCCCGGCGCCTTCCCTATGGGTGGACCTTTCGGCTTCGGCGCTCAGGTGGCAGACTTCCTGAACGCCCATATCAACGGGGAGAGCCGCGAAGACCCTGCCGCCGGCACAACCACTACAAGCGATGACTTCAAACCCGAGGCCGACGTCTTCGACACCGAGGCCGCCTTCATCGTCCACGTGTCGCTTCCGGGCGCCAACAAGGAAGACGTCGGCGTCAACTGGGATGCGGAGAAGAGCGAGCTGAGCATCGCCGGCGTCAGCTACCGTCCCGGCGATGAGGACCTCCTGAAGACGCTCGCTCTGGACGAGCGCAAGGTCGGTCCTTTCGAGAAGAAGGTCCGTCTAGGTACCCGAGCGAACCCCGCGCAGGTCGACATTGATGGCATCACCGCCAAGCTGGAGGACGGTATCCTCAAGGTTGAGGTGCCGAAGCTGGACAAGGACTACGTCGAGATCAGGAAGGTCGACATTGAGTGAAGAGGGTCTCGTGGCTTTAGTTTTTCGGACCGGAAACATTGGTTTCAAGGTTCATATTCAATTATCTAGGTAGCTTGATAGTGTCGTAGAAATAACTTTTTTTCAGTCTACATAACCATGCAAACATAGTATGGTGAATCTGCCGGTGGCCGCGACTTTTTATTCCACCATCCGTCAGAGCTTCAAGAGCCCCGCGCCCCAATGACGTGTGTACCTTCAAAAAGCCTTTCATTGATTTTCGACTTTTAAGCACCATTCTCCTCCACATCCCAGCTCTTCAAAAACTTGACAACAACTAGTACCTAAGAGATCCTAATCGTCAACCAGATCAAAAATATATCGCGATGTCGAGCATCCCCACCTCCTCTTCCGTCCTGGAATCCGCCGTGATCGAAGCTCCGCTGAGTGCAGTGTGGCACCTCATCAAGCTGCCCGACTTCCCAACCTTCTGGGGCGCCCTGTCGAAGAGCGAAGAGGTCAAGGGAGTCTCTCCCGAAACAGATGTCGTGAGGTGGACATTCAAGGATGGCACCGTGCTGGAGGTCAAGCAGGAGGCGCATTCGGTCTGTCTCGCTCGTCACACTACTACCACCGCATTGCTCTTGAAAGACAACCAGTTACAGGCCGTCGTTTTCTCTCTCTGATTAAGCTTTGCCTTACGGCACAGCATGCTAACCAAACCGCCTGACAACAGACCATTGACCACTTCATCACCTACAGCGTCATCACCTCACAGCCGGCGCTGAGCTACACCTCGGTCGTGTCCACCGTGCGCTGCTTCCCCGTCACTTCTGGCAAGCACGAGGGTCATACTTTCGTGCAGTGGTCCGGAAACTTCTCTAGCGATGCCGATGCTGGTGAGTTGCCCGAACCGAGAGGTTTCTCGCCTGAAAATGCAGGGTTACTGACGCTGTGTGATGTGTAGGCGTGATCGAGGACGCAAAGTTCAAGCGCCGCGAAGCGCTGGCCGGTCTCGCCCAGGCGGTTGCTAAGTGAGGGTGGATCTCGATGGTGACACGACACAGATGAGGCCATTCTTTGTGCTACCATGGCCTACGCCGTTATGACCTGATGAGTCTGGGGCTTCTGCTCGAGGAAGCTGGTGGCGTGTCTATGACTGTAAAAGTACATATCCATACCTCTCTTCTCACACGGATGCCCTTTGCACACTCCAAAAGTCGTCTCAAGACTGCGATTATTTCCACGGAGATGATTGCTCGGTGGCCTCGTTTTCCGCCGCAGTGGATATGCACTTGTGAAACCTGGAGTCCCTTGCATACTAAGCAGTAGAGGGATCTAAGCTCCACATGCATCACGACATGCCTAGGGATTTGCAGCTATGAATGCCCATAGCACTCTCGACTATACAGTAGGCCATGCTGTAAGATCATTAACTTCACCATCACCACGGAGAGTATCCCAATTACAAAGCCAATTCCTACGCTCAAGGAGTAGTTACAGGGTTGATTTTCGCCTGAGTCGTTGAAGCAATCCGCTTGAGCCTTCCAGGTATGTGCTCGCTCACGCAAATGAATACAAAGACTGAAACCAAGGCACCCCAAAAGCCGATAGGAGCAAAGCGTTCATGCAGCCAGCCAATGAACCTTTTCGGCACCAAGTTCATCTTGTGTCTTCAAAAGTCAACAGACGCGGCGTACCCTCCTTAGCTTAGTACCCGCATCTATCAGCTGGGGTTGGGAGCTCCAATGGATATTCCCCATCACCCTGTACCACGTCCGGGCCTGGATGCGGATACTTCAACTCCGCCGTCGTTAGCGGAGATAAGCACCCATTCCCAATGTCAGCGAAGAGCATGAGCGGACGGTCGTGGAACGCCACACCAGGAGACTGTCGTGTGTGATGAACGTGACGCTTGGTTTGGCGGGGTTTGGCAGACTTTGCGTCCTGATCTCCGATGTATTTGTACTGGCGGTCGTTGAGATTGAGCGAGAAACGCGGGCAGATGCAGTCACAGTCGTCGGCGGCAAAGGTGGCTCCTTCGTTCGCGGTGAATGCATCGTTGGAAAAGTCGCATGTGCATCTGCAGTCCTCCGCCGTAAACCTCTCCATAGTTACTTTCACCTCGAGAGAAGTGGTATCTGCAGGCCCATCTGCGGCTATGGGCTGCGGAGCATCTGCAGTCACGACCTGCGGTGCGTCTGCAGCGGCGATGGTGACGGCCGCACAATTCATAAAGAACTCTTGCTCGCGGTTGATCCACGTCCAAGCGAACACGGCCTCACCCTCGGGGAGATCGTTAGGCACGGTGAAATCAAAGCTCTGGCCCTCGGCCTCACTGCCGCCGCGGCGATGAGGGCAGTTCCCCTCGTAGCTCGTCGCCACGCGAAAGGTCTCGCCCTTGTCAACGGAGAAGCCGATCTGACAGCTGCCGCCCCAGTGATTGCCGGTACCGGTGATGTTCCAGTTCTGCACGCTGCCGGCCGGCCATGATGCCACGGGGCGTCCGGCGCTGGTGCCGAGCAGAGAGAGGTAGCCTCTGCAGGGAATCGGGTCAACACGGCCGCAGCAGTTGTGCGGGTACTGGAGAAAAGGGTCCCCAGCGCCCTCGATGTGGGGGTTGTTGGACGCGTTGAAAGGAGGAGGGAAGTTGAGCTTCATGTGAGCGCTGGCGGCACCGGCAAGGCCAAGGATGCCTGTGAGAACTTGAATGTGCATGATGAATGGTCTTGGCTGATGGAGGCCCTATCGGCAAGAGATGCCAGATGAAACGAAGGGTTGTTGCTTCGGTCAAGGATCGCAGAGCGAGCGGCGGTTTGCAGGAAGTCTTTGTTGACACGTCGAGAGCAAGAAAAGTGGGCTTTAGAATGAACTGACTGAATTCACTGAACTGACTGAACTGACTGCTTGCACAAAGCTTCCTTCACCTGAAGCAGCAGACGTTATTCCCCAACCCGCTGCATCCCGCTGACTTTCCGTCCATCGACGTGCTTTAGCGCTTGCTCTACATACCTAGGTAGTCAGTGGAACTACGCGTATCCATGCCAGCTGGCGTCAGCGTTGGGTCTCTTGACTCTCGCTGGAGCTTCCGCGTTGATTCTCGAAAGTCTGGTCCTGGTTGGCGGGTTCTACTTTCGAGCTGTGACCAGATCACATATTCGGCACATTTGCCGCCGTCACCGCGTGGTTCTTCTCTTTCGCAGAGAAAGCTCCCATCTGCGCTTCTAAAGAAGCAGCTTTGAAGTCCTTGACTTGAGAAACATCGTCCTCGAACCATTTTCTTGTCTCTTTCGAGACTGGCCAACCCATGCCGAAGGTCGCCCGGCCCCGCAGACAAACTCCCGCCCGTCCATTGCGATGTACTGGATCGATATTAGAGGAAGATATGGCTTTTGAAAGCCATATCTGTGAACGCGAGATCCAAGCTCTTCTCTGTTTCTTTAGCTTGCGCCAAAATGTTCCCGTTGATTGCTTCAATTATTCTCAATATCTGATTTTGGTTATTTTTCAGTGGGCTGCTTCGGACTGCGATCACAATATCTGCTAGGACTGACGGCGCCGGCCACTTCTCTTTGGAAGATCCCACAAGGAGTCTGTCCGTCTCCGAATCGATCGCCAGGGCGATGGTGGAAACCCTTCCACTTTCGAGGCCTGCTGTTTCGTCTTGACGACAGTGGGTGTAATGGTCGGGGTAGATCCTTCTGCTCTTGCTCAATTACAATTGTTAAATGGCCGTCCTTAGAATCAGTCGGGTAGGGGATTACATAGGGCCTTACAACGGAGGTTTGCGGGGCACACTTCTTCGAATGTGAGCCATAGCTCGTCATGGGAAAAGTGTCATGTCAAGGTTCAAATTGTGGGCTCGGGGGGAGCGCTGGCATTTGTTACCGGTCGATGAGCCGGGTTCCCACCTGGGCAAGAAGAAATGTGCCAATACCAATCATCACATGTGGCCCCGGGCAACGGAGGTTGTGGAATCACCAGAATTGTCATGCCCGCTTTGTACCTACCTGGGTAGGCACGGAGGTAGAGACCGAGGACTAGTATACGCCCATGTTGATTCCTCTCGAAGCCCTCTGTTGCCTCCTATTGGTTGACGTAGTAGGCTTACCCTTCTTTTCAGGATTACCTAGGTGGTAGTCTATCTTTCTAGGACTTGACTGAGAAAAGTATTGTCATCTCGCCGGTCGACGTTTATCGGAGGTTGCTGTACCGAGGGGCTTCCCTTTCTTAACTCCTTCACCCTTTTTTTTGTGGTGACTAGGCTTCGTTCTCGCAGATGCTTTATTTGCGGCCCTCTCTGCACTGCCCTTCTTCCACATTCTGCCTTCGGTCCGTGTATCTCTGTCCACGAGCTTCTTCTTCTCCTTTCCGCTCAGCTTCTTCTTCTCCTTCTTCGCTCTGCCCTCTTGCGTGCCATTGAGCTCCGCTCGACCCGCTTCCTTGGCGGCCCGTTTGTCACGTTCGCTCTCGAACCAGGTCCGCCGTGGGCGGGCTTTGATTTCCGCCTCATGCACGACCAAGTTCTCCCCTCGTTGGACGTCTCGTTCCGCATCTTGCATCGCCTTCTCTGTCTTCTCTTCGGCCAACACAGCTTCAACCTCTGTTTCAAGGGTGGCAAGTCGCTCCGCCCACGCATCAATCGCGTCGGTCGGCACGACACGAGACCGTACACTTGCGCCCTGAGCGCGAGCGGCTCGGACGGCTGCTCGAACAACCTTTCGATCAGGCTCCGCTGCAATGGTGCATGACCGGCCGGTACGTCCTGCTCGCGCAGTTCTTCCGACCCGGTGCAGGTAAATCTCATGGGATTGAGGTGCGGAATAGTTGAGGACGGTGGAGACGTTCTTGATGTCAAGGCCTCGGGAAGCAAGATCGGTTGCTAGCAGAAATGATGCTTTCCCGGATCGGAAAGCCTCAACGCTTTCAATTCTCTATGGCCACAGCCAGTGAGCGGATGAAACACGTGACCAGTAATACCCAAGCGCATAGAAGAGCGTCGAACATGTATGGAATTGAAGAAGCTCGCAAGCAAAACGTACCTGTTGCTGGCTCATGCTCCCATGCAGCTCTGCGGTCTTGAACCCACACAGCCCAAACATGACCCGCGCACGATGAGCTTCACGTTTCTGGAGGAAGAAGATAATAACCCGATCCGTGTAAACTTTTTCGCAAAGGTACATCAGGTAAGCCAGCCGCTTGTCTTCCCTGCCTGGCCGGATTCGCACAAATTCCTGCACGAGTCCCGTGACTGTCTGCTTTTTGGGATCGACCATCAACCGTACGGGCCTGTTCAGACCCACTCGGACGAGTTTGTCTACCGTGTCTGTCATGGTAGCAGAGAAAAGCATCGTTTGTCTCGTTTTGGGAATTGTCTTGAGAATCTCCGTCAGCTCGTCTGCAAATCCGTCCTCCAACATCCGGTCTGCCTCGTCGAGAACTAGGATCTCTAAGCTGTCGACCGCAAAGCTTGCAGAATTGCGCATGTGGTCTATGAACCGGCCAGGCGTGGCGATGACAACATCAGGCCGGCTTCTGAGCACCTGCTCTTGCTCCCTGAGACTAAAGCCACCCACAATCTGAGCGAAAGTGATGTCTGTGAAGCTCGCGAGCTTTCTGGAGACGTTGAAGCACTGCACCGCCAGCTCTCTGGTCGGCATGAGTATGGCTACTCTTGTAGTTGCCACCTTCCGCGGTCGATAGAGGAGGCGCTCCAGTATGGGAATGATAAATGCAGCAGTCTTGCCAGATCCAGTGACAGCCCCACCTACAATGTCCTTGCCCAGGAGCGCGAGCGGCACGGCCTTTGCCTGAATGGGCGTAGGCTCTGTAAAGCCAACGGCAGCAAGTCCTTTGAGAATTGGTCGTGACAGGGACATGCTCTGGAAAGACCGAGCTTTCTCCGTTGCATTGCGGTCGTTTCCAGCTGCACTTTCTTCGGGGGCAAAGAAGGCAGCACGACGCCTGAGCTCTGCAGGGTCCTCCTTCTCAGCTTCTGATTTGTCGGACTCGAGGTCATCTGGATGTGGTACTGGAGCCGCAACAGACTCTTCGTCGGATTCCCGGTCATCATCATCTTGTACATCTTCAGAAGGGTCTTGAAGACCATTGGCAACATCAGCCCTTTCGGTAATTGGTGCGTCTTCCTCAGACACGTCATCCGGCATAGACGCCTCTTCTTCGTTCAAGCCGTCGGATAAACTGTCTTCCGCCTCGACACTGCCCCTGTCAGGGGAGACGACATCCGGCACATCACCATTGATTGACCCATTGCCATTTTTCGTTTGTCTCCGGGCGATGATATCGTCAATGTCCACAGCTTTCCTGTTGCCTCCCTTGCTCTTCACATCCAGTAGTGGATCAGTCGCCCAGGCATCGAAATCGTCGAGCAGCTCCTTTGACGTGTCACCGACTTGGAACTCGAAATCCGAGTTCATTGCGCCATCGTCCTCAGCATCGGTTGTCCGGTCAGCGTCCTCATCATCGATCGAGCTCTCCTTTGGCGTCGCCTTGTCTCCATCCGGCGCCAGCTTTTTCTTCTTGTGCTTTTGACCATTTTGCGCTGCTAGTTTGTGATCCCGCTTTCGCTTCCTCTGATGTTGTGAGTGAGGGCTTGAAGGCGAGCCTACGAGTTGAGTTTCAAAGTCGGGAACGTCTTCTTCCCTGTCGGATATAGTGAGAACAAAGTCATCGTCCAACATCTCGAGCTATCGGTCGAGTTTTCAAATGAGTGATGAGGATTACAGCAGCGTCTATGACATGATTTGTGTAGAGTTCGTACGCCGTGAATGTTATGCTCCAAGGTTGAGCTTGCAGCACGATAGCTAATAATTTGGCTGGACTGAAAGTTCGGTGCACCAAAAAAATAGGCGCGGCATAACCGACGCTGAATCTTGGCGAAATCTTGGCCGCACCTGGAAATGTTATGCCGATGCCAAGGTTTGTGCATACTAACAATGCTCAGCAGGTTAATAAAAGTCTCAAGCAACCATGTTGAAATGCTTCCTCACACTATGGGCTGTTGAGATATCACGGGCGATTCGGGTACCCAGTAGTTTCGTTCCAACCCTAACTCCAGTATTCAGACCCCAACCTTGAAATATCTAATACGGAGCACGAAACCCCTGCATGGACCGACGTCAAGTTGGAACAACTGAAGATTGTCAAGGTGTCTCACTAAACCCAGCTCCAAGAACATTATATACAGTGAAAAGCGGCAGCCCAAGAAGAACCGAGAATCCGAATCACAGCTCGCAGTTGATCGGGCAGACTCCGAGACAGCCGGAAACTCCGTAGGTAGCCTTAACATGATGCTGAGCGATCAAGATATTATTCACCTCGCGTCGCTGCGATAGCGGCGGCCAAGGTCACGATGCGAAGACTTTTCCCCCGCCGCGGTTTTCCAGCCATCAGGGACGCGGTCGGGATCAACTGATCGTCCCATCGGCGGAACGCGGCTTTCATATCGCGCGGCGCGCCTTCGAGGACGACGGTGCTGACCGGCACGAAGGGACGATCCTCCATCGACGCGGCGAGAATGCCGTAATCCTGTGCGAACAACAATGCGTAGCCGAAAGCCTGGTGTTGGGAGCGGGCAAGAGCGCCCACGATACTGCGATACAAGGATTAGAACGGCACAGAGCTGCAGGGACGATAGCAAGTAGCATGCTTACATGTACACTTCGAAAAAGGCATCCAACACGTAGATGCCTTCCGGCTCCAAGTCCGTCTGGCCGAACGGCGCAACCTCCACGACTCGAGACTTTGTCTGTGAAGTATCTCGTGTTGGTGATGTCAAACTTTGCCACGAGGGCCGCCTCATGACGCGAGGCCAGAGTGAGCTCACCTGAAGGCCGCCCTGCGACGGCGGAACTGGAGACTCAACCCGGAAAAGTCGCACGCGGTAGCCGTCGTGGTTGCGCTTCAGGCGCCAGTAGTCCGCGGAGCGTGGGATGGTTTTTGGAGGCGACGCGGACGCGAAGACGGAGAGGAAAGCATCCGTCTCGTGGCTCTCGTCCAACTCGGTGATTTCGCCGGACAGCCCAAGGTCCATGCCAATGAGTCGAGCGCAGCCAAGTTCTTCGGCGCCGCAGCCGGTACCCTTCCAAAGGAACACACGCCCGCTGTCGCAGACGAGGTACGAGAATCCAGAGCAGAAACTGGTGAGAGCGAACTCCACCTCATCGAAGGCAATGTGGCCTAAATGCCGCCGTCCGCAGAGCATGTAGCGTCGCGCCTCGCTGGAAACCGTACCGCGCCTTGTGATGATGATGCCGCCCAACGCCTGGAAGAAGTTTGGTGTCTCTTTACCCTGCCTTATCACGATGAGTTTTCCACCAGCCTCCTTTGCAACGCGTCGTGCAAAGAGCTGGGCGTCTTCTACACTTGCTTCCGATACTCCAAGTCCTGCCCAAAGATAGACTTCTGATACTCTGGTACCATCGTATGCTCCAAAAACGTGACTGCACACGTACATGGAGTCTTCAAAGAGGATATGATCCTTGTGAGGAGGGACCGGTTCCATCCGTCCGTCCCCGGAAATCTCCTGCATATGCTTACGCAGCGTCTTCACCTTCTTCACATCGCTAGGGTTTGATGTGAGAATGGCCTGCGTATCTACTCCACCAAGGTCTTTGGCAGTTGACGGGGTCTCATCGAAATAGTCCCCAAAGAGCGCACTTGCTGGCTTGGTATCAGCTGTAACAGGAGCTCGTATTGGTCGGTCGCTCGTATCTGGGGTACGTGGCGGAGCGATAGATTTCTTTTCGGCAGCAATTGCTGGTGTCCATGAAGCCTTTCCCGTAGCATTCGGCGTAAAGACTGAGCTAGCCTTTGTAGGAGACCTTGTGCCTCTAGAGTCCCACGTAGCTGCTACACCCGTTGCGCGCAACGGTTGACGCTCCGATTCCAGCGCTTTGCGCACACTTGATTCGGCATGGGCTGGCTCTGGAATCTTTGGCGAGGGCTTGCCGTGAAGTTTTTCGGCAGGAACTGCAGGTGCCGATGAAGCTTTTACCGTAGCAGCCGGCGTAAGTTCTGAGCTAGCTTTTGTGGGAGATCTTTGGCTTCCTTCTTTGAGGTCCCACATTGCTGCTACATTCGTCGTGCGCAATGGTAGATGCTCCGTTTCCCGCTCTGTGACGATTTTGCGCCCATCTGATTCAGCATTGGCTGGCTCCGGAAATTTTGGCGAGGGCTTGCTGGGAAGCTTCTCGTTAGCGGTGACTCGTGGCAGTTGCACCGGGCCTCGGGTCTCCTTCTCCTGGTTCGACTCCAGATGCCTGTCAACGGATCGACCTGGCAGAACTTCGGGAACTGACTCTTTCTGGAGAGCGGGCTGAATCGGCGGCTCAGCAAATGATTGCGCTGGAGCTGTAGCCGTTTCAGAAGTATGCTCTTTTCCTTTTGGAGGGCGCCTCTTCGGCCCTCGAGCTCGCTCCTTTGTCATGTGAGTCAAGGGGCCTGACGATGGCGGCAATTTCGGATGACCGGCCGACTCCTCCTTCGGTTCGTTTTTCGCGCTCAATGGGGCAGGCGAGGAAGACTTCTGACTAGAACCTGAGAGAGGCCCTCTTGCGATTACACTGGCCAACGCGGGGTTGAAGCGATCTGCGAGCCTGCTTGGCTTTGGTGGCAGGTCAGTACCAGCGGATGCCGGCGCGGCTTTTTGCTCGGAGGCAGACGCAGTAACTTTGGCCTTCAACAGCCGCTGTTTGGCAAGTGCCTCCGGCGTCGAGGAGTCTGGTTCCCGTGCAGGACGCGGAGGTGTGCTTGCGGCTTCTAGAGCACCTAACGCCCTTCTCTTAGCCAACGCTTCGGGCACTGCAGGCTTCGCGGGAACCTCTGTCGAGACTTTGGTGTCGTTGGATGTGCCACCTTCTAAAGCTTTCTGTTTGATAGCCTCCCTCTGCTTTATCAGGCTCTCCTTGAGATCATCCCGGCGGGGAGTCTTGCGAGGGCCGTCAGTCACCGCGAGGCCAGCCTTTCCCTTGAGGATGTTGTTCTTGAGCTCATCCGCTGCTACATACTTTTCTGTTTGGGTACGCTTCAGCTTCCCGAACACGTTCTGGAATTCATGCTGTTGCTTCTCGGGTGCGTCGGCGGGACCTTGGCGAGGCTTCAGCGTCGCTCTGAAGTCCTTCTTCGGGGGTGTAATAGGCTTCTTTTGCGGCTGCGGCGGCGCTGGCTCGCTTTTGCTCTTCAATGTCTTCGAGACTGAAGACTCGCCTGATTTGGGTACATTCGGCTCCGAGGCAGGGGTTTTAGGAGAATCAGGTTGAGTAGGTTTGATGGGAAGTGCGGCTGTAGGAGGCGGCTCTTTTGATGTTTCATAGGAGGGTGATGATGGCTTGCTTTTCAGCTGCGGAGACATGTTTGGTTGACGAACACTCGAAGGCGGTTTGCGGGATTGATCATCTGTTCCCTGCTGAGCGTCGTTCTTTAGGTCTGTAGGAGGAGTTCTCGTTCCAGAAACGGTTTCTTTGGGCGAGGAGATGGCACTTTGCGGTACACTAGACCCATCGACACTGGTCGCATTGCGCTGTTGCTTGGCCTTGCTGATGTCTGTCATCCAGCTAGGCTGCTGAGGGGGTGGTAGCTGCTGCTGTTTGAGCCTCGGTGAGTCTGGTTTGTTCAGAGCACTCTCGAGCCAGGTTGCTTTGGTCGGACTCCACCGCTTCGAAGGACTCGGCGGGGGTGACATAGCGTTGGCCGGCGCGACTGTCGCCTGCGGTATGGGAGAGGCAGCCGCTGATGAGTGCGAACGGGTGTGCAGAGGGAAGTCAGGCTTGACGAAGCTGTCACTTCCACCTGCATCGCTATGGGTGGGTTTGAGCTGAGGGGGAGCGGAACTGCTCTGGCTCGCGTTCGCCTCAGAACTCGGCTCCAGTGATGTTTCTCGACTCAGGCGGCTTTCGCCCGACCCAAATCTTGGCACGCTCGCTGCTGCGGTCAGGGGAGCGATTCCATCGCGTGAAGCTAGCCAGCCGCTACCGGTGCTGGCAGTTGAGCTGTGACGGCTCAGTCCTGGCGCAGCCTGGGCGCTCCATCTCTTGTTGACGCTATCAGATCTCTTGAGCATCGCACTCTGAACAAACCCGCCGGCTCCCTTGGTCGGAGATGGTGATCTGTTCACTCTTTCAGGAAACATGCGCTCCCGCGGCCGTGAAAGGCTTGGCACTCGTCCGAGGCGACTCTCCTCACCGTTGTCTGTTATGGGAGCGCGGTCTTCGCTCGGAGGTGGTAATTTCTGCGATTCGAGATTCGGCAGAGGAGACCTCCTCTCTGTGGGGCTGAAGCCTGATCCAGCTGTGGTCGTCGACATGCGACTGCTCCAGCCTGCGCTCTCCCGTGTCGAGCTTGCCAACGACGGCGAGGTCGACCGCGCACTCTCAGGTGCCGGGCTGGGCCCGCGTCCAGTCTCGAAAGGAGAGGGACCTGGAGTCATTCCTGGCAGATGTCGCCGACCAGACAAGGAACTTGGATCTGGTTGCGGATCTTCCGAGTTCCGCCTGTTCGCTGGTGAGTTGGCCGCCCTGTCCGCGGTCTGCCGGAACCATGTCGGATCTTTCGATTCCAATGCGGACGCAATCTGCGCTCGCGATACGTCTTGATCGGCGGCAGTGGTAGGATCCGGGGTCTCCCGCGGCGAGCGCGCGGCATTGTTCTCGGCAGCGATGACGGACAGAGGTCGGCGGCCGGATGACGAGGTTGGTCTGCGCTGCCACGACAGGGTGCCCGCGCGCGAAGGTGGCATCGCAGATGCGATAGGGGTTGAGTTGGAGCTTGCCGGTTTCAGTGCAGCTGGCGGAGAATCGTCGTGAGCAGAGACAGCCATGCGCTGAAGAGTTCCCATGTCGGTCTCAGCCTTCGCCGTCAGACGCTGAAGCGCGTCGGCCACATCGCTTTCGCGGTCGTTCACGTCAGCTGGCGATCGCAGTTCTGGCTTGTTCGCGGGCGCGTGTGCGGCGGAGCGTACAGAGTGAAGGGCTGTGTCTGCTTGGCCCGCCTTTTCCGGCGATAACGATCTGGCACGCTCTGGAAGAGCCAAGGGTAAGCGTGTTGTCGCGCAAGCACAGGGCATTGGGAATCGGCAGCAATGGCAAGTCTTCGTCGTGGGCGAAAACAACAACAGGCCCTACCAGCTCTCCGTGCTAGCCTCTCGCTCCGGCCTTGCAGGATCTCTTCCTCGAGCAGACGGAACCGCTCCGCGTCCTCCTGATCACGCTTCTCGCCGAGCTCGCGGACCCTCTGCACGAATTCAGAGGGATCCAGGCTGTCCGCTGGATCCGGCTCGGGCATGTTGACAGGTGGACGCGTCAACGGGGCGCGATGGGGGCTGCGGGCGGGCAAGGCGTGACGGGCAGAGAGATTATACCTTGACGGCGTGTAACCTCGCTCTCAAACAGCTAGGGAAAGGCTTTGATGTGATTCGGGATGCATCGTTGAGGATCACGCCCTAAATCGTACCTTACAGGTCCAGATGTCTGCCGAGGCACGCGATCCCTGCCTTCGAGGGTATCGAGTACCTGGTCTGGCTGGCTACTCTCCAGTCCACAAGAGTACCGGAGACTTGACCGAGCTGCATCAAGGTACTGCACATCTGCCCAGGCTGCCCGTAGCTTCTGTTAATAATAATAAGGTGCAGCGCCAGCATCACAACAACAAGGTGCGTGCAGAGCTTTCGAACCGTTGCTTTAATATGGTCTGCTTGAGGCAAACATGTTCGAGCGAATGGAAGACCAGTAGCATCACTTCGAACTTCCTATCATTATTACTGACACGCACAGGACGGAGTTTGGTTGGATTGCTTTGGGGCGTTTAACTACGTTCAATGTTGAGAAAAACACACTGCCCTACGATCATAGTATTGTACGGAGTATCTTAAGTTGAATGCATCAAGACAAGACAACTCCACCCCCGTCAGAAGAGAAAGAGTCTGTCCCTTGCATCCTGAACGACCCAATCCAGCCCGTTGGTGAGGTTCATCTTGGTGGTTGCGCTGCAGGCCAGGATGTGCCATCGGTGGGTGCGGATGCTGGCGAGCCCAAGGCCCTGCGACGCTTGT
>QQTW01001613.1_pt1 | contig 15895 bp, 13 predicted proteins | sample 1904831 | NCBI WGS metagenome assembly QQTW01 (sample SAMN09435610, study PRJNA476489) | Subsurface metagenome, whole genome shotgun sequencing project. | reverse complement strand
CGCTCAAATCAATAACGGATCTACCCTAAGACTTCTGCGAAGATCTAAAGCAACACGCGGCCAACGATCCGCTTATGAAGGAAACGGCAAACAGGCTGATCGGGGAACTTCATGCGAAATCCATGGTAATTAAGCAAGCACTACCAATCAACCGCTACAGGACCCAGACATTTAAGAACCTCTTCTGCCAACACACGGAAAAAGGCAGCATGATGACTCCGATTCATCAGACACGGAAAACGAGAAGCACAGATACAAAAGTAAGACTATGGAGCATTGAAAGTGCATAGTGAGGCAAGAATAAGCTATCTTCAAGGTCCACTCACAGGAGCTCGGAGGATGGGGCCAAAATTCATCAAGGTCCTGCAAAGAAAGTTCGTGAACGCTTGGGAATACGTGGAGGTCGGAAGGTATGGCCTCCCAGTAGCCCAGATCTGAATCCCATTGACAAAGTATGGCGTTGAAGTCGAAGAATGCTCAGATGGAGCCATTCCCTACAAAGCCTGAGGATTTGAAGCGTATCGTGCAGGACTTGTGGGATTCGCTCGATCGATGCTGGATGATCAAGCACATTGAGAACATGCCTGAGAAATGCGAGGAGGTTTTACGGCAGCATGGATTAGCCACTAAACACTAAGAAGATGTAAGCTATTCAGACATGCCAGCGGTGCCAGTATGAGAGTTACGCACGCAGTATCTATAGAGGGTAGTACAGAAAGTGGCCCTCCTTACTTAGATCCTCTTCTTCTAGTGTTCGGCAACACGACAGTGGCACGATAGGTACCCTATTCGAGCGGAGCTTTCTCGTAGAACTTTTCTAGGTGACTTTGTAGGCTGTTACGTGATAAATGTGATCTCTCTATGAAAGGACAGCCTTGCTGGCGTAGTAAATTGGGGACGGGCAAGCGAAGGCCATCATGCAACCGCAATATGGCGGCAGTAGTCCGTGTATGTGTAGTATAGCGGGTTGTCGCCTGCCTGAAGATCGAAGAAGTCTCCCACGACAGGCAACGAGGCTACGCCATTCTTATATGCACAAATGGGGCCGATACGTGTCAATTTGATGGCGCAAATACTAATGTCAATTGTGGTAGAACACTAGAGGACCGTTGCTAACATGGTTTCTGCGATGAGCACAGAAAAGCCAGTATTGATTATGGCGTGAAATCGGTGGAAGAAAAAGATAGACCAGGCGGGATCCACCCTCTCAGCCCAAGCGGTTCATGAAGGTCTTATTTCCGATGAGATCTTACCTTCAAAAATTGGGATCAGTCTCAAGAGCTTCCCGAATGTCGACGGCAATGTTTCTCTCCTTGCAAGACGAAGCTCGCTTCACATATTGTATTTCTTCCAGATCGCCCCGACCAGTAATGAGCTCCGGCTCGAGCATGTCACCTATCTCTAGAGCCAGTGCTCTGATAATGCTCCCTCTCATCCACTTGCTAGGCGTGCCCCAGATCCTCCCCATGGCAAGCTTCTCTCTATCCACTTCGGAGCCTTTCACGTCGAGTCGATGGCGTCGAAAGAGCGTGATGAGGGTGCGGAAATATAGATACCTTTTTCCTGGACGACTCTCTGTCTTGAAATGTAGGCGGGAATTGTTTAACGCGCTGTACTTCGGACCACCACCGTAGGGTGTTTTGTCCAGGATGGATTCGTCCAGCACGATCAACTTGAACTCATCCGCACACTCGTCGTCCGGAACAATGACTAGCTGGCCAGCGCCAAGTGCTTGTCCCACTCTTGCGTGTAACAGAAGCCCGTTCGTGAAGTCCCAGAGCGCCTTCCACCCCTCATCCGGAGCCAAGCCGAAAACGTACGCCGCATTCGCCTCTCCGATGGCAGAGGGAACAATATGCGCCGCTCGAACAGCGTTCGTATCGTGCCACTGTCGTGTTACCGGGCACCAGAAGTGAGGCGGATCTAAGTAAGGAGGGTCGTATTCTGCACTACCCTCCATCGGAGTGTATGCTTGTCGTAATAGACGCTTAAACTGCTCCTGCTCGGTCCTTGCGCCAGTAGAGTCAGGAAGGGACTCGGCGAGCGCGGCCAGGTATGCTTCTCCAATTCTGGCATCGGTCGCATGTGACAAGATTCCGAATTCCAGTTTTGCTCGATGCCTGGCCAGAGCCGCCCGTTCCTTTAGCAGCGCTGCATCCTCTTCTTCCATGCGAAAGAGAAGTCGCTTAGCTGTTGGATTATCCAATAGATGCTGCTCTCTAGCCACTCGGACTTTGTTCCGACTTTCTTTGATATGATCGGCCAGATCGTTCGTGAGCGACAACCTTTCATCTACAAAGGACCGAGCAATCTCCGGGCTGAAGGAGCCAATAAACTTTTCAGAAACCGCTCGGACCTTCAGGATGCGGTCTTGAAGTCGCTGACGCTCCTGCACTAGCTCGTGACTGACAGTGCGAAGCGCAGGGTGCATTTGTAATGATGCAAAAGGTGCCAAAGGATCTGCGAATGCCGCTGATAAACTCTCACGCTGCTTTCTTCTGTCTTCTTCGCAAGATTCGCTAGGGGTGCTAGCGCCTAAGCTTCCTGCGGTCGAATGCTCCATCTTTCTTACTTTGGCATTAAAACTGATATTTCATGCCACCCACCAATGTCTTACCGTGCCGGGTAGAAACAACAGAATTGGAGTTTTCCTCGCAAGCGTCGGCCGCGAGAATGAACCTCGGTAAAGCAGTGTCCTAGTAACAGACGATGTGGATCTTCATATATGGCGCTGTGACCACGTCGTATAACAATGCCTGTGTAGCTCTACATTCGATTGACATAAGCAAAATTGCTATGTTGACAGCGAGCTCTTATATGGAAGTCAAATGTGTGAGGGAACATTTGTGGGGAGCTTGAGAGAAGGCCGGTTGAAAGCGATGATTATAAGTAAGGAAATTTGAAAAGTTTCAGTTAAGGGCGGTCGAATTCGAATTCGAAGTGATGACTCACAAAGGTGGAAAAAGCGTGAGCCAGCTATACCAGGTAAGGTGCTATCACTAGCCATGGTAGATATACTGTAACACTCCAAGGTTGACGTTGGCCCACGCCGCTCAATGGCCTCGTCTCCTCCTGAAACACCTCTTGAGGCTCCACTGGCCCTAGCGGATCATGGAATCGTTACCTAGGTAATTTCAAGCTCCAACTCCTCCTTCCCATTCAGATGAAGAAGACTGCAGATAAAGAAGACTGTGGATGATAAGAAAAACGTGTCGCGTCATACTCCACCTCCGTTACTGCAGCCGGGGAAGGAGTTATTCCAGCTTTTTGCTCTGACTCATACAGCTCCATTGCATTCATCCTGACCCACGTCATGTCTTGACCTTAGGTTGATAAACCTAGTAAATCTTCTTCTCCGTACCAGGATTTGGCGCTTGCGGTGGATCAGAAATGTGGGATGAACTCTGTCCATCGCACGTCGTCAAATGTGGCATCTGGTAGCGAGCGCAGGCCGACGAAACACTCTACAATCAGATAGGCTCGCGCGATGGTATAGATGAAGCCCACCGGGACCAAAAGAATCACTTCCCACATCGGAACAAAAGGGACAGGTCGACCAAGCCCAGATTCATCAGCCTCTTCGCAAGCGGGCGACCTTACGTGTCTAAGCCAGCGGCGCCAGCGACCTAACCGCACGCCGTCTTGGTAGGTCTCGCACATCCAAAGGATGAAAGTCGTAACCACTATGGCGACGCCGGCGACGCGCCACAGCAATCTCTCAGTTGCGGTGGGAAAGCTGAAGTTCCAGCCGATCAGGTGGATGCCGGCGTAGAGCATGTTGACGAAGAAGAGAAGCACCGAATTGGGACTAGCACCGACAACCGGCAAACGGTCGTTTGTGAAGCGCGGAAGTGGTCGCTGGCGAGCCCACGTCTTGAACCTCAGATGCGGCTGAACATCAATGAGCCACGAAGGGCTCTGGTCGTCGACAAAGTCGAGCGGTGTTTGACGGTAGGGTTTGCTTGCAGCTTCGCCGGCCTGCACTAGTAACTCTTCCGTGCTGGCTCCTATCTGGAGTATGGTTGGCTTTTCAACGTCGAGTGGTTTGTGCAGCCACTGGTAATACATTGCAACCGTACCTAGGCATGACTATGAGAACGCAGATGAATCGGGACTGGCGTAGTACATACATATAACGAAGCTCATGGTAGTAAGCTCCAGCGTCGTCATCGGCATCTTCTGGATGGCACGACAGATGCATTGTAGTGCGAGCCAGCCAGTCTGCAGGCAAGTCACGAACTTTGCAAAGCCTGCGGCCTTACTCTTGTCCCAAATCTCCTTCTCGTCCAGCGCCGGCAGCTCCATGTACCGCTTGCTCACTAGGTAGTGAAGCTGTTTGCCATTGACGGGGAAGGGGACGCTATCGCGCGGCTGTAAGACGAAACCGCCCATATTCGCATAAAACGCATGTCGTAGTGTCCACTGCTTGTAATTGTCTGCATGAAACGCAGCGACGCAGCGCTGTGCTTCGGCCCTTTGGCCTGTAGCGAAGGCCAGCACGAGTTCAGGCCCTAGGATCCCCTGAAACATCCAGCGTACTTTGCGGCGGAAAATAACCCAGTAGCCATCGCCTTGCGCAGGCACATTGACATGCAGAGCAGTCCATGTACATATGAATATCGTGAACAAGCAATTCCACAAGATGTCAAAGGTGCCACGGCGATCAGGCTTTTCGACCCATCCTCGTCTGTTGAAGGGGGGAGCCGTAGAGTCGGTCTCAAGGGCGTTTGTCGGAAGAGTCAGGACGAGGAAACAAAAAATAGGAAAGGCAAATGAAACTAATATAGGAGTGGGCATCACATGATAAGAGGGAAGCTATCATCCTACCTGGCAGTCTCAAGTTTGGCCGGCCGCCTGCTTATCAAGTCATGGCAGCTTGACAAGGCTGAGCGACCGAAGACCATCTGCTGAACAGCGAGACTCCATAAGGTCACAAAGGCGGTTTCGATTGGGTGCTCTATATATAAATCCAGCAGAGGTGCCTTTTCCTTGGCCTCTGGACGCCTGTGCAGACTCCGCCACCACTGCCGTTTCCAGGGCACTCGTGGGCACTGTGCACTGAAAGTTAGCGCCCGAATGTATGCCAAGGTCCATGCCAAGCTTACCTAGATACGCAAGCCGATGTACTCGCCAAGAACGAAACTCCACGGCCTGATTTTATGAGCTTTGTGAATTCTGGTTGTAGCAGCTGATACTATTGGATTGCGGTCTTATGGACGTATGCTTGTTCATTGGCACTCTTATTCTTCCCGACCTTATTGTCGGCGATGTCGCACTAATGTCCGGTTGACTCGTCAGATATCAAAGTGCTTCCCAAAGTCTTTACACTATGAGCTACCCCAAGCTTTCTAGCTTGGAGACAGAAGGGACGGATATTATTTTCTATGACCTTTCGGAAGGGGAGCCGAATGCGCGCTCCGAGCGATATGTCGTCTATCTTCTGCCTGGAAATCCAGGGCTCATATCTTTCTATTCGCCTTTTCTCTCATTGCTTTCCACACGGGTGAAAGAGAGCTCTCTAGCTCAGGAGTTCGCTCTCCGTGTATGCGGCAAGTCATTGAAGGGCTTCGAGTTGCGATCAGATGATGCAGACCGAGGCTCGATCAGTCCCGCGGGTCTCGAAGAGATGATCTTAGAGGCTGAAAAACACCTCTACTCTCTTGCTCCGTCCGAATCCTTAGTCTCCGGATCTCGTCCGCTCAAGGTTATCCTAATCGGGCATTCTGTCGGAGCGTATATTCTTCTCGAGCTCATTCAGAGAAACAAGTCACTCCAGGAAAAGCCCATCAAACCAATCAATATTATCGGCGGTATCCTTCTCTTTCCGACCATCACCGGTATTGCAAAATCCCCTTTAGGCCGCTTTATAGCCGTACGTAGTTGTCCATATTTTGTCTTTCCGCATAGCTGCTTCTGATGTTTGAGTTTTAGCCCATTCTCAGGATACCATACTTTGCTATTATCATTGGCATGCTGGCGCGATTACTGTTCAGTCTGCTGATCCCGTGGACCCTCGCTTGGACATTCGTCCGTCTTGTTACGAGATTTCCACACCATGCAACAACCGCAGCCGTGAAGTTCTTGAGAAGCAGGACCGGAGTGGAACAGGCCCTGTAAGTCAGCCAAGCAATCATCCTTCTCGTTTTACGAAATCAAGTGGCAGCCTGACCTTGGAATCTCCTCCAGCTGGCTCGGTAAAGAAGAAATGGAGACAATTACCGATGACAAGTGGACAGAGGAAGTATGGGGGACTGGCTCTAGCAGGGATGCACAGCTTGTCCTATATTTTGGAAAGCATGTAAGCTCACAGCCCGAATCGTAGTAACAACCTGATTGGAGGAGGACGGCTCACTCTCCTGCACAGGACTCCTTAGTCGCAGATCGAGCACGCGCAAGTTTGATAGCTACACGCGGCAATCAAGCCGAGAAGGAGAAGACATGGAGGCCTCGGATGTTAATTGACGAGAACAGAATACCACACGCATTCTGCATAGGTGAGCATTGGCTGCTATGTGCATGTTGCGTGCTGACCTTCTCAGACCATAGCGAGATTGTTGCTGAGAAAGTTGCGCCTTGGATTGAGGAAATGATTATTCAAGACCGCAAATCATCTAGCGATACCAGGACCAAGAATAGATTCCCTTCTTAATCAATCGTCTCTTCAATTGCGCCCCTGACGTCGCGTCCATTGTTTACTCAGGTCTAGCGGCGAGTGGTGCTCGACTTCCATTTCCAAGCCGCAATTCGGGCATCGAGGTAGTCTCCGCTTTGGATTGCCTTGCAGATTCCCCACAGTCCGCCGAGAGGCCAGAGAGATATCAGCCATCGAACCCAAGAATCTCGGAGCTCTTTTCGGTCTGCTTCGACGTCAACCTTGACTTTGTCGTACACGCTGGGTAGTGTCGTTGCATGATACTTCCGCCGTAGTTCTTCGTACCATTCGCGGTCGAACATCTTCCAAAACTCGTCCTCCTCGTAATATGTGTGAGCATATAGCCATTTCATCCCACCGAATTCACCTAAACGGCGCTCAAGCTGTCGATTGGCGGAGACAAAGTCGTCATTGTTGGACGGACCAAAACCCCATAATCCAATGTTGAGCATCTGCTCCGGAGTGACACCGTCAGCTGTCTTCTCCTCTGTGCGAGGGTGCCATGTCGGTCGAGGCGATTGCTTCAGAGGGCATAGCCACAGAGGCCAGATGCCGAATTTTTGAGATGTATAGTCGATAAACTCTTCAGCGGTCGAATACGGGAGCGCCAGATCTTGGACAATGTAGCGCTTGGATTCACCACTGGCGTGAAGGGCGCTGTAAAGCATCCGAGTGTGCAAAAAGTCGTCAAGGAACCATCTCGTGAACGCGTTGAACGGGAACTTGAAATACTCAAAAGCTGACGCGCCGACCCAGAAGCCGGCACGGTCATAGCGGAAGAGGTATTCAGCCAGAGGGATATAGTCTGTGACTGGAGTTGGTGACCGAAGCGTCCTGTCTTTTACATGCAGGTAGTACCACGGGTCACGCGAACGGCTGAAGGTCTGGACTGAGGAACTGTCAGGCTTGTCGTCCGTCATTTCTCCAGTAACCACAACACCATGGCCTTTGGAAAACAGAATTCCATCAACGTAATCGTTTTCGACATTGGATGTCTGTTCCCGTACAAGGTTGACGGTTTCAGCAACGCCGTTGCGCCGGTGATATGTTGTCTTGACGTATTTCCTAGCTTCAACAAGCTGCAATTCGATCATGGTCGTGATTCCTAAAGTTCCAACTGCGCCAGCGGCTCCGTGGAAGAGGTCCGCGTTTTCTGACGGAGAAGCAATGACAACCTCTCCATTCGCCAGCACCATCTCAACCGAGTTGATCGTGCGGTCAAAGAAGCCATGCTTGAAGGAACTGCTCTCGCCAGCAGTTCCGGCGTAACCGCCGCCAGCGGTGATACCGGGAAATTCCATGACTACAGGAGGGACCAGTCCATGCTTGAGCGTTGCTTCTATTAGTCGATCCATTGGAACATTCGGCTCCACCAATGCCATCTGAGCCTGTGCATCGACCATCAACACATTCGACAGGGCCGAGATGTCGACAACGCGATCGCGACGCAAAGGTCTTGTGCTGTTCGTCGAGCCATGGGCTATTCGAAAAGCTTCTTTCCTGTCAAAAAACGTTCTGACAGCGGCGGCAATCTTGGTGACTGCCTGCTTATGCCGCTCCATGGGTCGTTATGATGTGGGGAGCGGCGTTTGTCGCGCAAATGCCGTACTGCTTTCGAAGTGAGTGTCGAAGCAAAGTCTTTCCAAAATCCAAAAGGCTTCCAATGAGCGGATAGTGCTAAGCTCGAAAGAATGGCCGTGTTCGAATCCAAATTCTGGTTAGTGAAGGTGCGGCTTGCAGTAGGCCTGTGGGCCAACGGAAAGGGATTTGCGGCGGCTTCTAGATAGTAAAGGCACCTCATGAGTTCAACCATCTTGCTCAGTTTGATAGGTAAGCCATTGGCTACGCGCAGATTACATAGGCATGGTCTCCGCCGTAGCATTCCTTGCCTCATGCTCAGTACTCAGATCAGATCGTCCAAGGCATTCTATGGTAGCTAGAGTCAAGTCTCTTGGACATCTAGGCATTTTCTCTCAACAACATCTCGATTACGCCTTCGCGGAAGCGTGCTGTTCGCGGTCACGTGCGACTTGGGTTGCATCTCAATAAGCATGCACTCTAGACAACTGATTCTCTTAATCTGATCATCGTTGTACTTGCGGAGGGATCTTCTCACTACGCGTGTCCAACCACTACTGGCCTCGGCTTCCTGCTGGGGGGAACAGCTCTGGGGTCCCGTCCCTTCCTTCGTAGCCTGGCTTTCCGTGCCCTCTCAATGTACACTTCATCCTCGTCATCGTTCCAATCCACAACCGCATCCTGATCTCCCCCTTCCTCTTGCTCGACCAGCCCGGCCCCGTTCGCGATCGAGGCCTCCAACTCCGCCTCTTCCGATTTGCCGTTGACCGCCGTCTTGGCAGGAGCTACAGTGGGTCCTGACTTTTTGAGTTTGGCGACGAAGAACCCATCGACGTTGTACGCGTGCGGGTAGAACCGCCTCGTCTCCTTCATGGTCGGATGGAAAGCCTTGCCCATGTGGCTCGCGAAGCCTTCACGACCAAAGGGAAGACCGGTCGGAACGAGCCGCACGTTCGGCCGTCGGCTGAGGGCGTACTGCACTACCTGCTCATTCTCCTCCACCGTCACGCTGCACGTTGAGTACACGATGTAGCCGCCCGTTCCACTGCTGTGGTTCACCGAGTCGATGGCGGCCAGTAGTAGTCGCTTCTGCAGATGGGGTAGCCGTAAAAAGTCCTTGTCCGTCTTGTTGGTCTTGACGCTTGGGTCTTTGGCGATGACACCTGTACCGGAGCACGGCGCGTCCAGCAGGACCCGGTCAAATCCGCCCATGACCTTTGGGAAGTCGAGCGCGTCGCAGTTCGACACGATTGTGTTCTTGGCGCCCATCCGGTGGATGTTGCCAATCAGACCCTTTGCTCTGACCTTGTTACTGTCATTGGCGAATATGCAGCCGGTATTTTTCATCAACGCCGCCATGTGCGTCGTCTTTCCTCCGGGCGCCGCCGTCATGTCAAGGACCCGCTCGTTCTCTTGCGGTGCTAGAGCCATGACCGGAAGGAAAGAAGACGCCGCCTGCAGTATGTAGTGGCCTGCCAGGTATTCCGGCGTGGCGCCCAGGGGGACTTGGCTCTCGAATATCTGCAGGCCAACCTTTGACCACTTCCCTACTGGCTCCAGATTGACGCCGCGGTTGATGAGCGCTTGTGCAAGTTCCCTTCGATGGGTCCGCAATGTGTTCGTCCGAATGACTACCGGCCTTGGTGTCTCATTGGCCTCAAAGAAGGCAAAGGCCTCGCTTGGCGAGAATAGGTTGAACAGCTTTTCAGCTAGGAATGGCGAGTAGCTGTAGTACGTGCATATGTCCTTTAGCAGCTGTGTCCGGTAGTCCAGCCTTGACCTTCCGTCTTCCGCAAGCTTCGAGAAGTTCTCCAACACTCTTACTGTCTCTGTGATTCGTGTTCTCAGTAACTGCAGATCCGGGGCAAGTCTCGCCTTCTTTGCTGCTTCCTCGTCTCCATCATCCTCGTCATCGTCTTCAAAAATCTTCGGCCTGTCGCCGGCGATGTTTGTCTGCAGAGCCGCGTCCTGCAATTCCGCCTGTGCCTCCGTTGCCTCCTGCGCTTGCTCCACGTCCAGCTGCCTTGACAGACCCTCGATGTTTGCGGCTGTGAGTTTCTCTTCTGCCTCATCGTCGTCCTCATCCTCGGACCACATGCCTTTCCGGACCTCAATGTCTGAGTCAACGACGTCGGAGTCGACCCCGCCAAACTCATCATTATCCGGAACCTCGTCGTCCGATACGCCCTCAAATTCGTCATTGTCAAATTCGTCCTCGGGAGCCTCCCCACCCTCCGCATCTAAGCTACTCTCCTCATCTACTTCATCTGACGGTGCACTGAGCTCCTCGGGATTTTTCTTCGAGTGTTTCGACCAAGATGCGTCGAGGCCATTCGCATTGGTTCTCCTGTTCAGTGGTTTTGCACTGGAGTTGTCTTTGGCACTCTTCACCGAGTGACCCTTCTCAGGCTTTTGAGAACCACGACCTTTGCTTTGCACGTTCTGCTGCTTGTGCTGTGAGACTCTGCGCTTCTTGCTGTCCCCGTTGGCTGGTGCTTCGACCTGTGTCGCTTTTCTCTTCCTTGTGACAAGCGATTCGTTCAATGGCGGTGGTGGACCTTGCTTGCTTTTCATGCGACGACCGACTCCCATCTTGGCGTGAGTACAATTAAATTGAATCTGCCAGATTGGACGGTGGAACCTTGGAAGACAACAGCACGGAAAATTTTCAATCAGTGCAATCAAAAAAATTGTGGTGGTGCGGGAGCTGGCGCCTTAATCGGACACTCACCGCCTTAGATGCACTATGTCACTATCGGTTAGCTTTCTCCAGGTTATGTCAATTCGTGGAGACGGAAGTGACGGAATACCACCTAGGCAGTTTGACGGTTGAAATCCTCCATCCTCTCTGCTCTAAACTATAGACATCTGCCACTCTAAGAAAGGCACGACAATGACGGAAAACAGTTTCGCAAAGCAGTTTCTCACAGCGCTCGACTCACGACCTGTCAAGCTCTCTAGTGATCATGTCGCCGACCCCCGCACATATCCACCTCAATCCAGCGTACGTCATCTCCTCTTCTCGACAGTCTCACTCCATACTGTAGCCTCGCATTGAGACAAGTCTGATGGCCGAGGTGCGCAGTACATCCTTCCTCGCATGTCGAAACCCATGCGCAAGCGGGCGCGAACAGAAGGCTCGGCCGGCCAACCTCAGACCCTCGCTGTGCAACTCAAGGCATTACGAAGCCCCTTGCAGACTGTGACGCTGGAGTCCCAGGCATTGACGACGAGCATACATGACTTAAAGGCCGCATATGGGCGAGAGACAGGCGTGGCGACGGAGAAGCTGAAAATACTCCACTCAAAGAAGCCTTGCGTAGACTCCAAGACGTTGCGGGATCTACTAGGGGATGGAGCGGCAGGGACCGAGAGCATGGAGTTCAGCGTCATGGTCATGGGTGGTGGTGTGACGGGAGGTAGTGGAACAACAAGTGGTGATGGCGAACAGAAAGCAGCAGCGGCAGGAGATCAGGTGGAACAGCAAGACTCGACGCCGCCGGCTGCGCCTGGCTCGAGTCTGGTCGCAGATTTAGGCAAAGACGAGTTCTGGGACGATTTGAGAGGCTTCTTGACGCAGAGACTGAAGGATACGTCCGAGGGAGAAAGGCTGGCACTCGTATTCAGGGAGGCATGGAGATCAGGCAAGCAGAGTTGAGCGACCTTTGTGCGAACCCGAGACAAGCAAAGGACTGTATCAGGCGCTTGTCTGTCTTTGTACTGCCCACTAGGCGATGCCGGAGGACAGAAATATTCTCGTTCTATACGTCCAATAGACACAACCACCGAAGAAACCATGACCCGAAGCTCTGAGCATGTCACAGACGCCAATCAAGGCTTCCAAGTAACCTCCCCCTCGGCGCGAACGTGCAGGACTTACGCATAGCCTTTCGAACGATCATCAACGGCCCTTGGAGACCCTGGAAATGATGCTGTCGAACTCAATATCATCGGCGTCGTTGGCTTGGATGTCCGCGGCTAGTCCGTTCAGTGATCGCTTGATGGCTTCCTTTGAAGACGAGTACATCATGCGGGGCTGCGGAGTTGGTGGTCAGTTGGAGCCGCGAGAAATGATTTCAATAGGGACACTTGCATATTGAGGTGCATCATCCGGGCACCATGCGATGAAGGTGATTTTGCTCCTGATATGGCACAGTCAGTGTGCCATGACACAACTCATGGGCCTCGAGAATGGGCGAACCTCTTTCCCTCTCCGCTCTCGAGGTCATACTCCACGTCGTATACAGCGTATCGACCGCCGATTCCCTCCTTGCCTTTGCGGTCCTTGGACTTTGCGTTCAGGAGCTTGTCCCGGAAGACCTGATAGTCGGCTTCCTTGGACGTTTCCTCGACGACAATCTCCTTCCAGTCGTCGGAGATCTTGTAGATGATCCACTTCAAGTCCTTGCCCAGTTTCAGTTCGTTGAACGCCGAGATGCATTCTGGTGCCACAGAGACTCTGCGAGAGGCAAACACCTGTCAGCGTCGTAATGGTTGCCTGGAAAGGCCCAGTAAGTTTTAAGGAGGTGATGAGGGAGATGAATACCCTGATGAAGCCTGATAGAGTATCAACGTCAGCAAGACGCCTGTATATGATGGGTCGTACTGACCATGACGGAACTCCTAAGTCAAGACCCTGATTTGTAATCGAGAAGTGGTTGGAGGTAACAATATGCTATCGTGGTATTAGCTGAAGGCCGTGTTGATCGCTGCAGGCGGCAAGACCATAGCCGTGCCCACAGGGACAGAAGAGTCGCGCTACTGACATGCAAACAGCTAGGGAGTATCTCTTCGCAACGGTGAGTCGTGAGGCAGTATGTAGGTTACGGGGTGGTGGCAGTCAGCGCTTCGATGAGCAAAACTGTTTGCAGCCTGTGCGGTTTGTGACTTGGAGGGGAACGAAATATTATGGCGGGGCCGGGGAGATAACAGTGCGGCAACTTCCGAGGTAGCGCCAGGCAACGCCATTTTGCACCTCACGAGCACTCGATATTCGGATTTTCTCCATGTCAGGAGTCACTAAAAGGCAGTTGGAGGTCGACACTTTTGCATTCTCACGATCATCTAGCTTATATTACAGACATACAAGTCGAGCGCCTGCCCTCCAATGCTGGACAGGAGAGACTACCCGAAAGCGGAGTGGAGAGAAACGCTTCGAAAGAAGAGCAACCCGGAGCTGGAAAGCGAGCAAGTAATACAGCTGTACAAGAAGATGGAAGCTCCGCGACTTTTGGGCTTAGAACATGCCACCACCCATGCCTCCCATGCCTCCCATGCCGCCGCCCATTCCGCCCGGTGGTGTCTTCTCTTCCGGCGCCTCGACGATGGCAACCTCAGTCGTGCCGAGCAGCGAGGCTACGCCGCTGGCATCCACGAGCGCGGTCCGGACCACCTTGAAAGGGTCGAGGATACCAGCCTTGATCATATCCACGTACTCGCCCTTGGCGCTGTCGTAACCCTTGTTGAAGTCGGACCCGTACTCATCCATGAGCTTGCCGACAATAACGCTGCCTTCTGATCCGGCATTCTCGACAATGACCCTGGCCGGTCGGGTGATGGCGTTCTTCACAATGCTGACGCCCAGTTGCTGGTCAAAGTTATCCGTCTTGAGGTTGCCGAGCGCGTTTGCCGCCGCCTTCAGCAAACCAGTGCCACCTCCCGGAAGGATTCCTTCCTCAACCGCGGCCCGGGTCGCGTTCAGCGAGTCTACGATTCGGTCCTTCTTCTCACTGACCTCAACCTCTGACGATCCGCCGACCCGAATGACGGCAACGCCACCGGACAGCTTGGCAAGCCGTTCCTGCAACTTCTCCTTCTCGTAGTCTGACGTGCTCGGGTCGTTCATGACGCCGCGTATCTGCTCGCAGCGTTGAGCAACGGCGTCCTTGCTACCTTCACCGTTCAGAATCACCGTGTCTTCCTTGGTGATTGTGATGGACCCTGAGGAACCAAGCATTTCCGGGGTTGCTTTCTCTAGCTTGATGTCAAGCTCGTCGGTGAAGACAGTTGCATCGGTAAGCACGGCGAGGTCTCCGAGTATCGACTTCCTGTTGTCGCCAAAGCCAGGAGCCTTGACGGCCGCGACCTGGAGCTGACCACGAAGCTTGTTCAGTATGCACACCGCGAGAGCTTCGCCGTCAATGTCCTCGGCAACGATGACGAGAGGTCTGCGAAGTTGCTGAGAGGCTTCCAGGGCAGGAACAATGTCTTGAACGGCAGATATCTTCTTCTCCGAAAGAAGGAGAAGAGGTTTCTCGAACTCGACCTTTTGGGCCTTCGCGTCGGTGATGAAGTAGGGCGAGATGTAACCACGGTCAAACTTCATGCCTTCCGTGACTTCCAGTTCATCCTCGATCGTCTTGCCCTCCTTGACGGTGATGACTCCTTCTTTGCCGACCTTCTCCATGGCACTCGATAGCAGCTTACCGATATGCGTGTCGCCGTTCGCGCTGATCGTGGCTACTTGCGAGATTTCTGCGCTTGTCGTGAGGTCCTTTTTGTTTTTTCGCAGGTAGTTCACGCAAGCCTCGACGGCTGCCTGAGTGCCTCTTCGCAGGTCCATCGGATTGCACCCGGCAGCGACATTCTTCACGGTCTCGGAGAAGATGGCACGAGCAAGTACGGTGGCCGTCGTGGTTCCGTCACCCGCGACCTCGTTCGTTTTTGAGGCCACGTCCTGCAGCAGCCGGGCGCCGAGGTTTTCGAACTTGTCTTGGAGAGTGACGGCTTTGGCAACGGTGACACCATCTGGACAATGTCAGCCATCATTCAAGTGCCAAGATAGGGCTTTCCACCTTTTGTGATTTTCGGTGAACCGTAACTCGACTCAATCAATACATTTCGTCCCTTGGGACCTAAAGTGGTTGCAACCGCTTTCGCAAGAGTGTCAACGCCGTTCAGTAGCGCGGCCCGCCCATCAACACCGAATTTTAGTTCCTGCGGTTTCCTACATCAGATGAACAATCTCCGTGAGAGGTTGGAATGCATACTTTATGGGCAAATCGTTGTTGTTGCAAGCCAACAATTGGGGTCCGTATTCGGGACGCTGATTTGGCACAGCGCAAGCTCGAAGTACCAGCACGGACTGACACTGCTCGGTGCATGGTGATGTGATGAAATCAAGGGAAAGTGCCACAATCTGGGAGGTGGTAGGCGCGCAACCTAGAATGAAGTCTAGGAAAGGGCGATCGTGATGTGTGGAACCTTGGAAGCAAAAAGGTAGCTTGAGGAGAAAGACTGCTTGCAGTGTTTCAGGGTTGGGATGTAAAAATATTTTGGGAGGCAGAATGTTCTGGATTGCATTAGAGGCCAATATACACTAAGCCGTTCTAGGGTAAGCTTTCTCGCACCGGAATATTGATCCACCGACTCACCCACGTGATTCACTTCTTCCTCTCTCCCACAACAGCATTGTTACACGTGATCTTTATTCTTACACTAAAGATGATCCGTGGATTGTACAAAGCTCCTGATCACGTGCCAGTTCTGCTTAGAACAGACAAGCGTGCCTTTACTTGATAGGCGAGTGGCCAACTGCACGTGTCTACAGTCTGACCACGTGACTGCGCTAAGGACGTTAGCGCACCCAACTCTTGGCGACCAGCGACTTCAATGTGGGACGACGACCATTGGGGCGTTATATCACAGATTCACGGTATGTCGTTT